>OJAZ01000323.1_pt1 | contig 24303 bp, 20 predicted proteins | sample 1589851 | NCBI WGS metagenome assembly OJAZ01 (sample SAMN05416792, study PRJEB24817) | seawater metagenome | isolation source: Sea water | place: Canada:Atlantic | collected 2013-07 | reverse complement strand
GCCTCGACCCGGAATCGAACCAGGGACACGAGGATTTTCAATCCTCTGCTCTACCGACTGAGCTATCAAGGCACTGTCTTTAATGAAATAAATATTAAGTAATAATAATTATATCTCGAAAGAGGCGACATAATATCGAGATTTAACCTTACCCGCAAGCCATTTTGTTAGTTAACCTTAACCAACGTTGATAATGAATTGAGTTAGCCTAAAAAACCAACGACTAGGCGATTACTCAATCAGTTTATATCCGAGGCATAATCTAATGCCCTCTGCTGAAACTAACAGATATAGGGGAGTTATAAGCGCTATCATCAATAAGAAGTTGTTCTGTATCAATAGTTAACATTAGAAAAACTGTGACCATAAAAAAAGCCAGTATCAATACTGGCTTCATTTAAAGTTTATTTAGCTGCTGTATTAACTAAATATCGCTTTCATGATCCAGAAGAAGATAATTGAAAGACCAGCACCTATAGGTAAGGTAATTACCCAAGAAATAACAATGTTACGAACAACGCCTAAGTTAATCGCTGCAATACCACGAGCCATTCCCACACCTAACACCGCACCCACTAAGGTTTGTGTCGTTGAAATTGGTAAGCCAGCGCCAGAAGCAATAACGACTGTACACGCTGCTGCTAACTCAGCAGCAAAACCACGACTTGGTGTTAAGTGCGTAATGCCTTTACCAATAGTGGCAATAACACGATGGCCAAACAATGCTAAACCAGCAACGATACCAAAACCACCCAATGGTAATATCCACCATACAAGGCTAGCTTTTTTGGCTATTTCACCACCGTTATCAACAATACTTACAACCGCCGCTAGTGGCCCTATAGCATTAGCTACATCATTTGAACCATGAGCAAAGGCCATACAACATGCGGTAACAACCATTAGTACGGCAAACACTTTCTCAACGTTAGCGTAATGAGTTGTTTTATCGGCTTTATCATCAAACTTAAGGCGTGTAACAAAGTACTTACCAATAACAGCAACGATAATAGCAACGATTATAGCCAAGTAATAACCACCAGCACCTGCTACTTCAAAATTGTAGAAACCAACATCGATATTATCTAAACCAATGTGCTTTAAACCTTTTTTAATGGTAACTAGTGATAAAACAAAACCCGCTAAAAACATATAAAACGGTACATATCGTTTCGCTTGCTCTAATGGTTTGTCTGTATCGAATATTAACTTTTGAGCACTGTTAAATATAATAAAAGCAATAACACCTGAAATTAATGGTGTAACAACCCAGCTACCAACAATACCACCAACTTTGCCCCACGCTACAGTATCAGGGCTTATGCCGATAGCGGCAAAACCAATAATCGCACCAACAATAGAGTGAGTTGTTGAAACAGGCCAACCTAAGATAGAAGCCACTAATAACCAAGTTGCTGCAGCTAATAGTGCTGAAATCATACCAAAAACTAAAAGCTCTGGAATGTCGACAAACAACGCAGGGTCAATAATGCCCTTTCGAATGGTTGATGTTACTTCACCACCGGCTAAATATGCACCAGCAAATTCAAAAATCATTGCGATAATGATAGCTTGTTTAATCGTTAATGCTTTTGACCCAACCGATGTTCCCATTGCATTAGCAACATCGTTAGCGCCTATGCCCCATGCCATAAAAAAACCTACGACAGCGGCGATCATGACTAACGTAGAGCCATGTGATAGTAAAATTTCCATGAGTTAGCCCTATTTTCTAGCCAAAAGAATTTCTAAACGTGCGCCAACACGTTCGGCAAGATCAGCTAAATCGCCAACCCAATCGATGATTTGATATAAAAACATTACATCTACGCAATTTAAATCTTTTTCAATATTTAATAGTTCTTTACGCAGTTTAATTTGCATACCATCTGTTTCATCTTCAATTTCGTCAAGTTGACTGATCATTTTAGTGACTAATTCAACTTCACGACCACGAAATCCAGTTTCTAGTAGGTCATCCAGTTCATTTATTGCGTCAGCAGCTTTTTCAGCAGCGTCGATGCTACGTGCTACATAAGCAATGAACTGTTCTTGTAATACGGTAGGAATGGTTAATTTGCGACCAAAGATACGTCCAGCAATATCTTTTGCGCGATTGGCAATTTTGTCTTGTTGAGATAATAACTCGAGTAAATCAGCACGATCAACGGGCATAAACAAACCACCCGGAAGCTCTAATCGAATTTGACGTTTTAAGTCATCAGCATCACGCTCTAACTTAGAGATTTTAGTACGCATTTTACCTGCGGCACTCCAATCTTCTTCAGTAACTGCTGCGAAGAAAGGTACAAGTTGACTACAACATTTGTGTACTATTCGAATGTGTTTTTCTAAAGGTTTAATTGGTGATTTTGCAAAAATACCAATAATTGAATTTCTGGCCATAATTAATTTCCAGGAGCTTATGCTCTTTATTTTTATTCGCCGCGGATATTAAAGCATTTGAAAATTAATTCAAAGGCTTTATAACAAGATAGCGACTGTTGATAGAATGATTAGTTATTATCAGTTCACTTAAAAGTATATACCTTATTAACCAAGTAATAACTAATTAAGCAAAACATTTTATTTTAAGATAAGGATTCAAAATCTTCCCGTGCTGTATGACGAACCGATTTACCTTTAACAAAATAAATAATGTATTCACAAATATTTTGACAACGGTCACCAATTCGCTCTAATGCACGAGCGGACCATATAACACTCATTATTTGAGGAATAGAACGAGGATCTTCCATCATATAGGTCATCAATTGGCGCATCAGTGCTTCGTATTCACGATCTATTTTATCATCACTTTTATGCACTTTCACCGCTGCATCAAAATCCATACGGGTAAATGCATCTAAGGTCGCTTGTAAAAAAGTTAAAACATGGCGACCTAAGTTATCCAAATTTGACAATAAATCTTTATGCTTACCTGAAAAGCTCTCTAAAGTAACATTAGCAATTTTTCCAGCTTCATCACCAATACGTTCAAGATCCGTGATTGTTTTAACAATGGCCATCACCAAGCGTAAATCGCCTGCAGCCGGCTGACGTTTAGCGATAATGCGCGTACATTCATCATCAATACTAACTTCAGCATTATTAATAAGGTAGTCGTTACTTAGCACTTTTTTTGCTAATGCTTCATCAGCGTCACATACCGACGTTAATGCTTCAGCTAATTGCTTCTCTACTAAACCACCCATGTGCATAACATGGTTAATAATACGTTCTAGATCTTCGTTAAACTGGCCAGAAATATGACGACCAACATTTAATTTATCCACGGTAAAACCCTCTGTTTATCGGCTATTTTATTAACCGTAACGGCCAGTAATGTAATCTTCTGTTTTTTTCTTTGTTGGTGTAGTAAATAAGGTGTTTGTATCACTGTATTCAATCAAGTCACCCATATACATAAACGCCGTTTGGTCTGAAACACGGGCCGCTTGTTGCATATTATGCGTCACGATAACGACAGTAAATTGTTTCTTTAAATCGTTTATTAACTCTTCAATCGTTAATGTTGAAATAGGATCCAATGCAGATGTTGGTTCATCTAACAATAACACCTCAGGTTTAATCGCTATGGCTCGAGCAATCACCAAACGTTGTTGCTGACCACCAGAAAGCCCTAAAGCACTTTCATGTAACCTGTCTTTTACTTCATTCCATAATGCCGCGCTTCGCAATGCATTTTCCGCAGCCTCATCTAATACCCGGCGGTTGTTCTCACCCATAATACGTAGACCATAAACCACATTTTCATAAATCGATTTAGGAAATGGATTAGGACGTTGAAATACCATACCTACTTTACGACGCAATGCTGCTACATCAGTATGGCGGTCGTAAATATTTTCGCCATGTAAGTTAATTTGACCGGTAATCTTACAAATATCAACCAAATCATTCATGCGATTAATACAGCGCAGCAATGTCGATTTACCACAACCACTCGGTCCAATAAATGCCGTTACTTGGCCTTTAGGGATCGACATTGAAATATCTTGCAATGCCTGTTTGTTACCATAATATAAATCTAGGTTCTTAATCTCTAACGCAACTTGCTCTGGCGAAAGGTTATTAAGATCGAGCTTAACATTTTGATCTGATAAATTTTTTGGCGTAACAGAAATCATAGTGTTCTCTTTAAATCTTATTCAATAGAGGGGCATTTATGCCCGTTCATTTTTAATTATATCAATTTGCTTAATCTTGCTTTTATTTCAATGAATATTAATGCTCTAACATACGATATTTTTCTCGTAATCGGTTTCGAATAGACACTGCTGTCATATTCAAAGCTACAATAATTGTCACCAATAACAGAGCCGTGGCATAAACCAATGGTCTTGCTGCTTCAACGTTCGGGCTTTGGAAGCCAACATCGTAGATATGGAACCCTAAGTGCATAAACTTACGATCTAAATGTAAGAACGGAAAATTGCCATCAAGTGGTAAATTAGGTGCCATTTTTACGACACCAACGAGCATAAGTGGTGCTACCTCACCTGCTGCTCGCGCAATAGCTAAAATAATACCTGTCATAATAGCCGGACTGGCAATTGGTAAAATAATACGCCATAACGTTTCAGCTTTGGTAGCGCCTAACGCCAAACTGCCGTGCCGCATTGCTGAAGGAATACGTGATAGCCCTTCTTCTGTTGATACAATAACGACAGGTAAAGTTAAAATGGCTAAGGTAAGTGCTGACCACATAACCCCTGGCGTACCAAATGTTGGGCTAGGCAATGTTTCAGCATAAAATAATTGGTCTAAACTGCCGCCTACCATATAAACAAAGAACCCCAAACCAAACACGCCGTATACAATTGAAGGTACACCTGCCAGGTTAATTACCGCTATACGTAAGAGTTTGGTCAAGGCGTTATTACCCGCATATTCATGTAAATAAATAGCCGCTACCACGCCCAAAGGTGACACAATGACTGTCATCAACAGCACCATTAACACCGTACCAAATATTGCTGGAAATACACCACCTTCGGTATTCGCCTCGCGTGGGTCATCACTAACAAAAGCAACGATTTGGCTGAGAAATATTTTAACTTTTGCAAAAAGGCTCAGTTTATTATTAAAGGTAACGTGTAGTATGTCTTCAAAATTAATAATAACTTTTTGACCATCCATAGCGCGCATAACAATTTGGTCGCGAGATATTTTTTCACGTAACGACATTAACTGCTTTTCAAGTACTTGATAATCTGCTTTTAATTCGGCTACGTTAACTTTGAACTCCTGTTCTAATTCAGTAGTCAGCGTATCATCAAGATTATGTTTACGTTCTTTTAAGCGGATGCGTTCAATTTGATAGTTAATCGCACCAATGTCTGAGGTTTGTAGAGTCTGAATTTCATCTTGAAAATCACTAACTCGCTCAACAAGCTCAGCCATTTTGTTCTGACCAACGGGTGCACCATCAAGGATAATGTCTTCAATATAACCATAAAAATTACCATTAGTTCTGCGCTCTATTACCACAAGCTCTTCAGGTAAAGAGGTTTTATTAATTTGAGGTACTAATATCCAGCGAAAATCTAAACTAACAAGCTCGCGATTACCGGTCTTAATTAAAAGTCGCTCGATGGTTTCTGCAGATTTATCTATATCAAGATTTAAATGCACTAACTGTGTAACCGGTATGCTTTCTCTATCGTAAATTTCACCAATAACCGTTAAAGGCTGACCTTGCTCATCAGTCATATCAAACTGATAAATATCTGCTGGCCAGAAATAACTTAAACCCCGTGATGCAATTAACCACAATAAACCTAAAACCGATATCAGGCTTATGCTTACACCACCTGCTGACAACCACACCCAAGGCGAGCCAGACTTAAACCAATTATTCATACTTTCTAGCCTTCCTACATTGAGCTATATTTTTCACGCAAACGCTGACGTATAAACTCAGCAAGCGTGTTAAATACAAACGTAAATACAAATAAAACAAATGCTGCCAAGAATAGAATTCGATAATGGGAGCTACCTACTTCAGATTCCGGCATTTCAACAGCAATATTAGCTGCCAGTGTTCGCATACCTTGGAAAATACTCCAGTCGAGAATTGGGGTGTTTCCTGTAGCCATTAATACAATCATGGTTTCACCAACAGCGCGTCCTAATCCCATCATAACGGCAGAAAATATGCCTGGACTTGCCGTCAGTAACACAACTTTAATCAGGGTTTGCCATTGTGTGGCTCCTAACGCTAATGAACCACTGGTTAAGTGCTTAGGAACACTGAATATGGCATCTTCAGCCATAGAGAATATCGTTGGTATAACCGCAAATCCCATAGCAATACCAACAACTAAAGCATTACGTTGATCAAAATCAATGCCCAAATCATTAGTAATAAACTGCCTAACATCACCACCAAACATATACAGTTCAAGTACCGGAGATAATGCGAATGCAGCATAAGCGGCAATGAGAATAGCGGGTATTAGTATAATAGGTGCCCATGTTTCAGGAATACGCGTTTTCGTTTCGCGCGGTAATTTATGCCATGCGAAAGCGGTTATAAATACGGATGAGGGAATAAATATTAATAACAAAAATATAGCAGGGAGATAAATTTCAATAATTGGCGCTAACCAAAGTCCAGCCAAAAAGCCTAATATAACCGTAGGTAATGCTTCCATCATTTCAATGGTTGGCTTAACTTTTCTGCGCATACTTGGCGTCATAAAATATGCGGTATATATAGCAGCGGTTAACGCAATAGGTACGGCAAATAGCATTGCATACGTTGCGGCTTTAATGGTACCGAAAGAAATTGGTACTAAAGAAAATTTACCTTCAAAATCATCTGAGCCAGAGGTTGATTGCCAAATAAACTCAGGCTCTGGGTAACCTTCATACCAAACTTCTTGCCAAAGTGCTTGCCATGTAACTTCTGGGTGTTCATTTTCAACCGCGTAAAGTGCTAATTGGTTGTCAGAAAACAACACTAACCCATCAGCACGGGGGGCAATAGCAAATGCTTGAGCATTTCCTTGATGTAGCTGACCACGCCATAAATCAGCTTCACTGGTGGTATAAAACATCCCCATTTCACCAGAGGGTGTTTCGGTATAAAAACTTTTGCGAAATTGCTCTGTATAAATGGCACTCACAGGCTCGTTGTCGCTGACATTAAATCGTCGAATTTCTTTAAATTCGCGCCCTTGATCTGTTGCCACTTCAAACCATTGGCTTACTGAACCATTATCATCACCTAATAAAATTGAGCTACCGCCAGATAATAACGCCATAGCGGTAATATGGTTTGGAGTCGATTTGTTTTGCGACAGCTGAGGAATAATCGTTGCTTTTAGCTCAGCTTCTTCGTCATCTAATGAAAACACGGCAACTTGGTCACCTTGTCGAACAAATACCATTGCTAAATCAGGTGAGACTAAAATATCGTTAATCACCTTGGCGGTGTAGTCAATTTCTTCATATTGCGCATCAAAGGCAGTGTCATAACTGAAGTCATCTTCGGCGAGTAAAGTAGTTTTAATCAGACGATTATCAGCTGTAAAGCCAACGAAAACGGCCTTTTCATCATCCATAGCAAACGATAGTTTACTAAAAGAACCGCCTTGTTCATCAAGAGGTAAATAGTCTTCACCTAGTGGATAACGAATACTTGGAACAATAACTCTTTCACCACTATCAAAGTTAGCAAAAAAGTTTGGTACAACAAGCTGAACATTTCCAGCACTATCAAGTAATAACTTTTGCTCTTGACCAATATTGACCAGTTGCTTGATGCTAATACCGTCATCAGTGAGTTGCTCTGATAATATTTTATCACCCGCTTTATACCCACCACCATCAACTAATTGATAAAAGTTGATAAAGCCTTGTTCTGTAATGCTATAGGCCACCTCTTTTAACTCATCAACCCCGGTTGCAAGAATACGACTTTGGTCACTAATAACAAATTGAGCCGTAGGTTCAACTTTTGCAGATTCAAAAATAGGTTTTATTACGTATAGTAAATACATGAATATTAATACTAAAGTAAATAAAACACTGATACCGCCTAAGGTGATCACCCATTTTGCTAATGAATTTTTCACTTTGCGATAATTTGCTGATTTAGAAGCAATGGCCACTTAAAAATACCTTTAACTATGATGATTTTTATAACTGAAGCGATTATAAAACACCAACATGACAGTTTTGTGACAAGGCGTTTTTAGTTACCCATTGGCAAAGTAGCGGCCTGAAATAAAACAGGCACATCGTTATTTTTTGTTATGGTATGATTTATAAAAGTAAGGTGATTTTTCCAACTGTATATTTGTGGTGAGGATAAAAGCATGATAATTAGTCAAATAATGAAGAGAGATTTAATAACATTAGATATGGATGACACTTTAGAAACAGCTAAAATGTTGTTTGAAAAAAATAATATGCATCACATTATGATCCAAAACAAATCAACATTAGCTGGCATTATTACTGACCGCGATTTATGGAAAAATTTAAGTCCAACCGTTGGCACCCGCAACGAAACCGCACAAGATAGTTTTTTAATGAATAAAAAGGTGCACTTGATCATGTCTCGAGATTTGATTACAGCAACACAAGATACCAGCCTTACTGAAGCCGTGCTGTTATTCCATGATCATAAAATATCTTGCCTCCCGATAGTTGATGAAAATCAGCAAGCAATTGGTATTATTTCTTGGCGAGATATTATTAAGCTTATTGCCCTACAATATCGTCAAAAATTAAAATCGAGTTAGCTGGCATAACAGTGCTAAGTATTGCCCGGCAGCAAGCTTATTAATCAATGTTTGCTTAACAAGCTTCGATTCACCAATCTAAGTTAAGCGTTATTGTAAGTACAATCCGTAGCAAAAACTACGAACTGCAAGACAACATTGAACAACCGGCCTTATGCCTAGCCCATTCTGGCCGTTTCTCCGCAAACTTTTCAAACGCTGGTTGTTCATCATAAGGATTTTTTAGCACTTTTTGTAATTGCTGCAATAATGAATAATCTTGCTTTTCAGCTAACTCAATGGCTTGCTGTGCTAAGTAATTTCGTAAAACATACTTAGGATTAACCTTATTCATGGCTTCGCTAATGTCAACACGCGTTCTTTCGCCGTTATTTCGAAGTTGAATGTAGCGTTCTAACCAAGAAGTTAAGCTTGCTTTATATTCCTTCGTTATTTCATTCTCATTATAAAAAGACACCATTAAGTGGCTCAACCATAAAGAGTTATCATCAGGTAAATCAGCTAAACGACGGTAAAAAATAGTCATATCGGTTTCGATCATCATTAATATTTTTTCAAGATCAAAAAATAAACTTAATTCTTCCTTATTCGCCCCTTCACTAGGTTTCGCCGAAGATAGCTCAATACCTAATTTGGCTGCCATCATTTTCTGCCACTGTTGTTGGTAATTTTCAGAAAACTTATTTAAGGCATTTTCTAAAGGCTCAGCGTCATTTATTAACGGGAATATAGCGTTAGCTAATTGAAACAAATTCCATTGTGCTATTTCGGCTTGTACACCAAAGCGATAGCGCTTGCCATTCGCATCGGTAGTATTGGGGGTCCAATTTAAGTCAAAATTATCAATCCACCCGTAAGGCCCATAATCAATGGTTTCACCAATAATCGACATATTATCCGTATTCATTACGCCGTGCACAAAACCAACTCGCATCCAATCAACCATCAGTTTGCATGTTCTGTCACATACTTCATTAAACCATGCCAGATAAGTTTCGGCACTTGGTGCACCTAAGTGTGGAAAATCTCGTTCGATAACATAATCAACTAATTGTGTTAACAAGCTTAGATCTTTTCTGGATGAAGGTAATTGAAAACTGCCAAATCGAATAAACGATGAGGATACACGACAAACCACGGCACCAGGCTCTGCCTTAGCATGACCGTCATAAAACATATCTCTAACCACGTTGTCACCCGTGAGTGATAAACTTAACGCTCGTGTGGTAGCAACCCCTAAATGAAACATAGCTTCCGAACAAAGAAACTCTCGAACCGACGAACGTAAAACAGCAAAACCATCTGCTGTACGTGAATAAGGTGTAGGCCCTGCACCTTTGAGCTGCAAGGTTTTATGACCACTATTTGGCGTCAACACTTCAGTAAGATTAATTGCTCGTCCATCACCTAACTGCCCCGCCCAATGGCCAAATTGATGACCGCCATAACACATAGCAAACGGTTTCATATCTGTTAACAAACCATTCCCAGAAAATAACTGTAAAAAATCAGTTGAATGTATTTGTTGCTCATTTAAGCCAATTTGCTGTGCAACACTTTCACTGTAGGCGATTAAAGTCGGCATTGCCGTTTTTTTAGGCTCAACAAAAGAATAAGCCGACGTAACTTGTCGTGGGTAATTTTGTATAACGCCATCAGGGGGAAAAGTAGCAGTAAATTTATTATCTAAGGTAAATGTAATAACGGACAAAGGAATCAACACTCTCTATTAAGCAAGGTAGACAGTATCGACCCTACACCTCTCAAATTCAACTCTAAGCTTAAAAAATGATACTTGCGTAATTACAGTTTATAAATTTTAATTAATAGCATGGGTGAAAGTTAGTGGTGTTGCTATTTGGTTTGTCTCATACCTGCTTAATAACTGTGTGATAGCTAAGTAAAACCTACATAACTGAATTTGTGCATTTAAATACGATTTATATCAATTTAAATATCAGCTGCTAATTTTACTTGGCTTTATTTAATAAATTTAATTTGCAATTTAGTACCATTAAGTCGATATTAATTAACTGTCTGAAAACTTCAGGGGAAGTGTTTTTTTCATGACAAGTCACTAATTGTTAATAGCCTGTAAATTAAGTGTCGAAGGGAAAATCGAAAGGGTTAAAAAATAACAGTGGTGGAATTACGTATGACGTATAAAAACAATAATACAGAGACGTTATTGCAGCAAATTTCAATAATGTCTAATGTGCTCGATAATATCGGCTCATATGTTTATAGCAAAGATTTAGACGGAAATTATACCTACGTTAATGCTAACGTAGAGGCTTTATTTCAAACGCCTGCAAAAGATATTATCGGTAAAGACGACTCTCATTTTTTTGATTTAGATATACTTGACGGCTTATTAGAAAGTGATAAAAAAGTTATTAATGAAAATGTCACCTTGTCCATCGAGGAAGAGAATGTCATTAAATCTACTGGTAAAATTAATACCTATCAAACCATCAAGACCCCTCTCCATAACGCAGCGGGTAATGTTGTAGGTCTTTCAGGAATTTCGACAGACATTACAATACAAAAAACACTCGAAGCAGATAACCAAAATCAAAAGCATTTACTCGACGTTGTATTAAACAATGTTGATGCCTACATTTATATGAAAGATGCCAATAGGCGCTACCGGTATGTCAATAGTCGTGTCGCTGAGCTTATCGGATTACCCGCAGAAGAAATTATTGGCAAACTCGATTTTGAAGTTGTTCCACCTAAATATGCCGAACACTTTTGGACGAATGACAAAACTGTTTTTGAGCAGAATCAAAAAGTAGTGATGAGTGAAACATTAGAAGATTCAGACAATAAAGTTCATCATTACCTTAGTACAAAAGTACCTTTCCAGTTGAAAGGAGATCTACAAACCATGATCGCCTTCTCTACTGATGTTACTGAACTATATCAATTAAAAGAAAAGTTTGAACAACTCGCTAATACTGACGAATTAACCGGTATTTATAACCGACGTTATTTCTTTGAAAATGCCAAGCGAGAATTTAATCGAGCTAAAAGACATCAACAAGAACTGGTTGTTATTTCACTAGATGTTGATCATTTTAAAGCCGTAAATGATCACCACGGTCACCCAGTCGGTGATCAAGTGCTGGTGAAAATTGCGCAAATAATCACTAAAACGATAAGGTCAGAGGATATATTTGCCCGGATTGGTGGTGAAGAGTTTTCAATTTTACTTCCTAACATCACCAAAACCGAAAGCTTACAAGCTGCAGAAAGGCTTCGTGAACTATTAGATGACAAGGCGATTATCATCAACGATATAGAGTTACCGATAAAAATCAGCCTTGGCGTTTCGGTAATAAAGGCAGCCGACACTTGCTTTCAAGACCTTTATTCTCGATCTGATAGGGCATTATATAAAGCCAAGTCTCATGGTCGTAATCATGTTTATTTAATGGATTAACATACCACTCTAAAGCACAGCACAATTATCACTCTATATGCGTGAGTCAATAAAACCTCATTGCCAACAAGGTAGCTATTAACCTAGAATAGCTACCATTCTTATCCTGTTTTAAAAAGGCTTTCCATGGCACAACCATTACCAGATAAATTCATTATGTCGATGAACCGCGTTTCCAAAGTGGTTCCTCCTAAACGTACAATATTAAAAGACATATCACTTTCCTTCTTTCCTGGTGCAAAAATTGGTGTACTTGGTCTTAATGGCTCTGGTAAATCAACTTTACTTCGCATTATGGCTGGCCTAGACACTGAATTTGAAGGTGAAGCAAAAGCACTTGCAGGCACTAACATTGGCTACTTGCCACAAGAGCCAATATTAGATGAAGCAAAAACTGTCCGTGAAATTGTAGAAGAAGCGGTTTCTGAAGTGAAAAATGCCATGGCTCGTTTAGATCAAGTTTATGCAGAATATGCAGAACCTGATGCTGACTTTGACGCATTAGCAAAAGAGCAAGGTCAATTAGAAGATATTATAAATAGCCAAGACGGACATAATATTGACAATGTTCTAGAGCGTGCTGCCGATGCTTTACGTTTACCTGAATGGGAACAAAAAATTGGTGTGCTTAGTGGTGGTGAACGTCGTCGTGTTGCCCTTTGTCGCTTGTTACTACAAAAGCCTGACATGTTATTGCTTGATGAGCCAACCAACCATTTAGATGCAGAATCTGTGGCATGGCTAGAGCGATTTTTACATGACTACCCCGGCACCGTTGTGGCAATTACCCATGATAGATATTTCCTAGACAATGTTGCAGGCTGGATATTAGAACTTGATAGAGGCCATGGTATTCCTTATGAAGGTAATTACTCTTCATGGTTAGAGCAAAAAAATGCGCGTCTTGAGCAAGAAAGTAAAAGTGAAAGTGCGCTACAAAAAACCATTAAGCAAGAACTTGAATGGGTGCGCTCAAACCCTAAAGCTCGTCAATCAAAAAGCAAAGCCCGTATGGCACGTTTTGAAGAGCTTAACAGCCAAGATCATCAAAAACGTAATGAAACAAACGAATTATACATTCCGCCGGGTCCTCGCTTAGGCGATAAAGTATTAGATGTTAATAACTTAACTAAATCTTTTGGCGACAGAGTGTTGATTGATGATTTAAGCTTTAGCGTTCCTAAAGGTGCTATCGTCGGTATTATCGGGCCAAACGGTGCTGGTAAATCAACTTTATTCAAAATAATGTCAGGTGCTGAACAACCAGATTCAGGTAATGTAGAACTTGGTGATACAGTAAAACTTGCCAGCGTAGATCAGTTCCGTGATGACATGGATAACAGCAAAACAGTTTACCAAGAGATATCACAAGGCCATGAAATTTTAAATATTGGTACCTTTGAAATTCCAAGCCGTGCTTATGTCAGCCGATTTAACTTTAAAGGTAATGATCAGCAAAAAATTATTGGTGACTTATCTGGTGGTGAGCGAAATCGCGTGCATTTAGCCAAATTAGTGCAAACAGGCGGTAATGTATTATTACTCGATGAGCCAACCAATGACTTGGATGTTGAAACCTTACGTGCGCTTGAAGAAGCGTTATTAGAGTTTCCAGGTTGTGCAATGGTTATTTCACATGATCGCTGGTTCCTTGATCGTATTGCTACGCATATTCTTGACTACCGTGATGAAGGTCAAATCAACTTCTATGAAGGTAACTATACTGAATATGAAGAATGGATGAAAAAAACCTATGGCGCCGAAGCGACCCAACCACACCGTATAAAATATAAAAAAATTGGTTAACTAATTAGTTAACAACAAGATAAAGGCACCTTAATCTATTAATTAAGGTGCCTTTTTGCTAAAAGCGAGCTATGCTAAATAAATCACTTTGTCATAAATACCTCTCATGAAAAATAGACGTCAATTTACGCGAATACTTTTCTCTATGCAGGCTGAGCTAGCCATTGACCAGCAGTCGTTGCGTGTCAATATTCAAGATATATCTTTAAACGGCGCATTACTTTGTGCTGACACTCAAGGAATAGTTTTCTCAAAAAAATTGGGATTACTCTCATTTAGATTAAATCAAGCTGATAGCAAAATTATGATGAATGTTGTTGTTGTCCATCAAGAGAGTAATAATATTCGAGTGCAATGTAATGGTATTGATATAGACAGCGTAAGTTCGTTACGTCGATTAATTGAACTTAATCTCGCAGACGATGAACAATTACACAAAGAACTCTCAAGACTGACCCGAAGTTAATTATTTTTACACTTAAAAAATTTCAAAGGATTTACCATGAACCATCTTATTATTTCTTTTATGACCGCAGATCGTCCCGGTATAGTTAAAGTTTTATCTGACTTAATTTCTGAACATAAAGCTAACTGGGAAAAATCAAGCTTACATCAAATTTCAGGTGTTTTTGCTGGTGTGGTAGAAATTGCTGTTCCTGCTGAAAACGCAACAGAATTAGCAGATAAACTTGCAATTTTGCCTGGCTTTAAAATGCAAATTGAACATGTACAGCAAGAAGTTTCTGCACCTGAAACCATACTCGTTTTAGAATTAACAGCAAATGATAGAGCAGGCATAGTACAAGAAATTTCGTCAACGATTCACCATCATGGTGGTAACTTACTAAAATTAGTCAGTACCCAAGAAATAGCACCACATGCTGGGCATGAATTATTCAAAGCAAAAGTGACTATATCTGTAGACAAAAACACCATAGATACCATGATAGATGCGCTTGAAAACCTCGCCGATGACTTAATGGTAGATATTTCTCGCTAAAAATAACCGACAGAACTCACTTTTAATAGTGGTTTTTATTACTTTCATAACAGCAGGTACTTAGTTTTGTCTGGAACAAAAAAACTGAAACACATTAACCTGTATGAAGGCACTAGTTCCTAGAATATCAGGATATTTTAGAAAGGTCTGAACATAAAAGTCCGCAACCTTTACAGATTGCGGACTTTTTTTAATCTCGTTATTGCTTATGCGTTACATCGCTATAAACCTAACTTTTTAAACTCTTTTTCTACCACTGAAGCCGGTAAAGGAATATAACCGTCTTTTTCTACAATGCTCTGTCCTGACTTTGACAACACCATTTTCAAAAACTCAGCTTCCATAGGAGCTAAAGGCTTATTAGGGTGTTTATTAACATACACATATAAAAAGCGTGAAAGCGGATATGTTTTCGAAATAGCATTTTCCATGTTAGCTTCAATAAAGTTCTCACCTTTTTTCGACAATGGTAACGCTCGAACACCTGATGTTTTATATCCAATACCTGAGTAACCAATACCGTTCAATGAAGCAGAAACCGATTGAACAACAGATGCTGAACCCGGTTGTTCATTAACACTATTTTTAAAGTCACCTTTACATAAGGCTTTCTTTTTGAAGTAGCCGTAAGTGCCTGACACTGAGTTACGACCGTACAATTGAACATCTTTACCTGTCCATTCGCCGGTAAGACCTAAGTCACCCCAACGGTCGACATCTTTGTGAGCGCCACATTTACGATTGTTTGAAAAAATGGCATCGACTTGATCAATACGTAGGCCTTTAATTGGATTATCTTTGTGAACAAAAACCGCTAAGGCATCAATAGCCACACGAACTGCTGTAGGTTTGTAACCGTAACGTTTCTCAAATGCTTCAATTTCACGCGACTTCATCTTACGGCTCATAGGACCAAGGTTAGATGTTGCCTCTGTTAATGCTGGTGGAGCTGTTGAAGACCCAGCAGCTTGAATTTGTACGTTAACATTAGGATAAGTACGTTTAAACTCTTCCGCCCAAAAGGTCATCATATTGGCTAATGTATCTGAGCCAACAGACGAAACATTGCCTGAAACACCACTTACTTTTTTATAGATTGGTAAATCACTATCAACTGCAAATGCAGAAAAATTGATAAGGGTAGATAAACCAATAACGCTTAATGTACGCTTTAAACTCATGTTACTCTCCGAGAGAAATATAATTAATTTGAGAACACTATAGAAAGTGAATATGACAATAATAAGTAAAGTTTATGACACTTGTATGACAAGCCTTAATAATTTGTCATCGCAACAAGCATTATTGTGAAAGTGTTAGAAACTTTCAGACATGCAGATTTACAGAAAATAAACAAAACATTGAATAAGGTTAGTGTGGGTATTTTTTATGTGCTTGAGGGATATTTGATAAAAGCAGCGAAAATTCACTAGCCACTAAAATAAAATTAACGATGTTATAAGGTTTTAAAAAAAATAATAAATTCACTACCTTGTTGCCAATCACTCTCAATAGAAAGCTCACCATGGTGATGATTCAATACATGCTTAACTATTGCTAATCCTAACCCTGAGCCACCCGTATTTCGTGAGCGAGATTTATCAACGCGGAAAAATCGTTCAGTTAACCGATTAACATGCTCTGGTTTAATGCCTGGACCATTGTCTTTAACACTAAAACGTATTTTATTACCATCAATTCGCAGTGTTATATCAATAACGCCATTTTCAGGGGTATAGGCAATCGCATTAGAAAGTAAATTTAAACAGGCACTTTTTAATTCGTGCTCATTACCTTCAAGACTTATATCTGGTGCAATATCACTGTGAATAACATGATTTTTCTCTTGATTTAACCATTGCGCATCTTCAACTATCGTTAAGATTAAACGTGACAAATCAACTTGATGATGATTATCAGAATCAACATTATTCTCAACTCTTGATAATACCAATAGCTGTTCAACCAACCGATCCATTCGAGATACTTGTGTTTCAATCGTTGAAAAAGCTTTTTGCCAATGAGGCTCCAATGCACTATCACTTGCTTGCACCATTTCGACATAACCTCGTACTACGGTTAATGGTGTTTTTAGCTCATGAGACACATTAGCGACAAAGTCACGGCGCATTTCTTCAAGTCGTTGAATTTTACTGATATCGCGCGCTAATAATAAAATTTGATCACTACCATAGGCCATCATTCGCAATTCAAGCTGTAGTTCAGTGTTTATCGGTGAAATGATCAAACAGGGACTTTCGAAGTCGCCATCTTCTAAATATTTTGAAAATTCAGGAAATCGAATCAAGTTATCAATACGTTGACCAACATCACCCGGCCAGCGAACACCCAAAAGCTGGGAAGCTTTTTTATTTCCCCATAAAATATTGAGTTCATGTGACAGTACTAATGCAGCATCGGGTAATGCTTCTGCACCATCACGAAATTTTCGAATACGCTCATTTAATTGTTTTTGCTTTTGACGTTGCTTACGAATTCGTCGGTAAAGACCATCATATATTCTGCCCCATACGCCATTAGCTTGTGGCGGAGATATTGATTTCCCTTGCCACAACCACTGAATTAATTTAAATAAATGACTGTAATGCCAAGCAAGCAAACCTATGGTTACCAGGCTGACAACCAAAAATGTTTGGCCAATTAAATAACCTACAATAGCACTGGCAATAAGCCCACTAATAATACGGGTTAAAAGTGCGCGAGCTGTAATGCGAAAATACATATATTAGTAACTAACCTGAGGTTTTAATTTTGCCAGAGAAGCGATATCCCGAGCCTCTAACTGTCTGAATAAATTCTTCGTGCCCATGACCAGTAATTGCTTTGCGTAAACGGCGTATATGCACATCAACCGTTCTATCTTCAACATACACATTAGTTCCCCATACATTGTCTAATAACTGTTCTCGACTATACACACGCTCAGTGTGGGTCAAAAAGAAATGTAACAAACGAAACTCTGTCGGCCCCAGTTCGAGGGCTGTATCATTAATTGATACACGATGAGCCACAGGGTCTAAGGTAATGCCATGAAAATCGATGGTTTCTTCTAATGCTGTTGGTGCAACTCTTCGAATTACCGCTTTAATCCGTGCAATTAATTCTTTCGGTGAAAATGGCTTAGTAACATAGTCATCAATACCTGCGTCAAAGCCTTTAACTTTATCATCTTCATCGGCTCTTGCCGTTAACATGATAATAGGAATGGAGCGAGTGTATTCATTTTGCTTTAATGACTTGGCTAACTTAACACCTGTACCACCTGGTAGCATCCAATCAAGTAAGATTAAATCAGGATATGGCTCTTTAATTTTAGCTTGTGCTTGTTCTATTGTTTCAGCTTCTATGGCATTGAAACCATTTTGCTCTAACACAAAAGTTATCATTTCCCTTATTGCTGCTTCGTCTTCAACAACCAATATTTGTCTATTCATGCATCCGTCCTAATAGCCTAATCGTATAATGAACATTGTGATAAATAAATATGACAGTTTCATGACAAAGGCAAAAATATAGCTAAAATCCCTTAGCCCAATTGATAAATTGGATAGCATCATGATCAACGATACAAAACAAATAGGCAAGAAAAAAGCCGCTAAATGCGGCTTTATCACAATGAAACATAGTTAAAAGTATGTTCACTTAATAACTTAATGAGAAAGTCACCATCAAGATTAAAAGTTATATTCAATGCCGGCAGCTAAATAATTTTGGTCTTCGCCACTGTCCATATCAAAGGTAGTGTAAAAAGTGTATAGCTTTGTGCTTTTTGCTAATGAATAATCAGCACCAACAGTAATACCTGATTTATCATCGCCGTCTTTAAAGTCAGCAGCTTGGTATTGGCCCTTAAAGGTTACTTTATCCATTTTATATTTTGCCGACACCATGAAACCATCCATTTCATTACTGCCGTCTATTGCTTCTTGAGTCTGTAACATTGCACCTAATACCACACCAGATACTTTACCCTGCACTGTCGCGCGTGTAATGTCATAACCTTTCACATCTGAATCAACGGCAACAGATGCAAATATATTTGTTTTTTTCAGTTTAGCATCACCGTAAAATACAGCAATCGAAACACCGTCATCGGCATCTACAGCATCTTCAGCAATATAAGTAACACCTACTTGAAAGTTACTAAATTTAGGCGATTTATAAGAAAGCGTATCAGCCATGCGGTTTTCACCTTTCCATAAGCTTTTAATATCGCCATTTAAATCACTAAATAAATCAACTTTACCTTGTGATTGCTTAAGCATTGTATCGTTTTTACCCAATAATACTTCACCAAAGCTACCCGCTAGGCCAACATACTGGTTACGGTCAGTAATGCTGTCACCTGAGTCACTATCACCATCTAAGTCAACTTGAAACTCAGCTTTATAAAGTACCGTTAAACCATCACCTAGGTCATGTGAGCCTTTAAGGCCAATACGAGAAGCGTTACTTTTTACTTCAGTAAACGATCCTTCACCCTCATCAGAAGATTGAAGAGAAAGATTTGCTTTACCGTAGACTTCAACATCAGCTGCAAATGCCGACATAGATAAAGTAGACAATAAAACGACAGCGATTTTGTTGTAAGTGTGTTTCATGTTAGTACCTTTATAAATTTAAGTATGGCCAAAAAATAATTGTGGCTATATTGCCAAACCTTTATGACACTATTGTGACACAAGGAATTATTTTCTCATCAATTTGTTAAAAAAATTATAAATTATTGATAACTACTCGTATAACTAAAACAAAATGTAATATTTCTTAGGAAATATGCTGTCTAATACCGTATATTAAAATATCTAGCATAAGGAATTAGGGAATATTTCCTTCCTAATATATTGACCACATAGCTGAATGAAAAAGGTGCAACACTTTTAAAAGCAGTTAAAATCAATAAATACTTAATAAAAGAATTATTTAATGAAAATAAACAGTTTGTCACGAAAGCTCCTTACACGCGTATTGTCATTTTACTTTGTACTGACATTTATCGTTACTTGCGTACAAATTGGTGCCGAATATATTAATACTAAAAATCACATTGCAAGTGAGCTACTTACGTTAGAAAAAACCTTCAGTGGCAGCTTAACTCGTGCGGTATGGGAACTTAACACCCAGCAAGCAGTATCGATTGCCGAAGGTTTAGTCGCTATTCCCATGATTAAAGGCATTACGGTTACCGATGAAAATAACTCTATTATTGCCCAATTAGGTGTTGCAACAGGAGAAGATAACCTCTTTATAGAGTCGGTAAACGAAGGGGAAAGTGATAACGATCAAAAATATTTTAATGTCAGTTCTCATAATACTGGATTATTTGGGCATACTTTCCCATTGATTTTTGAATTTTCAGGTCGCACCACTAAAGTTGGCTCAGTAACTTTATTATCCAGTAATGAAGTGATATTTAATCGCATACAAGTTGGTATTTATTTTCTCATTGGTAATGCAATGGTTAAAACCGCAGCGCTTGTATTGTTATTTTCTTTAGCCTTTTCAAGCCTGTTAACTAATCCACTCAACGAATTAACTGAGCAAATCAACCAATTTGATATCGATGATCCTGAAGCCTCTAAATTGCATGTCATTAATTATGAGAATAATGAATTAAGTATTCTGCAAAATGCCTATAACAACCTCATCGATGAACTTGTGATTTACAAAGAGAAACTGGCCGTTACGCAAAGTAAAGTTATTTCAGCTAACAGTAAGTTAGATGAACAAAACTTAATGTTAGAACAAGAAGTAGCTCGCAAAACATCTTCACTTAGCACTACCATGTTAAAAATGGAAATACAGCAACGTGAATTGTTAGATCAACAACAAAAACTGCAAGCTGAAAACAGTCGCAGAAGTATCACCGAAAAAACACTCTTAGAAACAAATCATGAATTAAAAGGCTCAATAATTGAATTAAAAAAAGCCCAAGAACGATTACTTGATGCAGAAAAAATGGCCGTACTAGGCACGATGTCGGCAGAAGTTACTCATGAAATTAATACGCCAATTGGCGTCAGTATAACCTCAACAACTTACTTAGCAGATTTACTGATTAAACTTAAAGCTGACATTGAAAATAATAAACTATCTAAACGTGAGCTTAACGATTTCACCGACAACTCACAGCAAGGCCTAAATTTATTGCTCAACAATCTCGAGCGTGCATCTGATTTAGTTACTAGCTATAAACAAGTTGCCGTTGATCAAATTAGTGAAAAAATTCGTCAAATTAACTTGGCCAAATACCTCGATGAAATTATTCACTCACTGCATCCTAAGTTGAAAAAAACCAATCACACGATTAAGGTAAATTGTCCAAGTGACGCTGAGATATATTGCCATGCAGGTGCTATTTCTCAAATATTTACTAATCTCATCATTAATTCAGTACTCCATGGTTTTAAAAATATCAACCGAGGAGAAATCACTATAACGGTGCAATTTAATGGTGAACAAATTCATATTGTTTACAAAGACAACGGTCACGGTTTATCTGAGCATCAATTAGCCCATTTGTTTGACCCATTTTTTACTACGGAATCCGGCAAAGGCGGTACAGGCTTAGGCACACATATAGTTCATAACCTTGTTACCGACACTTTGGGTGGCATTATTCATGCTAGTTCTGTCGTTGACAAAGGTTTAACTTACGAAATTAAGTTTAATAATATGCGCTAAATGCTCAGGGAGCAGCAAGATTAATCTAAGGCGTGCGTGATCGAAATAAGTACGGTAATATAGCCCTCGTTTTTCAATTATTCGCCCACTGTAATAGGGCAAGGATTATCTTAATGTGGTTTAAAAACCTTTACTTTTTTGCCTTTACTCGCCCTTTTGAATGTTCTGAAGAAGATTTAGAGAAACAATTATCTGAGCATTTATTTACTCCTTGCGCATCAACTGAGCAATCACATTTTGGCTGGGTTAATGCACTCGGCAAGCATGGTGACACAACAGTACACGCCGTAAATGGTAATTACTTATTATGTGCTCGCAAAGAAGAAAAAATTCTCCCTGCTCCTGTTGTTAAAGACATGATCGAGCAAAAAATAGCACAATTAGAAGCAGAACAATCTCGCGGCGCTACAAAAAAAGAAAAAGAGCAATTTAAAGAAGATATTATCTTTGAGTTACTACCCCGCGCTTTTTCTCGCTACAGTGACACTCGTGCTTATATCAACCCTGTTCACAACCTTATTGTTATTGACACCAGTAGTAGAGGTAAAGCTGAAGACTTTTTAGCACTTTTACGTAAATCACTAGGTACATTGCCAGTAACAACACCATCACCTGAAAAAGCACCTGATGAACTTATGACTGAATGGTTAGTTGAAAGTAACCTAGGCGCTAATTTTCAATTAGGCATGGAAGCTGAGTTTAATGCTTTAGGTGATGACGGTGCTGTGGTTCGTGTTAAAAATCAAGATTTAACATCAGAAGAAATCAAAGCACATTTAGATGCCGATAAGTATGTTGTAAAAGTTGCACTAGAGTGGGATGAATCATTGTCATTTATCTTATGTGATGACTTAGCGATTAAACGCCTGAAGTTTTATGATGTTATTCAAGAGCAAAATGATGATATTGATAGTGACGATGTTGTCGCTAAACTTGATGCTGACTTTGCTTTAATGGCAGGCGAATTAAACCGCTTTATAGATAATTTATTAGCTGAATTTTCACTTAAAGCCAGTGATTATTTAGAAGCATAATTAGCGACGTTTTAAAGATATACTCTGCAAACTAAAAAGGTGCTAAATAGCGCCTTTTTCAATATCTACAGCAGAGATATAAGTGTTAAAACATTGACTTAGCTTTTGCTAACCTATCACTAAAATCTTCTGAGGCCATAAAGTTCAAGTTTGGTAAAATACCTTTATCAACATAGCTTCTAAGCAAAAACTCTTGTGTTGACTCATTTTTAAATATCGTATGATAAACAGCACCTGCTCGAATAAAATCAATATAATGCGCGTTTTTGGGTAGCACGCTTAAATCATTCCAGGTCATCACTAATTCACTGTAATCTTCAGAAAACTCCCAAGCTTTTGTCATTTCAGCGGCAATTTCATTAGAGAACTTAATAATCGCTTTGTTCAAAAAAGCAGGGTTTGCAAATACTTCAGGGTGCCCTTCTGCTTCGGTTAATATTGGCAACACACCAATATTATGAATAAGTGCTGCTAAAGTTAATGTTTCAAGAGTGAGTTCTGATTGTTTATTTTTCTGTAAATACAATGTCATCAGTGCAATAGCAACCGAAGCAACATCAACAGTTTTACGCCAAGACTTTTGCATATAGTCAGAAATAAAATGGTTATTGGAAACAAACATTTGCTCAATAGCCATAGCTGTAGCAATATTTTTAATTTGTCTTAAACCGATACGAGTAACGGCTTTAGCTACGGACTCCACTTTAACTTCTCGCCCAAAAGCAGCACTATTTGCCACCTTTAAAACACCTAAAGAAAGCGCCGCATCATGGCTGATAATTTCACTCATTTTCATTAGACTAATGTCGGGGTCGTCTGCGGCTTGTCTTACTTTCAATGCCACTTCAGGTAAAGTTGGCAGCACTAACGCATCTTGTCTTATTTTTTCTATGAGTATGATATAAAGTGCGTTTTCTGCGCCCATGAAGGTTACCTACGAGTAAAGTTAATATACAGCTATTGATACAATACATTTACAGTACATTGAAAACTAAGCAATTAAAAGTATATTTTTTAACCTCTAACTTTAAGCAGAAAATACCATGGGTTTGCCATCATAAATATAGCATTGAGAGTCATACAGATAATATAAATAACCTAACGTCTTCTCTGTACATCATGAATTGTGATGATAATGATAGGAATCTTAAAATAAAAAAGAGTGCTTAAATGCACTCTTTCTGTATTGTTTTTTGCAACCAATGTTGAAATCAACTATACCGATATCGCCGCTTTAATATGAGCATGAGATTGATAATTTTGTAGTTCAAAATCTTCAAATGTAAAATCGAAAATACTTTTTACTGCAGGGTTAATCCACATACTAGGTAAAGGCAAAGGCTCGCGAGATAACTGTTCGTCTACTTGCTCAAGGTGGTTTAAATACAAATGCGCGTCACCAAATGTATGCACAAAATCGCCTAACTCCAAATCACAAACTTGTGCGATCATCATCGTAAATAAGGCATAGCTTGCAATATTAAATGGCTGTCTCTTATACACATCTCCGAGCCCACGAGACTAAGGCGAATCTCG
>OJAZ01000319.1_pt1 | contig 24593 bp, 21 predicted proteins | sample 1589851 | NCBI WGS metagenome assembly OJAZ01 (sample SAMN05416792, study PRJEB24817) | seawater metagenome | isolation source: Sea water | place: Canada:Atlantic | collected 2013-07 | reverse complement strand
CTACACGTAAGGAGTCGTCGGCAGCGTCAGATGTGTATAAGAGACAGGTCATAGGGGAGCGTAGCTCATGCGAAACGTCTGCCATCAACCGTTGATGTGAACCAATATTTTGCGCTAGTTTTTCTGCCATTAAGTTAAAGCTTGCCGCGCAAGCACCAATTTCATCATTACGCTGTGCAATTAAAGGAATGCGAGTATTGAATTCACCATCACCAAAGCTTGCCGCTGCTTTTTGCATGGCAATAAGCGGTTTGGTGAATGATCGTGTTAGTAACCACAATAAAATAGAGCTAATCATAATAGGAATAGCCAAACGTAGCCAAGTAGGGATACGTTGTATTATGTTGCCAGGTAGGCGTTTTCGGTCGCGTGTTGCGAGATAAATTTGATAGGGAGTACCTGCAACATCAACGTTAACTGGTCCGGTCATACGGTAAAATTCAAACTTAATTGTTGTGAGGTTATCGAGATTATTTTCCGTTAAAAATGTTTGTAAGCTAGCAATTTGCCATTTGTCAGAAGCCAGGACTTCGTTGGTGTTAGTATTTTTTAACAGTAATTCTCGGCCTGACTTTCTTGATAGCGTTGATAGCAATTTCTCGGTTGTATCTACTGGAGTAAGTGATAATTTTTGGTTGATTCGCTCTACTTTGGCTACATCAGAGTGATGAGTAGGGATAATAAAGCTTTTTGTTATAAATTGTTCAGATACTAATCGCGTGATACCAATAGTTAAAATAATAATTAACCAAAAGCAGATGAAGAGCTTAGCGCCTATAGAGGAAAATTTTTTCGGTATTTTAAACATTACATTAACTCTCCTGCTAAGAAAATATAGCCTGCTCCACGAATAGTTTTAAGCTTGTCATTGGGGCTAAAGGGTAAGAGTTTACGTCGAATATTACTTACATGCATATCTATACTGCGATCAAAAGCACTTAATTTACGTTTTAATACCTGCTCTGAAATTTCAATTTTACTGACAATTTCGCCTGGTTTTGCCATTAAGTGCTCAATAATTTGGTACTCGGTACCCGTAAGCTCAATAAACTGGTCATGACAACTGACTTCTCGGGTTGCATGATTAAGTTTTACACCGTTAACTTGTAACACTGAGCTTTGCTCTTTGCTATTTTTAACAATGTTTATTCGACGAAGAATGGCGTTAATACGTGCGAGTAATTCACGATGTTGAAAGGGCTTTGGTAAATAGTCATCAGCGCCAAGTTCTAATCCTAATATTCGCGAGGCATTATCACCTTTAGCCGTTAACATTAAAATAGGAGTTTTGTGATTGCCCCCTAACGCTTTTAATACCTCAAAACCGGTTAAGCCTGGCATCATAACATCGAGTAAAATTAGCGAAATTTTATCATCAAATGCTTTTTCTAAGCCTGAAATTCCGTCATGGCAGCAAATAAGATCAAAACCTTCGGTGGCAAGGTAGTCAGTTAATAACTCAGCAAGCTCTTTGTCATCGTCGATTAATAAAATTTTGTGCTTATTCATTGTTGCTCTCGCTAATCACTTGTTTATGTCGAACGAATCAACTTATTGATTCGGGAGAACATGATAACGTATAAATTTAAAGCGAATTGCTATCTTTACAAAACATTTACGTTGGTTTGCGTTTCTTTTCGTTGCACAAATTATAATGATGGTGAATTAATTGAGGAGCAACATTATGCAAATACAAAAACTATATTCAACAATAAAACCTTACGCTGTGATCAGCCTACTTGTGCTTGGCGGTATCAGTAGTCTTAATGTTAATGCTATGGGCCACAAAAGTGAAGCTCATCACATTGAAAAGGGACAAGTAGAAGGCAAGAGCAGTAATAAACATCATGGCAATATGAAAGACAGCTTGCGTCGATTAGCGAAGAAATTGGATTTAACACCTGAGCAACGTATTGAAATAAAAGCTATCTATACCGCGATGAAAGAAGACAGAGAAACACATAAAAAATCGCTTTCTAGCTTTAAAGAGCAAATGAACTCATTGTTTAAAGCAGGTAAGTTTGACGAAACTAAGTTTAGTGTTATTTATGACAAGTATCAGAAAAACTTTAAGCTGATGGCAATGGAAAAAGCCAAACGTCGTCATGCTATTTTTCAAGTATTAACGCCAGAGCAACAGTCAAAATTTTTAACAATGCGTAAACACCGTTAAGGTTTAATTTAAAAGACTAAACGAAAATATTTTAGACATTTTGCTTTCTACCGCGCGGCCATTTTCTTTGGCTGGTAGAAAGCGCCATTTTTCCATTGCATTACGAATAGCACTTCGAAAGTAGTTCACTTTACTTTTTGATTCAAATTCAATATTTTTGACCAAGCCATTTCGGTCAATATCAAACTCAACCATAACTTCTAGTTCAATACCTTTTCTTTTTGCAGAAATAGGGTATTTAGGGTCTGCAGAATTTAATAGTTTAGCCGCAACCATATTAAGCTGAAAACCCTTGTTTTCAGATGTATTATTGCTTAATTTTTCTTGATTGAAACGGTTGATATTAGCCGCCAGTTTCAGGGGATTTGATGCTTGATAATAATTGCTAGCTTGGGTTTTATTTAACGCGGTGATTACGTCATCACTTGGCGTTATTGGTTCATTTAACAAGGTACTAATTTGCTTGGAGTAAGCATTGTTTTTATCAATATTTTGTTTTGAATCTGTACGCTCAAAGGCTAAATCTGACATTGATTTAGTACGCGTTTTTGTTTGTGGTTGGTTAGTCACTAAAGCGCCACTCAACTCAGCTTGGTGTTGGGTAATATTTTTTCTATCGCTTACATTCATATCAACGAAGGGGAGTTCATTGTAATAAGGGTTTGTTGTGTATTCACTGACAACGCCTTGCGACTTCAACGGGTCTTTAGTGATAGGTTGAAGTGTTGAATTAAGTTTTTGTGCTTTGCGATTCTGAGAAGGTATTGATATTGAAGATGAATCAGCACTAGTGGAATTATCTATAGCCAATAAACGGCTTGCAAGTGAGCTGTTGTTATTGTCTTGCTCAATAATCATCGCAGTTTCTAATGACCAGTTTTTATTAACTGTAGCCGCAGAATTATACAACGAAATACTGCCTGATTGTAAATCAATAATGGGTAGCGTTAGCGAGTATTTTGAAAAAAGAAAAATAACCGTAAGTAAAATACTAATCGATGCTAACCACTTACCTGAGTCATTTGTTTTTGTACAATGTTGTTGATGATCTAGCAGGCGAACAACTCGTTGTTTTAGGTCTCCGCCAGAAGCTGCCATTGCCATGTTGGGAATGGTGTTATGACGATGCTTTACGCATAACGATGCGGTATCAGCCAGAGTATGTGCATAGGCGAGTGGACTGCCGCAGTGTTGTACCGCAATGTCATCGCTGCAATATTCTCGCTCATTGCGCATTTGTTTTGAAACCCATCGCACACCAGGGTGGAAGAATAATGTAATTTCGACCAAGGTCTGTAAAAAGTTAACTAAGTAATCATGACGTCGAATATGAGCTAACTCATGGAGTAACAGCATATCTAATTGTTGTGGGGTTAATCCTGAGATCATACTAAAGGGAATCAACACAACCGGTTTTAACCAACCAATGGCCATAGGTACATCTGTTTTACTAGAAAGCAGTAAGGGTATGTGTCTTGATAAACCAACTTGTGTCATTAAGCTATCAAAGCGCTTTTGCAACGTAGCATCAGCTGCAGAACAGCCCTGTAAAGGTAGGCGATTTACATTATATAATTCTATGATTAATTTAAGAGCTAATACGATAACGAAGCTAAGCCATACTATGGTCAATAATGGTAAATACTCTAGCCACTCTATGTACCAAACATTAGTCTGTATTTGCTCTAAATATAAGCTTTGATCAAGCAAAGGTAAAGCATACACAAGGTGTGTTACTTGACGGTAGTCGATATCATATACTAGGAAAAAAGTAACCGCGGGTAAAATAAGGTTTGCTAGCATGGCTAACGTGCTTAATGCATAACGTAGTTGAGATTTTTGGTAAGAAATTAACGACAGTAAAGCTTTTAATACCGCAGCAACAAGTACTCCTTGCCATAAAAAATGGATAAGAGTAATGGCTAAAGCAGCTAATAATGGATTATTAATTAAGCTTTCTTGAAACATGCCTATTTAAGTTACCTTTTAAGTCATAAGTTAATTAAGATTGTTGTTCTAATTCGTTAAGTAACTGTCTTATATCTTCAATTTCTTTTTTGCTGGTTGAGTTATCTAACGCACGCATGACGAGTTTTGACGTAGAACCACCAAAAGCTTTTAATACTAAGTCTTTTAATAAAGAAGATTGGGTGACCATTTCACTATTTGCCGGAGCATAAACATGTGCTCGGTTGCTTTCATCGCGAATAACTAAGGTTTTTTCGTGCATTATTTGTAGTATTTTTAATACGGTAGTGTAGCCAGTCGTTTGTGTTTGACTTACCGTTTCATGGATTTGTCGAACGGTAGCGGGTCCCATTCTCCAAAGTATATTAAGCAACGTCAGCTCAGCTTCTGTAGGCTTAATATCTGATTTATCTCGTGACATTGAGATTCCTTAGGTAATTTTATCTTTAATTAATGTACTAAACCGATTGGCGTAAGCTTACGCTATTTTCGTTCATCAGCTTGGTATTGTTATGTTGCACTATTTGCAGCGTTTTAGTGTCAATATACGAACTTACTCGTATCATATATCACCCATCCTATCTTGCGCTGAATAAATGAGCAATAGCAAATGCTATATTGCTCAACTTTAATCTTAAAAAAACAACCGGCAGGGGTAATGTTTTTATTGTTTTTGTGCTAATTCAATGCCGAAATTATTTGGCGTGTTCGCTGTGGAAAGTTGGTAAATATGCCATCCACTTGGTAAGCAAGACATTGCTTTATTTGAACGACATTATCGACAGTATAAACCCATACTTGCAACCCTCTAAGGTGTGCGTCGTTAACAATTTCTGGGTTTAGGCATTCAATCGAAAGGTTTAACATCTTAACGTTTAATTTTTTACAAAATTCAGCGTAGGTAATGGGACAACAAGCGATAAGCGCTGCTGTTGTTATTTCAGGTAAATGTTCAGCTACCAATAAAAGTGCATGGTGATTAAACGATGAAATAACAAGTTGTTGATAAGTAATTAACTGTTGTGTTTTTGCTTGCGCTAATAGGTGACTTAATCTTTGAATTTGATCTAAAAGTTGAGCACCTTGTGCTGCTGATTTTAATTCAATATTAATCTGACATTGACCCTTAATGCATTCTAGCGCTTGATTTAACGTACAAATTTTATATTTAGCATCAGCGGCAGTGTTTAAAAGCTCATTAAGAGGTAATTGATTGAAATGAACTTTTTCGCTGATATTGCCTGTTGTGCTATCAATTGTGTGGTTTTTACTTTTTTCAACTTCAACATCAACTTCAAGGTAACTATCATGAAGAAGAATAAAAGTTTCGCTAGGTTGATGAAATTGTACGTCAAACTCAATAGCATCGCAGCCTTGTATTATGGCTTGTTCGAATGCTAGCAGTGAGTTTTCAGGAAATTCACCGCTAGCACCTCTATGTGCAATAATTTTCATTGACTAAAGATCTCTGTGTTGAGGGCTTTAGTCAAAAGGAGTAACTTACGCACTTTCATTTTTGTTTACTAAATCTGCATAATGTTCACCAAGACGGGTAACTGTTTCTGGTCCGGCTGCTTGATTGAATTTCACCATGTTTGGCGCAAAGGTAGTTACAACGGTTGAGCCTAATTTAAAACGCCCCATTTCAGCACCTTTTTCCAAGGTTATAGCACTTGCTCCCTCTGACGGGTACTGCCAACGAAATACATCTTTACCGGCCGGCGGTGTAATTGTACCTGCCCATACTGTTTCAATACTGGCTACAATGGTTGCGCCCACAAGTACCATTGCCATTGCACCATGTTCGGTGTCAAATATAGCTACAACACGTTCGTTACGGGCAAATAAATTAGGCACATTATTGGCGGTTAACGGATTAACTGAAAATAAATCGCCTGGTACATAGATCATCTCACGCAAGGTGCCAGCAATTGGCATGTGAATGCGGTGGTAATCTTTAGGGGCGAGGTAAATACATGAAAACTCACCGTCTTGAAAAGGCGCGGCTGTCGCTTTATCGCCACCGAGTAAGGTTTCTAAACTGTAATTGAAGCCTTTTGCTTGAATAAGTTGGCCTTGCTCAATCGGACCTTGTTGGCTGATAGCACCATCAACTGGATAACAAACCGTACTGGCATCTTCGATAAAGGTACGAGCACCGTCTTCAAGTTCACGAGTGAAAAAGTCGTTAAAAGTTTTAAAATCAGTGGCATTTTTTAATTTCGCTTCAGCCATATTGATTTCATAAGCTTTAATAAAGGAACTAATCGCTTTAGTGGTTAGCCATCCGGCTTCAGCGGCAGCGAATTTACCTACAAGTCTTGAGATAGCGTGTTTTGGCATCATGTATTGCAAAGCAATTTTAATTTTATCTAACACTGTTTTTCCTTAATTTATTTTTTGTTTTAATCATTAAAGCGCGAGGTTAGGGTGTTATCACCTAAACTGGCTAATATTTTTTGGAAACTGGCAAGACGTTCCGGGAAAATTTTGCCCTCATCTTTAGCCGCAATTAATGCACAGCCAGGATCGTTTTGATGTTTGCAGTCACGAAACTTACAGGTACCTAAATATTCGTCAAACTCGATAAAGCCATTACTTACTTGCCCAGGTGATAAATGCCATAAGCCAAACTCTCGAATACCGGGTGAGTCAATTAAATCGCCACCTTGTTCAAAATGATACAGTCGAGCAACCGTTGTGGTGTGCTGCCCAAGCCCTGAGTTTTCTGACACAATTTTAGTCATTACTCCTAACTCTGGCATTAATGTATTGGTCAGCGTTGATTTACCCACACCTGATTGACCAACAAATACACTGGTATGTTGGCTCAGCTGTAATTTTAACTCAGCAATACCTTCACCCGTTTCATTACTCACGTAAGTAACTTGATAACCGATTTTCCGGTAAATATTTAATTGCTTTTCAATCTCTTCACGATTGCTATCATCGAGTAGGTCTAATTTGTTTAAGAGAATAACCGGTGTTATACCCGTTTGTTCTGCGGCGACTAAATAACGATCGATAATGTCAGCATTAAAGGCAGGCAATACCGAGGAAACAATTAAAATTTGGCTTATGTTGGCGGCAATGGGCTTAACACCATCATAAACATCGGGTCGACTCAGTACTGAATTTCGCTCGTGAACTGCCTCTATAACACCAGAAATACTATGTTGTGTTTCTTTGCCTTTACGCCAAAGTACTTTATCGCCACAAACTAAAGACGAAATGCTGCGACGTAAATTACAACGAAAAATAATGCCGTCGCTGCTTTCAACGTCAGCATGTTGACCAAAACGACTAATAACAGTACCTGTTTCGGCTGCAGCAAGTTCATCATCTTGCCATTGAACTTTTTCAGTAGATTTACGTAACTTCTTACTTTGGTTAGCTTTGATCTGCCGTGCTTGACCTTTGGTCAGTTTTTTGGCTTTAGCCACAAGTTAGTCTCATTTTTATGTTATCTCAGCATTTATGTATTATTCTGATAAGGCTACCGACAAATAATTTTAATCATGCTACATTCTGACGTATTATATACCCAAGCATTATATAAATGCATGTGTAATTGCGCCTTTTACAGACACTACATCGTGTAAGTGCTTTGATAATTGGAGCTAACTTGATAATAAGTAATTAACTTAGGGATAACAATGAGCGCGAATGACAGCAATTTAATTTGGTTAGATTTAGAAATGACAGGCCTTGAACCTAAGACAGATGTTATTTTAGAAATTGCGACAATAATTACCGACAGCCAACTCAATGTGTTAGCTGAAGGTCCTGTGCTTGCTATTCATCAAAGTGATGATGTTTTAAATAATATGAATGAATGGTGCATCGAGCATCATGGCCAATCAGGATTAACACAAAGGTGTCGTGAAAGTACAACGAGTATTGAGCAAGCGAGTGCTGAAACCTTGGCATTTATTAAGCCTTATGTCACGAAAGGTAAATCACCTATGTGTGGCAACAGCATTGGACAAGATAGACGCTTTATTAATAAATACATGCTTGAATTTGAAGATTATTTTCATTATCGCAATCTCGATGTCAGTACAATTAAAGAGTTAGCACGACGCTGGAAGCCAGAAGTATTAGACAAAGTGGTTAAAACCGGTGCCCACCTAGCCATGGATGATATCCGTGAGTCGATTGCGGAACTTAAGGTTTATCAGCAACACTTTTTTAAGCTTTAAGCGTTAACTATCACATTTTGCAGGCGTTAAATTGACATAATTATACAAGCCGGTCACTTACCTTTATGCCAAGATTTACTGTTTATTTAGCTTGGCAGTTAACGAGTGAAATATGACAACTTAGCTTATAGCATACTAAAAATTAAGCGGACCTTTAGTTACATTTTTGAGCAATTATCATCCTACTTAAAGCCTATTAATACACTATTTTACTGGCTTTTCTGATAACCATAATCTGATCTCACCATCTACAACAACGGTGCCGTGGCTATCTAGTGCTCTTACAGAAACTGATACGTCACCCACCTGCCATTGCTCAGGATTTATTTTGGCTTCAGCAATAATATCTGTTGTTGATTTTGCCAGATAATTAACATTCATTCCTTTGGGTAGCCATCGTAAATTTTTGGGTATAGATGCTTCTGTCATCGCACCCATTGCCATTTCTAATGCGTTACATATTGCAATAGCATGTACAGTGCCTATATGGTTTTGTACCGGTTTACGCTTTGGTATTAATACCTGACAAAAATTCGCTTCTAAGCTCAATATTTTCGGCTTTATCGATTTAAAGTATGGCGCTTGCGATGCAAACACTTTACTAAATAAGGTACGGCCAAAAGGATATTTAAGGAATTTGTCTTGGAGCTTTAGCAGATAATTTGTTTGACTCATACTGGTCCAACCTTTGTAAAAATTTCGGTAAGTTTGCATCTTACCGTATTTTTTCTGTGATGTTTATCGCGTTTTAATTGAATTTTTATAATTGCTAATTAACTCAACGTTGCAGACATTGTAATTAAGGTGTTTGAGCTAAGATCATCAGAAGTGAGTAACTAAAGCACGTTAAAGTTAAATAATTGTGTTTTACTTTAACGCTAGCAAGCAGATTAATCGTTGCTAATTAACGTTAAATCCATACACTGTGATATAGCCAAACCATTTCATTAAACTGTTAATTTATCGAACAGGTTTGTCTTTATAAACTACCCATTATGTATTTGACCAATTAGGATAGTCCTCGTTCATGGATTCAACATTACCTTTATATCGCCAACTTACCAGCCGACTATCTTTATTAATGTTGAGCTTTGCGCTGCTTTTTATTGTTGGATTTTCGCTTTACTATCAATATGAACAAGATTTAACCCAACTTAAATATCAACAATTACCTGCAATTGAACAATTTAATCAACGTCAACAACTCCTGATTAAAAATGATCGCTTGCTCAGTGAAATAATCAGCAGTAAATACGCTACAACTTTTGCAGACAATTATTTAACTTTGAATGCTAATTTAAAGAAAATATCTGATACAAGTCGAAATAATAGAAGACGGTTAGAACAACTCTTGCAGGAGTTAAAGTTACAATCTGAAAATGTAACACTGTTGACTGAAAATGAACGACGAAATATCCAACTCAAAGATAATGTCATCATTCAACTAACATTAATTGCTGACAATTTAGCCTTGTTAATTTCTGAACAATCGGTTGAACAAAAAACATTATTCCGACAAATTAGCGTCGAAAAATCTACGGCTAGAACCGCGATTAATCGCGCGAAAACATTCAGTCGTCTCATTGCTAGTTTAAAAGTCAATCATGAATTACATCAAAGTTTGATTGATACGTTAGTGATGTTTAACCAGCTTGATTTGCAATACGATCTAGCCGAGTTTGATTATATTAAACTTAAAGCTCAACGTGAGATAAGTTATTGGCTGGATCATTCTGCCACTTTAGTGTCTAAAACCCCACACGAAGAAGCCTTAACAGAACAAATTTTAGTCCTTAATGCCTTGCTATTTAGTGAGCAAAATACTTTGGCAAAATGGCGTGGTCAATTACGTATGGCAATTGATTTACAAACTGAATTAATAAGGCAAAAAGCCGAACTAGGCCCCTTACTTGATGAAGTGCTTGTCGTTCAGTCGCCCAAATCTTCAATTATAGAACAACAGCTAGTGGCTGGATTAGCTATTTTAAAGCTGGATTTAGAGCCAAAATACTACATTGGTGTTATTGCAGGTGTTTTTCTATTTATTGCCATTGTTTTTCTATGTTTACTGATAAGCCTGCGGAGAAAAATCAAACATTTTGGTTGGCAAAGTATAACGGTTGTTGAAGAGCTAGTGACAACAGGTGCGGTATCAACGCCAATACCAGCGTTTGAGGTTTCGACCATAATTAAAAGTATTAACCAGCTTTCTCAACCTTTACATAGTGAGGCTGACTTTCAGCTCCAACAGCAACAGTTTCAGGCTCATAATACACTTATGTCGCGTCATACCAGCGATTTTTATTGGCAGTTACCTGTAGCTTCAAAAAAACTTCAGCGAAAATTAAGCGCATTATTAGCTGGTGAATCTAACGAGAAACATTGGCGTCATTTTTTTAGTCGAATTGATGTTCGCGCGATATTAACAAGCGCTAGAGCTGCTAAGAAAAACAAGTGTGTTGAAAAGTTATCTGTCACCAGTAATCTAGGTAAATCGATACGACTAACACTTGAGTATATTGATGGTACTTGGTGTGGCAGTTTGTGTGATACAGAAGAGTATAGAACGCTAATAGATGAAAATTCACAATTAAAGCAGCAGCTTAAACAGCAGAATCAAACAGACAAACTGGCTATTATTAACAGCAGTGAAGATACCTTAGCTATCGTAAGTAAAGCTATGGTTCAACGACAAGTTTCTTCTTTAAATCCAGGTAATGAACAGTATGCTTATCAGCCACTACAGCAACTGCTTAGCTGGAGTGAGCAACAACGAGCCTCAGCACAACTAAGATGTGACGATTATGTTTTAACGTTATCGAGCGTCGCATTAGCGAATGAAATACATACCGCATTAGCAAATGTATGTCTTTGCCAAGCGCACAATAGTAATCATATTTATGTCGATATGGATGACAACTTAGCAACCTTGGTAACGCTTGAAAGTGAGTTTTTTCAGGCTATGTTCATTACAATTTGCCAAAAAATGTTCACAGAGCAACAGGGAGTCGATCTTAATGTTGAACTGAAAGTTATTGATGTTAATAGTGCTCAACAAATAGTACGCGTTAGCTTTGCGATTAATAATGCGTCACAGATGCCGCCGTTAATAAAAGTAATTGACCAGTTGGCGTTTAATGATGAAGTCAGTGCAGATTATGATAACGCTACCGATAACTATTTAAGGGACTTGCAGCTGGTATTTAATGTTGATAACAAAGTATGCCAATCTTTTGATAAGGGAGGTAAGTTCACTTTTGACATGCCTTTTGCTCTGGCTGAAGGTTTGAGCCAAACAAGTAAAGATAAAACGGTTAAGTTAGCAAAATGTTCGATTTTAGTGATAGCAACTGAAAAATCTCATCGTGAAAGGATTTGCCAAGCACTGAGCAAGAGCAAAGCTGTTGTTGAAACCATGCATGACTTGTTATTATTCCAGCGACAACTTAGCATCAAACACCTAACTAAAAATTCTGTTGATGTCATTATTTTATCTTCGGAAGTTTATTTATCAGATTACGACTTAATTACACAGCATCTCGCAAGTTTACCTACTAAAATACAGCCCAAAATTTTGGTTATTCAGCCGTTCAATTATCTAACTTTGCAAAGATCTGGATTATTCTCTTTATGTAACCTACCTTGGTTTAGTGAAGCACTTGTTGCCAATGTTGAGCAGTTACTCCAGGGCAATAGTCAGATGAATATATTGGTTGAACCTGAAATTTTCTTCCCTTATCGGTTTGAGCCAGGCCAAGTTGAGGTCTTAGTGGGCGTAGAAGAAGCCAATAAAAATCAACCGTTAATTAGAATACTACATTGGCTTGGTTTAAAGCTTACTTTGGTTTCTCAGCCGGAGCATCTTGAACGCTTATGGGGAACAGGGCGATTTTTAGTGGTTATCTCTGAATTTACTGACGTTAATGTCGCCATTGATGAAGCCGTAAGCACGTGTCGCGGTGTTTTTATTTTAAACTCTAGTGCCAGTAAAAAGACGGATATTTTTGAGAAAAACAAGTTACCTAATACGTGGCGTGTTGAGCCCTTAGTGCCAGTGTTAGATATTCAAAAGCTTACCGCGCAATTATCACCTTGGTTAAAGATGAGTGTAGGCATAAATGAAAGTAATACCTTGTTAGCTCAAGTGGAAATAGGTAAAAAATCACCACTAACAAGTTTGAACGTTAATAAAGTCACGATACCGGTTGAGCAAGAGGTTGGTATTGATGATATTGATCAATTGTTTGATGTTGAATTAGATGACAAATATGAGCATGAACAAGAAAGCAGTTTCACAAAACATGCTTTTGATTTAAATCAATATGCACAAAACCAAGGTTCTGCCGAGCTAGCTGCTTTTATGCTAGACGATTATTTAACTGATATTACGGCTGATGCCCAAACGCTTATTTCTGCGATTAATGAAAAAAATTATACATTAGCCAATCAAACATTATCGTCGTTAATTAAATTTGCGAAAGTCATTGCCGCTAAGCCTTTAATAGCACAATGTGAAGATCTTACTCTACTAATGAATGAGTATAGTAACGATAGTGAATTATCCGTTAAACAACATGAGGCATTGCAAAATCAATTAAATCACCTAAAACCATGTATAGTTGAATTAACCGATTTTGCAGAAGCCATATGAATATAAAATACCATCAGTCAACAGAGCCGGTTGCTAGCCCTTGTGTTCGTAATTGTTGTTTGAATCAGCAAGATGTTTGTTTAGGTTGCTTTCGCCATATAGATGAAATTATGGCTTGGGGTAAACTCGATACTAACGCAAAGAAAAACGTACTTAACTTATGCGAGCAACGTCAGCAGCAGATAAAAAAATAGCGTGCTAGGTCAATAGCCAGTAGGTATAAAATGGAAGAAGTCGATAAAAATACATTAGCGCAACTTGATCAACTCAATGTTCTGATTATAGACGACAATTTACTTGTTCATAGCATTTTGAAAGAGAGCTTATTCGCCTTAGGTATTAAAGAAGTGCGTTGCGCACAAAATGCCTACTACGGACTTAGGTTGTGCGATGAAATGTTTTTTCATATTGTAATTTGCGCCTTTAATGTTAAAAGTGACAAAGACGGATTTCATTTATTAGAAGAATTAAAGTTTAAAGGCCATGTTACTAAAACTACGGTTTTAATCTTTCTTAGTACCGAAACGAATGAGTCATTAGTTAACTCTATTATTGAATTGCAACCAGATGACTTCTGGACGAAGCCACTGGCTATAAAAAAAGTACGCAGCCGTTTTATTGCCCTATTAAAGGTGAAGCAAGTGTTGTTTAATATTAACAATGCTATAGATAAAAAGTCTTATTCCAAAGCACTCTATTTTGCCGATCGCCACCTACAAAATGAAAAGCTCGCCTTTTACCATCCTAATATTAACCGCATTAAAGGCGAGTCATACATGGCTTTGCGTGAATTTGAAGAAGCAGAGAAATTTTATTTTCAACTTTTTAAGCAATATAAATATTCTTGGGTCTATTTGGGTTACGCCAAAGCTTTATTAAAGCAAGGGCGCTTAGAAGAAATTAGCGATATGTTAAAAACCTTAATTGATAAACCTGACACACGCTTTGGTGCCCACGATATGATGGCACAGTACTTCATAGAACAAGAAGACTACGAGCAAGCGTATGAAGAAATTAAAAAAGCCATGGCGCTGGCTCCTCGAAATATAGAACGTAATAAAAAATCATGGGATTTAGCACGCTTAACGCATGATCATAAAGGCCAGTATGTCGCGACTAAAAACATTGCACAACAAGCGAAAAACTCTATTCATGACTCACCTGAGCTACTACTTAATGTTATTAGAGCAAGCATTGACCTGGCCTGTGCAACCCCTGATGAAAGCACTAATGAGTTACTGCAGCAAACCGAGCGTTATATTAGACAATTTGAACATGATCTTCACGATGCCAACCACTTTAAACAACAACTCATTGTAGTAAAAGCCAGATTGCACAATGTTCGAAATGAACGAGAAAAAGCGACTAAGTTGGTTGATAACCATATGTCACTTATGCCAACTAGCATAGTAGAAGATAACTTAGATCGCGTGAAAGTTTTACATGAACTCGGTATGCGTGAAGATGCTATTGATTTGCTTGCTGCTATAAATAATCAAATTGCCGGAGACTCGTTAAACAGCCAAGTTGTTCGACGTTATATCGCGCAAGAAAGCGAACAACGTGAAGAAATTCACTTTACGGCTAAAGAGCTAAATAGCATGGCCGTAGAGCACTTTCAGAAAAATCGATTATTACCAGCGCTTGAGGCAATAAAACAAGCATTGAAGCTTAGTCCAAAGAATATAAAACTATTATTTAGTCAGTTAAAAATAATGATCAAAATTACCCAAGAAGACCAAGATACAGAGGAGCTCCGGGAAGGAGCAGAAAAGATTATTGCTGAGCTGCAACACCATAAACTTGAAGGGAAAAGCCTGGTTACGTTTGAAGATTTAATGCTGAAATGGCAAAAAGTAATCAGCAAAGATTAACGACTTCTTACTCAACCATGACTAGCAGTTCATTAAGCGTCGCGTGGCATGCCTTTTTCAACCGAGCGAATTAACCGTGCCGTTAGACGTAAGTTTTTATCCTGAACTAGTGCTTTTTGTTTTAATGCTTGCTGTGCTAATGCCCATTCAATGTGTTCTGCAACCATAGCCTCAGCATTTGCCAGTGCGACGGTTAAGGCATTTACATTGTTCTGAGAAAAGTCAGCGTTACCAAGTGCAACGGCTATATTACGTTGCCAGGATTGAAAACCAATACGTCGTATAGGTGAGCCCTCTGTTTTACTTAGAAAGGTCGCCTCGTTCCAAGCAAATAAAGTTAATAAGTCGATATTGTCTAAATTTTGTCGAGGCTTAAAATCGTCTTCACTACCCAGTTTGGCAAATTTGTTCCATGGGCAAATTAATTGACAATCATCACAGCCATAAATTCTATTACCAATTAATGGTCGAAACTCTTCAGGAATAGCTTCTCGTAGCTCTATAGTAAGATAAGATATGCAACGCCTAGCATCAACAACGTAAGGCTCAACTATCGCTTGAGTAGGGCAAATTTTAATACATGCTACACAGGCTCCACAGTTATTCTCTGCTTTAGTATCGGTAATTAAGGGGATATCAACCAAAAGCTCGCCGAGAAAAAACCACGAACCTGCTTGTTTGTTGATCAGCAACGAGTGTTTACCAACCCAGCCTAAGCCCGCTTTTTCAGCTAAAGGTCTTTCTAATATTGGGGCGGAATCAACAAAAGGACGATAATTAAAGTTTTCACAATGAGCTTCAATTTTTTCGCCTAATTGCTTAAGGCGCTTACGCATTAATTTATGGTAATCACGACCTAGGGCATAACGACTAATATAAGCGTGTTCTTTACTCTTTAAAATACGAGCAAACTTAGCATCAGTAGGTAAGTAATCCATACGTACGCTGATAACATTAAGTGTACCTTCTACCAACTCTTTTGCCCTAGCGCGCATTAAACCATGACGCGCCATATAATCCATGTTGCCATGATAATTATTTTCTAACCACTGCGTTAAAGCAGCTTCATGCTCAGATAAGTCAACATCGCTAATGCCCACCTGTGAAAAGCCGAGCGCTTCGCCCCAAAGTTTAATTTGTTCGGTTAATGCTTGATAATTAATAACAGATGTTGTCATGGCTGCAGAATATTAAAAAAATTTAGGTGATATTGAAAGTGTGACAGATTAACACATCGCGCTTATAAGGTTAATTTAAGTGAGCTTTAGTGCTAAAAATATGAAGATTAAATAGCAAACAAATCATATAAAAGTTAATGATTTCGCGATCAGCGCTTTTAGAATTGAGTGTGTAAGCGTTAAATCAATCCATATTTTCTCCAAGGTCACAAGGGTGTGACTGTATTCACAGCGATACAGCTGATATTATTACCAACACTGATGGCTACATGCTGACAAAAACGTGAGTTATAGTGCCTAAATTGACCTGCTAATTAATGGTAATTGTGCAGTAGATAAGATACTTTATATCTCATAACAAAATGATGAATAATATAGTGACAAAACAAACGTTTATATTAGCCGATGAATTGGCGACAATTGCTTTAGGTAAACAACTCGCTGATATTGTAAAAATAGAGCTTAAACAAGGTATTATTGTTTTTTTAAATGGTGATCTTGGCGCAGGGAAAACCACATTAACGCGTGGATTTGTGCAAGGAATGGGACATGTTGGTAATGTTAAAAGCCCAACATACACCTTAGTTGAACCTTATGATTTGCAAGATTGGCAAGTTTACCACTTCGATTTATACCGTTTAGCCGACGCTGAAGAGTTAGAGTACATGGGTATTCGAGATTACTTTAGTAGCCATTGTTGTAGTTTTATTGAGTGGCCTGAAAAAGGTCAAGGTATGCTGCCAAAAGCTGACATGACTATTGATTTAGCTTATCTTGATGAACAACGTCAAGTGTCACTACAAGCGAATACGCCATTAGGTGAATTACTGTTATCATTTTTGGTAAAATAAAACACTTTTAATGCATTGGTTTCAACAGCATTAGAATTTAAGCAGATACACGAAGGAATAGATTCGATGCACTTAAGCAGTATTGTAAAAAAATTAACCGCCGTATTCATGCTTTGGCTTGTTTATGCAACGGCGGTTAACGCAAACAACAGTATTGAAAGTGTACGAATATGGCCTGCGCCAGAAAATACCCGTATTGTTTTTGATCTGAGCAATAAACCTGACTTTAAATATTTTTCATTAAAATCCCCACAACGCTTAGTTATCGACTTTAAAAATAGTACAAATAATGCTGAATTAATGTCAGCCATTAAAGCGGATCGCCGAGTACAGAAAATTCGGACCAGTCGTTCAAAAGAAAAAGGCACTACCCGATTAGTATTGGAATTAGCTGAAGACTACAGAGTGTCGGTATTTCCATTAGCGCCAGCAGGGCAGTACAGTGACCGCTTAGTTATTGATCTTTATGACAAGAATAGCCAACCGATTGCTACATACGATAACAGCAAAGGTAAACGCGATATTGTTATTGCTATTGTTGCAGGTCATGGCGGTGAAGACCCCGGTTCAATAGGCGCTTCAGGTACTTATGAGAAGCATGTCACCCTAAAAATAGCGCAAAAACTTGCTCATCTAATTAATAAAAAACAAGGGCTAAAAGCGGTGATGATCCGCAGCGGCGATTATTATGTTGACCATAACCGTAAAACTGAACTCGCGAGAAAGTCAAAAGCGGATTTACTCATCTCCATTCATGCTGATGCATTTACCTCATCAAAACCTAACGGCGCTTCAGTGTTAGTACAAGCAACGCGTCGTGCTGATTCTGAATTTGCTCGTTGGATTCAAAACAGAGAAAAAAATTCAGAGTTACTTGGCGGTGCTGGAGAAACCATTAGAAGTACCAAAGATAATAACTTAGCCATTGCCCTTGGCGATATGAAAAAAGAATACACTATGGCCAGTAGCTATGATTTTGCTGAGCATGTGGTTAAACAGTTAAAAAAAGTAACCAAATTACACAAGCATAAGCCTGAGCGCCTAAGTTTAGCGGTGTTAAAGTCTTCTGATATTCCGTCTGTACTCATCGAAACTGGCTTTATTTCTAATCATCAAGAAGAAAGACGGTTGAATAACAGTAGTCATCAGCAAAAGCTAGCTAATGCGATATATATTGCTGTTGATGATTATTTTTCTCGCAACCCTCCTGACGGCACATTAATGGCGGCAACACGTGTTCGTGAACACAAAGTGAGTCGTGGTGAGTCGCTTTCTGTTGTTGCACAACGCTACAAAGTTTCTATCAGACAACTAAAATCTGCCAATAACCTCAAATCAAATGTCGTTAGAATTGGCCAAACACTAAAAATACCACAGGCAGACTAACGCTCGTATGACCATCGCAATATTACCCGCTCGCCTTGCTAACCAAATTGCCGCAGGCGAAGTGGTTGAACGCCCAGCCTCTGTTGTTAAAGAACTTGTCGAAAATAGTATTGATGCTGGCGCAACCAGTATTAAAATTGAAATCGAGAAAGGCGGCGCCAAGCGTATTCGTATTATTGATAACGGCAAAGGCATTGCCAAAGCCGAGTTAGCCTTAGCGTTGAGTCGACATGCTACCAGCAAAATTAAAGATCTTGATGATCTGGAGGCTATAAGTAGCTTAGGATTTCGTGGTGAGGCACTAGCCAGTATAAGTTCTGTATCGCGTTTAACATTAACGTCGAAACCTGAGAATCAAGAATCCGCATGGCAAGCGAATGCAGAAGGGCGCGATATGGCCGTATCGGTTAAGCCTGCTGCTCACCCGAACGGCACAACTATAGATGTCAGCGATTTATTTTTCAATACGCCTGCTAGACGAAAATTTATGCGCACTGAAAAAACAGAATATGCTCATATTGAAGAAGTTATCAAGCGTATCGCACTTGCAAATTTTGATATTACCTTTGTTTTGTCACATAACCATAAAATTATTAAACAATTTCGTAGTGCCAATACAGATACTCAGCGCAGTAAACGTGTAGCGCAAGTGTGTGGGCAAAAATTTATTGATAACGCCATTGAAATAAACTGTGAACATGAAGGCTTACATTTACATGGTTGGATTGCTCAGCCAAGTTATTTTCGTAACCAAAATGACCTAAGTTACAGTTATGTAAATGAACGCATGATGCGTGACAAACTGATTAATCATGCTATTCGTCAAGCATATGCTGACTTATTGCCCAGTGATAGTTTCCCTGCATTTGTTTTATTTTTAAAGCTCGATTTCAGCGAAGTAGATGTGAATGTGCATCCAGCAAAGCATGAAGTGCGCTTTCATCAAGGGCGCTATGTGCATGATTTTATTTATTCTGTTTGTAACCGAGCTTTACATAGTGAGCTCGAGCTTAATGTAGATAATTCTACGGGTGAAATACTTCCTGTTTCAAGTAATGAACAAGTGCATCAGCAGGTTGACACTCAACCCTCGAGCTTTATTACGCCTTTAAAGGCACGCTCTGATTCACCTGACTCACGTCAAGACATCACTACTTCAGACCGTTATAAACCGGCAAGTCAAACGCCTCAATATCATCATGAGCATCAAGACCAGCGCAGTAGAGGACAGCATTACACTAATAGGGTTAACCCTCAAGCCAGTAAGGCTTACAGTGATTTAATGACACCCATAGCGCTAGACTCACAGGTAGGAGAGCCGGCGATTATACAAGGAACGGCTTCCTCAGCGTCAGCCAGTTCAGCAATGCCAGAGAGTAATCTAACTACAGCGGAAAATGAAATAACTAACGATACAAAAATATTGTTTTGGCAGGCACCACATTATTTAGTTTTTCAACAGCGTGAATCATTACGCTTGTTGTCGGTAAAGAAGCTTGATTTACAAATTAAGTTACAGACTATTAAGCAACGCTGGCATGAAAAATTAGTGAGTCAGCCATTATTACTTCCTATAAAAATATCGGTTAGTGAAAAAGTTGCCCAATTCGTACAAATGAATGAAAATCAATTTCAACATATTGGTATGGACATTCGCCAGGTTAACGCTAGTACAATTCAAATTCGACAGTTCCCCGCTTTACTGAGAAATCAAGATATTGCTAATAGTTTTAATAAGTTAATTAAACAGTTAGATGTTGAACACTGTAACGAAGTGCATGCAGAAATTAGCTGGCAAATGGCATTGGCCGCACTTATGTTAAGTGGCAAAACAACACAAACCTATGCGTTACAAGTATGGCGAAATGCCGAAAGTCATTTTAATTGTCAATTTGAGCAACAACTACGCTTGAATTCTGTCCCTATAGACCTCACATCATACATAAATCAGCTAGCATAAATTTATACCATAATGACCAAGGTGTTAAACCAACAACACATTAACCAGCAGCAGCCTCCTGTTATTTGTTTAATGGGGCCTACAGCTTCGGGTAAAACCGCATTGGCGATGGCATTATGTGATGCACTGCCTTGTGACATTATTAGTGTTGATTCAGCGTTAGTTTTTAAAGGTATGAATATTGGCACAGCGAAACCGACTTCAGAAGAACTCGCAGCATATCCACATCAATTGGTCGACATTAGGGATCCGAGTGAAAGCTATAGTGCGGCTGACTTTTGTCATGACGCACTTAAGGCAATAGCAAAAAGTCGAGCCAATGGCCGGATACCGTTATTGGTTGGCGGTACCATGATGTACTTTAAAAGTTTAATTGAAGGGATTTCGCCACTTCCTGAAGCTGATCAAGATATTCGAAATACCATCGCGTTAGAAGCGGCAGATAAAGGTTGGCTTGCGATGCATGAAGAATTAAAAAGCTTTGATCCCGTTTCTGCAGAGCGTATTCACCCTAACGATCCGCAGAGGCTTGCACGTGCGATTGAAGTATATCGAAAGTCTGGTAATACTTTGACACAATTAACTGCAATAAAAGGTGATATAGTCAGTGGAAATGTTTTACAGTTTGCTATCGCACCAAAAGAACGTAGCGATTTGCATGCACGCATTGAACTTCGTTTTAAGCAAATGATAGCGCAAAACTTTGAACAAGAAGTTCTCGCGTTGAAAGAAAGAGGCGATTTGCACCTTGATCTACCTGCAATTCGTTGTGTTGGTTATCGGCAAATGTGGCAACACTTGGCTGGTGACTTTACTCACGAAGATATGGTTTTTAAAGGTATTTGTGCAACGCGCCAATTAGCAAAAAGACAGCTGACTTGGTTAAGAAGTTGGCAAAACTTACATTGGTTGCATATGGAAGACGAAAATAATTTAAAACTTATTTTATCGGCAGTAAGCAAACTGTAGACATTGATGTATAATTAAACTAGTTGCGCAGTAACCAGCTGGTTTATTGACTTATTATAATAAAATATTTGAACTGAATATTTAACTTTTTACTAAAAATAACAAAAGGGGCCAAATAATGGCAAAGGGGCAATCTTTACAAGACCCATTTTTGAATGCGTTACGTCGTGATCGTATTCCGGTAGCAATATATTTAGTTAATGGCATTAAACTACAAGGGCAAGTAGAGTCATTTGATCAATTTGTAATTTTACTTAAAAATACCGTTAGCCAAATGGTATATAAGCACGCCATTTCAACGGTAGTGCCAGCGCGAGCAGTAACTACTATGCCAGCCCCACAATCGAATCAGGAATTAGAAGATTAATGCAAAAAGCTAGTATTGTATGGAGTCGCTCATTTGTTTGATAGATATCAAGCAGGTGAGCAGGCGATACTTGTTCATTTAGATTTTCCAGATGATAACACCCGCGAGGATATACAAGAGTTCGAAATGCTTGTTGATTCTGCTGGTATTACTGCGTTAAATACCGTTACGGGTAAACGCAATACTCCGCACCCAAAATACTTTGTTGGCACAGGTAAAGTTCAAGAAGTTGCTGATGCTGTACGTATGTTTGATGCGAATATTGTTTTATTTAACCATAGTTTATCGCCTTCACAGGAAAAAAATATTGAAGCCTTGTGCGAATGTCGTGTAGTTGATCGCACTACACTGATTTTAGATATTTTTGCTCAGCGTGCTCGAACCCATGAAGGTAAACTGCAAGTAGAATTAGCGCAATTACGTCATATGAGTACCCGCCTTATTCGCGGTTGGACTCACTTAGAGCGACAAAAAGGTGGTATTGGCTTACGCGGACCAGGTGAAACTCAGCTTGAAACTGACCGTCGTTTACTTCACGAACGTATGGTGAATATTCGTAAACGTTTAGGTAAAGTTGAGAAGCAAAGACAGCAAGGTCGTCGAGCGAGAACACGAGCTGAAATTCCAACTATTTCCTTAGTCGGTTATACCAACGCCGGTAAATCGACCCTATTTAATAAAATTACCCAAGCGGGTGTGTATGCCGCTGATCAATTATTTGCCACTTTAGATCCAACTTTACGTAAAATTGAAGTTGAAGATGTTGGCCGTGTTATTCTTGCCGATACGGTGGGTTTTATTCGTCATTTGCCTCATGATTTAGTTGCTGCATTTAAAGCCACGTTAACCGAAACACGCGAAGCAGAATTATTACTCCACGTCATTGATATCGCAGATGAACGACGTAGTGAAAATATTGAACAAGTAGAAGAAGTTTTAAAAGAAATAGAAGCGGACGAAGTTCCACAACTATTAATTTGTAATAAAATAGACCAGTTAGATGATGTAGAGCCGCGAATTGACCGTGACGATCAAGGATTACCTATTCGTGTTTGGCTTTCAGCGCAGCAAGGTGTTGGTATTGAGTTATTATTCCAAGCGCTATCAGAGCGATTAGGAAAAGAAATCATCGAACATTTACTGTGTTTACCGCCATCTGCAGGTAAAACTCGTGGTCAACTTTACGAATTAAATTGTATAACTAATGAACATTATGATGAGGAAGGTAATTGTTTAATCAACATAAAATTACCTATCAGAGAGTGGAATCAGTTACTAAAACAAGATGAAGCTGAAATAGAGCACTTTATTCAAACTTAACAGACTGATATATTACGTGAAACGCAGTGTTTTATCGTTGGTGTAGCAGTTAGCGCATTAATTTTTATAGCGGAGAATAGCATGGCTTGGAATGAACCGGGGAATAATGAGAAAGACCCCTGGAAAAATAAAGGTGGCAAAAACCAAGGTCCACCTGACCTAGATGATTTATTAAAAGATATCGGCAATAAATTTGGCGGTATATTCGGTGGTGGCAAATCAGGAGGCGGTTCTGGAAAAAGTTTCTCCAGTATTGGCATCATGGTTGTACTCATCATATCAATATTGGTTTATGTATTTGCAGGTTTCTTTACGATTAAAGAAGCTGAAAAAGGTATTGTTTTACGCTTTGGTCAATACGCAGGTACGGTAGAACCAGGTTTGCGTTGGAAGTGGACGTTCGCTGAACGTATTATTCCAGTTGATATGCAAACAACACGTAACCTTCCTTCTTCAGGGTTTATGCTGACGAAAGATGAGAATGTTGTGCGTGTTGAAATGGAAATTCAATACCGTGTTGTTGACTCACGTAACTATATTTTCAGTGTTACTAATGCTGATGAAAGTTTAAGTGAATCGCTTGATAGTGCTTTGCGTTATGTTGTTGGTCACGCAAACATGGACGACATTTTAACGAGTGGTCGTGAGGCTGTTCGTCAAGCTGTTTGGAAAGAACTAGAAAAAATTATCGAGCCTTATAATTTAGGTTTGATCATTGTTGATGTTAACTTCAAGGATGCTCGTCCACCAAACGAAGTTAAAGATGCATTTGATGATGCTATTTCTGCACAAGAAGATGAAGTTCGCTTTTTACGAGAAGCTGAAGCTTATGCTCGTGGTATTGAACCTCGTGCCCGTGGTCGTGTTAAGCGTTTAGAGCAAGAAGCTTTAGCTTATAAATCGCAAATACTTCTCGATGCTGAAGGTGACGTGGCTCGTTTTAACAAGCTATTACCTGAATATAAAGCAGCACCTGAAGTAACTCGTCAGCGTATGTACATTACATCGATGGAAAAAGTATACAGTAACACCAGTAAAGTTATGGTTGATGTTGAAGGTGGTAATAACATGATTTACTTACCATTAGATAAAATAATGCAACAGCAATCTGGTGGTCAACGTACTATTCAACAATCATCATCACCGACGACGATAAATCAATCGTCAAATAGCAATAATACTGCACCAACATTATCCGGTCGTAATGACCGTTTCAATAATGGGAGAGACTAAGCCATGAAGAATTTTCTATTGGCAATTATTGCCTTAATACTTGTGCTAACGGTTTCGTCTGTTTTTGTGGTAATTGAAGGTCAACGTGGCATTGTTTTCCAATTCTCAAAAATTAAACGTGATGGTGATGGCGACATGAAAGTTTATGAGCCTGGTTTACACTTTAAATTTCCGTTTATTAACCAAGTACGTAAACTTGATGCACGTATTCAAACGTTAGATGATGCACCGGATAGATTCGTTACATCTGAAAAGAAAGATTTAATGGTCGATTCATTTGTTAAATGGCGCATCGTTGACTTTTCTACTTACTATTTACGTACCTCAGGTTCAATTGAGAATGCACGTGCATTACTTAAACAGAAAGTAAACAATGGTTTACGTACCGAAATTGGTACGCGTACTATTAAAGATCTGTCTCTTATACACATCTGACGCTGCCGACGACTCCTTACGTGTAG
>OJAZ01000317.1_pt1 | contig 24646 bp, 19 predicted proteins | sample 1589851 | NCBI WGS metagenome assembly OJAZ01 (sample SAMN05416792, study PRJEB24817) | seawater metagenome | isolation source: Sea water | place: Canada:Atlantic | collected 2013-07 | reverse complement strand
CGAGATTCGCCTTAGTCTCGTGGGCTCGGAGATGTGTATAAGAGACAGCTCTAGAGTATTCAAAAAAAGCTTTGCTCAATTTCTATTATATCGTCTGGTAAAATCGCGCTGGAAACATTCGCGTCAATTACCAATTTTTTACCATCGACTAATCTTGTAATATTCCAAGATGACTTCGACGCTCTAGCTGCTAGACCACCAGCGATAGCTATCGCTTTATCTAGGGTTAAATCCTCTTGAAAAGGATAACCTCCCGGGCGCTTAACTTGCCCATGAATAAAAAAAGGTCGGTACATTGCAATAGACACACTTACTTGTGGGTCAATGAGATAATCACCACGTAAGCCGTTTGCAATTTTATTCTCTAATTCTTTTGGCGATAACCCCGCCACCTTAATATCAGATAAAAATGGAAAAGAAATAACACCAGATTTATTAATTTTAATGTTGGTGGTTAAATCTTTTTCGCCATAAACCGTGATCTGAACTTGATCGCCAGCACCTAATGTATAATCACTACCTGTTGCATGGGCAAGAAAAAACAACAAGCCAAAGATTAAAATTCGCATATCTTTCATCCGATTATGTTAAAAATTTAACATCAAGTTAAAGCTCTCTACTGACTCTTAAATGTTAGTAACATTATTACTGCCACTTAGTATCTGTTCACACGCTTAAGCAATTAAAATTTATCTAGTATTGCATTTACTGCTTAACTGCTATTTTTGCCAGATACAAATATTCGTGACTTACAAATCAAGTTTTAGGCTAATACCTAGTTTGTTATACGCAAAGTCGATATTGCCATAATTTGCATCGAGTGTTTTATAGTCATAAGACAATTGAAAACTTAAACGATCGTTGTACGCGTAATCTAATTCCAGCGTAGTAAATAAATAGTCTTCATCTTTACTTCCCAGTGGCGATATAAATTCATCGTTATTAATACCGACAGCAAAAAAGACAGATAAATGCTCTGTAAAGTCATGCATAACATCAATTTGATATGTTTGTGCTAAACGATAACTGCTGATTAACCGATAGGTTTCATCAAATTTTCGATTTGATACAATATGCAGGGTAGTAAAATCAGATGGACGCCATGTGTAGTCAACTCGCCACTTGAACGCACTATCATCGCTTAAGCGATTATCTTCGAAAGTTAAGTTCTGATAACCAACAAGAAAGTTAAGTTCACTGATCACCGTGGTGTACCATTTAACACCAATGAGTCCCGCTATGCTGTCTCGACTAATGAGAGGATCGTTCGGGTAATCGATAATTTTGTAATCGAGATCAAAGGCTAAATACGTTTTCCCCGATAATAAATAATCAAAACTCGATTTTATGTGCAGTATTTCTGTATCTAATCTGTTGGTGTCAGCACGTCGAGTAGTAAATTCACTTTCTTGATAGTTAAGGCCGAAGTTTACTCTGCCTTGAGATTCAAATGTGCCGTACTCATAGCCAATACTTGCACCTAAAATTTCTTGTTCATCACCTTTTGATAAGGCTTCAGCTTGGCCTAAAGATAAGCCTGTACCGCGATAAATATAATTTTTTAACCAAAGTGCAGAAACATGTAGCCGTTGATTTTGACTAAACTTGAATTGATATTTAGGAATGATAGTGAAATTGGTATGGTTGTCATCCTCGAACTTATCGAAAAGATGCGTGGCAATATTAGCATCGAAGTTAAATGCCGATTGTTGGCTTTTTGAAGTTAAAGATACATCAGAGCTTAGCGAATAGAAACGAGTACCTGGTTCGTTATTAGATAAATATAAAAAATTATCTATATAACCCGCTTCAGGAACTACGCTAAACGCTAGTGTATTGTCAGATTCTGCCAATACTAACGTGCTAAATGTGCAATAAGTTGCACATACAGCTAAGAATCGAGAAAAACTCATATCTCAAATTTGCCTATTTTTTATTATTATTATACGGATAAGTACATTAATCCGGTTGGCAGTTTAGCCATTTATATTACCTAGTATGCACAAAAACAAATTCTATTGAAATGATTTGTTATAATTTGTAACCGATATTAAGTATAGCGTTGGTAAATGTTAGAGGCACAAAAAAAGCAACCTTGCTGGTTGCTTTTTATATCTATGGTAAGCGTCAATAATTAAATGGCTTTAGTAAATGCCTTAGACTTACGTTGAATGTTATACATCTTTTGCTTACCTTCTGGAAGGTTTTCAATGGCTTGCTCACTATAACCTTGTTCAATAAACCAATGAGCACTAACCGTAGTTAAGACGAAAATAGAATTGAGGCTTTGCCTTTTAGCTGCTTCTTCAAGCGCTTGAATTAGCCTAATACCTCGATTACCACCTCGATAATCAGGGTGAATGACTAAACAGGCAATTTCACCTGTTTTAGCCTCCGGGTAAGGGTAAAGTGCTGCACAAGCGATAATAACGTCTTCTTTTTTAATCACGGTAAAGCGATCAATTTCAATTTCAAGTAACTCACGAGAGCGCTTTACAAGTACACCTTCTTCTTCGAGAGGGGCAATTAATTCTAAAATACCACCAACATCATCAATATTGGCAGCCGACAGTTGCTCTTGATAATCTTTAGCTATTAGTGTGCCTGCACCATCACGCGTGAACAGCTCTTGTAATAAAGCACTATCGCTGGTGTAGCTGACACTATGACAACGCTCAACACCTTGTTTACCACACTGGATAATGGCTTTTAACAGTAATTGTTGTACATGATCTTTTTGATCGGCAAGCAGTTGACTAACCGTCGCAATACCACAACTTCGGATTAACGCGCCTTTTTTATCGATTAAACCATCTTGTTCGGTTAAGGTGATTAACTTATCTGCTTTTAAGGCAATTGCAGCCTGTGCTGCAACATCTTCTAACGCTAAATTAAACACTTCGCCTGTTGACGAATAACCTACTGGCGATAGCAATACTATTGAACCAAAATTCAATTGTGTATTAATGCCCTCAGCGTCAATTCTGCGTACTAAACCACTATGTTTAAAATCAATACCGTCACGAACACCAATGGGTTTAGCAATAACAAAGTTACCCGTACTAACCCGTATTTGTGCACCATGCATCGGCGAATTAACTAAGCCCATAGTTAGCAGGGCTTCAATATGAATTCGCAGTGAGCCGGTCGCGTCTTTAACGGCGAGTAAAGTCTCTGCATCGGTAATTCGAATGTTGTTTTCTATGTGCTGTGGCAGTGCGCGAGCGGTTAACCGCTCTTCTATTTGCACGCGCGCACCATGCACTAAAACTAACTTAACACCTAAACTTCTTAGTAAAGCAATATCATGAATAATATTAGCAAAATTAGCATGTTGTACTGCTTCTCCGCCAAACATTAACACAAAGGTTTTACCGCGATGGGCGTTAATATAGGGCGCAGCACTTCTAAACCACTTTACATTTTCTTCATTACTATTCATGACATTTGTTCACTAATATCGATCACTTACTACCAATGCTAAAACGACTATGCTTCTTCTGCACAGCGATTAACAATATATTCCATCGCCACTTCATCTGCAGGGTCTTTATGCGGACTTTGCTCACTGTCTTCAATAATATTGTCAGCTAATGAGTTTTTATCAATTAAGTTAAAGCCTAATTGCTCAAAATATTGTGGAATATAAGTCAGCACTATAATTTTTTGTAGTTGAATTTGATGAGCAAATTCTAATAAATATTGTACTAGCGCTTGCCCTTGGCCTTGACCATGAGCACTTTTATCAATAACGACCGAGCGAATTTCAGCTAGTCCCGTTTGATAAATATAAAGTGATGCACAACCCACAACAACACCGTCAACCTCTGCGACAACAAAATTTTGTACGTCATGAATAATATTGTCGCGACTGCGCGGTAATATTTCTCCAAGATCTGCCCAGTAATCAACTAACGCCGAAATACTATCAATGTCTGACATTCTTGCTCTTCGAACCGACATAGCGGCTGCTCGTTGCGCATTCAAACGTTGTTTAACTTGTTTTAAGGTCATGTTGATTTGCGTTTTACTCGGTGCCCCTAAAACTTGTGTGTTTAGAGTATCTTGATTATCAGATAAAAGATTACCCGACTGCACTTCTGCTAAGGCTTTTTCAACTTGTTGACGAGAAGTACCACCTATTGCACCACGCTTATCTAAACACGACTCAATGGATAAATGTTGGTAAACATCTTGCTCTATTCTGTCACTAAATTTTTGTAATTGTGCAATCGAGAAGTCTTCTAGTGCATGACCAGCATCGATTGCCGCCAATACCACTTCACCAACAATATGATGTGCTTCGCGAAATGGAATATCTTTACTTACAAGATAGTCTGCAAGCTCGGTTGAGTTTGCATAACCTTGTTGAGCAGCAGCTAATGTACGGGCACGGTTGACTGTTAAGCCTTCTGCAACTAAAACAGCCATTTGCATACATTCTTGCCACGTATCAAGCGCGTCAAATAAACCTTCTTTGTCTTCTTGCATGTCTTTATTGTAGGCAAGCGGTAAGGCTTTCATTGTCATCATCATACCGGTAAGAGAGCCCATTACTCGGCCTGCTTTACCACGCAGTAATTCACAAGCATCTGGGTTTTTCTTTTGCGGCATTAATGATGAGCCAGAGCTAACCAAATCGCTCATTTCAACAAAACCGGCTTCGCCTGAATTGTAAAACACTAAATCTTCTGCAAAACGTGACAAGTGCATCATGCTGATACTGGCAGTTGATAATAACTCAATGACATGATCACGGTCTGAAACTGCATCTAAACTATTCAGCGTTGCGCTTCTAAAACCAAGGTTATGGGCCAGTTTTTCACGATCAATCGGGTAAGCTGTACCCGCTAAGGCGCCTGAGCCTAATGGCGAAGTGTCTGCACGATATAAAGCATCTTTTAAACGCCCTATATCACGGTTAAACATTTCAACATAAGCCAAACACCAATGACCAAAGGTAATCGGTTGAGCACGTTGTAAATGGGTATAGCCTGGCAGTACCGTATTACGTTCACGTTCAGCAAGATCTAGCATAGCTTGTTGTAAGTTCACTAATGCATAAAGTAAATCACTACCAGTTTCCTTGCACCAAAGTTTTAAATCCGTGGCAACTTGGTCATTACGGCTGCGGCCGGTATGCAATTTCTTGCCTAAATCACCCGTTTTTTCAATGAGGTTAATTTCTACCCAGCTGTGTATGTCTTCAGCATCGGAAGCTAAAATTTGCTTCGGATTTTCTTCTACTGAAGCTTTTAACTCTAACAGTGCTGCTTTCAATTCTTGAAATTCTGCTTGGCTTAGCACATCAACCGTAGTTAATGCTTCTGCCCAAGCAATTGATCCAACAATGTCTTGCACTGCCATACGATAGTCAACAGGTAAAGAGTCATTAAACTTTTTAAACTGTACACTCGCTTGCTCTTTAAACCGTCCGCCCCATAATGCCATGGCTAAATTCCTCTACCTTTTTTATTTCTTTTCAGTTAGTACTGAGTCTGCTTGTTTTAGTGCGGTTATTCTACTTGATAAACTGAACAAACGAATAAAACCTTCTGCATGTTTTTGGTCGTAAACATCGTCAGCACCGAAAGTAGCAAACTCTTCTGAATATAAACTGTTTGGTGAACGACGTTGAGTGACTTGCGCCATGCCTTTATAAAGTTTTACTACTACATCACCGGTAACTTTTTCAGCAAAAGATGCTGCTGAAGCAAGCTGCGCTTTAGCAAGTGGCGTAAACCAACGGCCGTCATAAATTACGTGTGAAAACTCATGACCAACCGATTCACGATATTTAAGTGATTCTTTGTCTAGAATAAGTGATTCTAAACCTTTATAGGCTGCCATTAATACGGTGCCACCTGGAGTTTCGTAACAACCACGTGACTTCATACCCACTAAACGGTTTTCAACAATATCAATACGGCCAACACCATGAGCGGCGGCTTTTTCATTTAAATACATTAATGACTGATACGCTGACATAGGTTTACCATCAACAGCAACTAATTCACCCGCTTCAAAACTCAACATGACTTTGCCAGCTTCATCAGGTGCATCCATTGGATCAACCGTCATGGTCCATACTTCTTTTGAAGGCTCACACCAAGGGTCTTCTAGCTCACCACCTTCATGCGATATATGCCACGCATTTGCGTCACGGCTATAAATCTTTGTTAAAGAGGCAGCACAAGGAATATTACGTTCAGCTAAATAATCTAATAAGTCTTCACGTGAAACCATGTCCCACTCACGCCATGGCGCAATAACTGTTAACTGTGGAGCTAAAGCAGCAAAACAAGCTTCGAAACGTACTTGGTCATTACCTTTACCAGTACAACCGTGACAAACGGCATCAGCGCCAACTTTTAAGGCAATTTCAATATGAGCTTTGGCAATCACTGGACGTGCCATTGAAGTACCTAACAAATACTGTCCTTCATAAACCGCACCAGTTTTGATGATAGGGTAAATATAGTCTTTAACATATTCTTCTTTTAGGTCAACTACATAACATTCTGATGCACCTGACGCTATCGCTTTTTCTTTAATGCCAACAAGCTCTTCTTCGCCTTGTCCAACATCAGCACAAAATGCGACGACTTCACAGCCATCATAATTCTCTTTTAACCAAGGAATAATTGCTGATGTATCTAAACCGCCAGAATAGGCCAATACGACTTTTTTAATGTTTTTCTTTGCTGCTAATGCCATGATCTTTTTCCTTTACAATTTTTTATCATCAGTCTAGCTAACTCTATGGAATTGGCTAGGCTAAAAAGTATTTTTAAAATTAAATATAATTTATTTGTTTAATAATAACTGCGTGATTAGTCCGCTAATAATGTAACTAACACGGCATTTTGTGCCCACATACGATTTTCTGCGGATTGAAAAGCCACTGACATTTCGCTATCGAATAGCTCGGTGGTAATTTCTTCTTCAAGGTGAGCCGGCTGACAATGCATAACTATACTTGCCCCTGCTGTAGCCATTAATTCATGGTTAACTTGATATGGCTTAAAGGTTGCTAAAATATCAGCGACGTTGGTGTTACTGCCCATAGATATCCAAGTATCAGTATAAATAGCGTCTTGTTGACCTAACGCTGAAATATCGTGGCTAAAAAATAATTTACTGCCTGATATTTCGCTAAATTTCACTGCCTTATTAAGCATGGTTTCATCTGGACCATGACCTTGTGGACAAACTAACGTGAAATCAACACCGATAATAGCCGCCATAATCATTAATGAATTTGACACATTATTGGCATCACCAACATAGGCGAGCTTGATGGTAGTTAAATCAGAAAAGTTTTCTGCAAGGGTGACAAAATCAGCTAATGCTTGGCATGGGTGATATACATCACACAACGCATTAATAACTGGTACGCTGCCATGTGCAGCCAATTGCTCAATAGAACTGTTACTAAATACGCGAGCAACAATAGCGTCGGCATAACACGATAGGTTTTTAGCGTAGTCGCTAACCCTTTCACGATCACCTAACTTACCATTTTGTTGGCCTAAGTAAAGTGCATGACCACCTAATTTATTGATGCCGATATCAAAACTTACATGTGTTCTTAAAGACGGCTTTTCAAATATCATTGCAACCGACTTGCCCGCTAAAGCCTGATTGTATTTTTTAGGCTGCTGTTTAATATCACGTGCTAAGGCAATTAAATCGAGTATTTGTTGCTTATTTAGCTGATCATCAGCTAAGAAATGTTCTAAGTTCATTAAAATTATATCCTGTACGAAAACGAGTTCACGACGTGTTTTGGTTACTTATGCTTAACTAACACTTGGCTGTATACGGGTACCTACGTTGGCACCATTGAGTAAATCGATAATTTGCTCAGGCGATTGCCAACTAGCAACCGCGATACTTCGTCGTAACTTATTTGCCGCTTGCAACGCTGCATTTACTTTTGCGGTCATGCCTCCAGCAATAACACCACTACTAATCAGCGCTTCTGCTTGCTCACGATTAAGTGAACTTAAATATTCTCCTGTAGCACCTTTAACACCATTAACATCAGTGAGTAATAGCAGCTCAGCATTGAGTAACTGACATATCGCAACGGCGGCATCATCAGCATTTACATTCACGAGCTCACCATTTTCTAAAGCACCAATTGACGAAACAATAGGTAAAAAGTTAGCTTTTAACAGTGTATCCAGTAATGCGCTACTAAAAGGCTTAGGTACGCCTACTTGCCCTAACTCTAAAGGGCTTAAGTCACATTGAACCATTTTGCCATCAGTAAGAGATAAGCCAACTGCAGCTAGCTTCAAGCTAGCTGCAGTTGCAACGATAGCTTTATTAACACTTCCCGCAAGGGCACCACTAATAATTGGCATTTGCGCTTTTGGTGTCACACGTAAACCGTGCTTTTTCTCGGTTGTAAATCCTGCTTGGGCAAGCATTTCATCTACAACGCAACCGCCGCCGTGTACTATCACGACAGGCTGATCTTTTAAACTAGCAATAACTGACAATAATGCTGTCAAAGCGAAAGTGTTACCTTGGTTGTAGCCATCTAAAATAGCCCCACCAATTTTTATCACGACGGGTTTTTTCATAAACTTTTCCCTGGCATCAATAAACTATATTCACTCGGTAGACCTAAGCTAATATTAGCGCATTGTATTGCTTGTGATGCTGCACCTTTTAATAAGTTATCAATAGCGCAACTTACAACAACAACATGCTTAGCTTCATCGACTTGCCAATGCACATCGGCAAATGGGGTATGAGCGACATTGTCTATTTTAGGCCACGTATTAACTATTCTTACTAACGGAGTTTTTTGATATGCTTGTGTATAGGCTTCGTCAACTTGCTGACTAGTTACATCAGATTTTAACTGTAATGTTACTGTCACTAATAAACCACGCTTATAAGGCGCTAAGTGCGGATTAAAAATTACCTCAGCATTGGCTTCTTGACTAATTTCAGGTTGGTGTCTGTGTTGTAAAATATTATAAGGCGTTAAACTCACTTCACAAAAACTTGTTGCTAAAGACGCTTTACGCCCAGCACCCGTTACCCCACTAATGCCATTAACGACAATAAGTGAATTTTCTTGATGAAGTGCATTACTGGTAATGGGTTTTAACGACAACAAACTAGCGGTTGGATAACAACCTGGCACAGCAATAAGCATACTAGATGCAATTTCATCGGCTTGCCATTCAGCTAAACCGTACTGAGCTTGTTCAAGTGCTTTTAACGATTGATGTTCAAAACCATAATGAATAGGATAATGTGTCGCATCTTTTAAGCGAAACCCGCCAGACAGATCAAAAACTTTAATACCTTGATCAATAAAGGCTTGTGCCCATTGCGCACTAAATTCATGAGGAGTAGCAAAAAATACAGCATCTATACCATGCTCAAGCGAACTAATATGTTGATCAAACCATTGCTGCGAAAAAGAATGCAGGGGTAAAGCACATATCCCCTGCCAGCGAGCATGTAATTCCGCAAAAGTTTTACCACTAGAAGTACTATTTTCAGACACTAACAAATGTTGAATTGATATTTTATTGTGCTGCGTTAGCAACCCAATTAATTCAGCACCTACATAACCACTTGCACCTATAACTACAACGTTCATTTACTTACCATTTAGCTTATGATTAGAAATTACAACGGCTGTGTTATTAATACGATACGTTTGCAATTCTATTCAACTTTGACCGATTACTTTCTAGCTATTATTAATAAACTCAATAAACTAACTAAAAAGCCATGACTTCCAAGACCTAATATATGACTCTATCGTCGTCGCATAGTTGAATACATTACATACATTTTCATAGTGTGGTTAAATTAGGCTATTTACATTGTGGTGCTAAAGTATCATCATATAACTAGTTATGCAACTAAATCGCATAACTACCCATGAAATAATTTTAGGTTACTATATATAATGAAAAGTACGCAATTAAAACTACCCAACTTTACTCAAGCCATTAGTCAACTAATAGCGCAACCCAGCATTAGTTCATCGCAGGCAAGCTGGGATCAAAGTAATGAAAGTGTCATAAACCTACTGGCCGCTTGGTTCGAAACCCTTGGTTTTGACATTACTATTCAACCAGTGCCAGGGTCGAAAGGTAAATTTAATATGCTAGCTAAATTAGGCACGGGTGATGGCGGCTTATTACTCGCTGGCCACAGTGACACAGTACCTTTTGATGAAAATCGCTGGTTATCTGACCCACTTAAAGTTACCGATAGCGATAATAAACTCTTTGGCCTGGGTAGCTGCGACATGAAAGGCTTCTTTGCCTTTATCTTGCAGGTTTGCCAACAAATAGACCTGAAATTATTAAAGAAGCCATTATATATTTTAGCTACTGCTGATGAAGAAACCACGATGGCAGGCGCACGATTTTTTGCTGATAGCGGTATTATAAAACCTGATGTTGCTATTATAGGTGAGCCGACCAATTTAGTGCCGGTAGTTATGCATAAAGGGCATATGTCTCATAAAATTAGCATTAAAGGGCAAGCTGGTCACTCAAGCAAGCCTGCAAGTGGTGTTAATGCTATTGAGATAATGCATCAAGTCATTAGTAAGTTATTTAAGCTGAGAGAAAAACTTGACCTGAGTTATCAAAATGAAGCTTTCGATGTTCAAACACCAACGATGAACTTAGGCGCAATTCATGGTGGCGATAATGCTAATAGAATTTGTGGCCATTGTGAGCTCGATATTGATATGCGCTCTTTACCTGGCATGAAAGACGAAGAGTTGGTTTCTTGGTTATCAACGGCATTAGCGCCCATAGCAGAAAAATACCCTGGACGCTTAACCATAAACGAACTAGATCCAAGCTCGCCGAGCTTTGAACAAACAGTAGAAAGTGATTTAGTGCTAACGGCTGAGAAGCTTTCTGGTCATAGTTGTTGTGCCGTTAACTACGCAACAGAAGCACCTTTTATTCAACAGTTAGGCTGTCAGACTATTGTTATGGGGCCAGGTTCAATTGACCAAGCTCATCAACCTAATGAATATTTAGCACATAGTGAAATTACAAAAACAGAGCTATTACTGACAAAAATCATCCATCATTATTGCTTTTAATTTTTGTTTTTATCCTCTGTTTTAACCAAAAAGCGTAAGCAAGATTATTGTTAATCTTGCTTACCTAACTGTAATTCATACGATTCCAAAGTTTTTGATTAATTTTTTGTGTGAAAAATTCTTCAGGCTGCCAGCAACGTGGAAGTAAATCGAGTTTTTTACGTTCAAGATAATTGGATGATAGTAACTCTAAAATTTCGTTCAGCCTTTCTTTGTTGATGCTTGAAAACTCTTTCGCTGTTTCGACAAAATAAAGATTATTAGTTTTTTTAACAACCAAGTCATGGCCATGGCCAATAAATGCCAACTGCCGAGTGGCTATTCTACATATCGGTTCATTAGGCTTCTCTGGGTATAGCTGGGTTACAATGGCATATTCGTAGCGAACATTTTGATCGCTATCCTTGGGGATATAAATAACACCAAACCCTTGTGGGAAATCGCCAGTAATTTTATATAAGCTGTCTACAACACCACGGCAACAATTACCACGCTCTGCATTTTGATATAAAGCTTGGTATACCTTAGGCAGTAATTTGTAGTTGTAATTATCTTTAGTTGATAAAACAATGGCGGTGTATATTTGGGGGATTTTTAATATATTCCCCACCCCTAGCTTCGGCTGTATACTTCCTTTAAGTAACTGTTTAACAAATCGTAATTTATTAGTTTCGACTTTATTAAAAGTATTTCTTTCTTCTTTTGAGTTACCTAAATACATTACTACGCCGATACCATTAACAAGATACTTCATCGTTTCGCGGTAATTTATTTGTAATAGGGCTTTGCGTTCTTCAACGTTTAATGCACGAAATACACTTTTTTTACCATCACTGCCTTGCATAATCATCTGAGCATCAGGATGGTAATTACCAATATCTTGCAGAATAGCAGCCATTAGCATGGGTATTTTTACATGATCGACAAACTCAAGATAAGCGGCTTCGTTCTCATTACGAAGATCTTGATAGTCATATTCAGATATTTTAGCTAGCTCTTGGGTTAAATAGGCACCTGACGAAAGGGTTTTCAAACAGATTTGATCAAGTAACCTTAAAGTAAGCACTCCACGATATAAAGGCTTACTGCGCTCATTTACGCTGGCAACTTTACTGCCTTCTGTTGGTGATAACAGTTGAATGGTTCCTAGAAGCTCTGCAGATTTTTTGTTAGTGTCTGCACGAGTTTCGCCTTCACATAATTCGATTATATCTCGACACACTAACTGTAGCTGTTGCGCCCGCTCATTACTTTGCTGTCGTAATACTTGTAGATAATCTCGTTGTTCACGTTTCAGGTTAGTCAGTTTATTTTTACTTTTATCACTGCCCACACTCACTAATCTAGTAATCTCATTATTGAGTTTATCGAGCTTACGTTGTGATAATGCTTCTAGTTCAAAATAACTAATAGCTCTTTCCAAGACAGAGTCTTTTAAAGGGCTACGGCCATAAATTTTACTTAATAAAATTTTCACCTTGGCTGTAAAATTAGTATCACCTGTTAAATATTTCGACATGAATTCCGTTCAATAAAAATAATACCTATTGGTATAATGCTAATACGGTACAACCTTAAAACCTATACTTGGCTGCTCAATCAGTGGCTTAATTATTACTTTTTATACTTTAACCTTATGCAATATAATGAAAATATCAATACAAAAATAGCTAAAAAACTGAAAAATTACAAAATGTTGATAAATATTCATCATTCTTAGTTTTATATAAAAGTAAAGTGCATGACCGAGCAATAATTAAGCAAGTATTATTTGTCCAACTTAACTTGAATACCGCTTAGTAGAGCTAGTTCTGTTTAGGTGTGCACCAAGTGATTAAAAAAACGTGTTGCTTGATAGATATTACGCATTAGCACATACTGCTAGAATGCGCTTAAATAACTCATTAATCGTTTAAGGATAGTAATGGCCTCAAGTAACTTTAAAAAAACATTTAAAAGTGTCGGTGCGGCATTTTTTGGTGTACAAAGCGATAAAAATAGGGAAAGAGATTTTACTGAGGGGAAATTCAGCCATTTCATTATTGCCGGGGTCATTGCAGTGGTGATATTCATAGCCTCATTAATTGCTATCGTTAGCCTCATTTTACCAAGCTAAAAACCTATTCTAAGATTAACCAACTCCGTATCTAGGCTTAATGGCAACATCAAGCTATAAGTTTACTTATTAACGGTTCTTGCTTACCTTTATTGTCGAACGGCTAAAATAAATGGCAATGGTCTTAAGCGCCAGTTACATTTTAATACAGCGCGAGAAGTTCAGAGACCTTATTACGTTTACTGCCTTTTTGGCTAATTGTTCTAGAGACTTCTATTGAATGTTGCTTTTTTGCATGCTCATAAATTTTTCTAGTCCAAATAGTATCGTGATTACTAATAAGCACAGATATATTTGGTACTTTAGTCACTTCTTCAGCAACATTAGCTAAATCAGCTTGCTCATCTAAGCCAAAACCATTACCTGAATAACTCGTAAAGCTAGCCGTTTTGCTTAATGGCACGTATGGCGGATCGCAATAAATAACATCTCCCGATTTTGCATGAGCAAAAGTTTGTCGATATCCATCACAAATAAATATCGCTTTTGCCGCCTTTTCTGAAAAATAAATCAGTTCAGCTTCAGGAAAATATGGACGTTTGTATTTACCAAAAGGCACATTATAACCACCAGATTTATTGTATCGGCATAATCCATTATAACCATGTCGATTCATATATAAAAAAACTAGAGATCTAAAGTAGGGATCTGAGCTTGCATTAAACTCTTTACGTAATTGGTAATATTTTTCGGCTTGGTTATATTCAGGGGTAAAAAATCGTCGTGCATCGGCAATAAATTTATCAGGTGTGCGTTGAACAATTCGATAAAGATTAACAAGATCCTGATTGATATCGCTCAGTAAATATTCGTCATAATCACTATTCAGAAAAACCGACCCTGCACCGACAAAAGGTTCAATCAGTCGATTTCCTTTTGGCAACATAGAGTTTATGACATCGCTTAGTGCGTATTTACCACCTGCCCACTTTAAAAATGCTCGATGTTTCTTCTTCATGACACCTACAAACTATAAAAATTAAAACCAGATGATTAGTATCTGAAAAGTAAGCGGGGATTGTATCCTGAATCAAGCTTTATTGGGAGAGTTGAAATGCATTGATTTCGTTATTCACCACACTTGTTGGCTTAATCCAAGGTTGTCGAGATAAAAGTGACTCGGGTAAACTTGATAAGGCTACTTGTGCTGAAGCTTTATCTGTATAAACCTTACTGGTAATAACCATCAAGGGTTTATCATTTAATTGACGCTGATAAATGTGATATTCAATCGTTGCTAATGCTGCTAGATATTTTGGCGGTAATGTTAAATCGCTAAAAGCTGATAATTGAATAACATACCCTGCTTTAGCTGCATAAAAATTATTATCCACTAGGAAATTATTAACTAAATTTGGCTCTACTTCAGTAGCTTTTACTTCAATTTTATCAATTTTTGGTTTTACCAATGATACATTCTCTGCTGCACTATCCGTTTGTTCAATGGTTATTGCATAGATAATATCCAACGGGGTCGCTGGTAATGGGAGCTCTTTTTTCATCACGCTTGTTTTGGGGTTGACTAACAACGAATAGATGTCTTCGGGGATCGCACTTTCTTTTGATGTTACTGTTTTTAATGTCGTGTCATCAAGAGCATCAAGAACCATAGTTTGTGGCTGTTCTAAAGTTTCTGTTAGCGATACCTTTTCAGACTTTAGAGCTGATATTGACTGCGTAAAATTGAAACTATCTAATTGTAAAAGGTTAATCACAACTGCAGAAATGGCTAAGCAAAAAAGTACTGCACCAAGTAACCATTTATTACGTTTAGTCAAAACCCAAGTTGTGCGACTCTTTTTAAATATAGCTGAAGTAGTTGATAATAATTGTCCAGATTGTGAAGATAACAAAGAAAGTTTATTATCAAATAAGCTTTTATTAACGGCGACATTCCTACCAGACTGTAATGAGCCAAACATAACAACATTAACGACTAAGTTTGCCTTTTTGGCAATTAAGGCTAATTGCGTTAACTCATGCATAACTTGTAAAGATAAATGTTGAGCACTGTCGAGCACAATACTAATACTTTGTTGTGATTTTTTAGCTAAATTTATCACACTTACGGCTAGCGAAATTTCAGGATCAAATAACTCGCCAGTGTATAATTGCTCAATAACACGACAACGAATTTGAATATTATTAAACTGCGATGAAAGGGCAACATAGGCTACATTATGCTGCTCGGGTAAGCTTGCTAGAAGTTGGTTTGAAATTGTGGCGTTTTGTTCAACGCTTTCATCAATAACCAGAATGGCTTGTTTTGAAAAACGTAAAATATAGTCGATACGCGCTTGAGCACTGATTTTTGTGACACTTGTAATATCGTTCGATATGTCAATATTTTGTGTTAACGCCGACATGCTTCACCTACTCTGAATATAATTACAGAATTTGCTGAAGGAGTTCCACGCTAACATCATCGTTAATTTCAGACTGGCCTATTGCCGTCGGAAGAATAAAACGAAGTTTACCGGCTAAATTCTTTTTATCGCGACGCATATGACAAATAAATTCATCAAACCCCATATTCTCGGGAGCGATCAGCGGTAAATCAAAAGCATTAAGTAAAGCTTCAATACGACGAAGATCTGACACTTCAAGCAAATTCATTGCTACTGATACTTTAGCAGCAAGTACCATGCCAGTAGCAACAGCTTCTCCGTGCAACCAATTACCATAACCTTGATCAGCTTCAATGGCATGACCAAAAGTGTGGCCGAGGTTTAATAATGCACGAACACCTGCTTCAGTTTCATCTTCTGCAACTATGGTTGCTTTGCACTGACAACAACGTTCAATCATTTGCATTAGGATAGTATTATCACCGGCCTTAATTGCATCTGTATGCTCTTCAAGCCAGGTAAAGAATTTTCCATCACCTAGTATTCCATACTTAACCACTTCAGCCATACCAGCGTTAAACTCTCTAACAGGTAAAGTAACTAAGCTTGCTAAGTCGATAAATACAGCTTTAGGTTGATAGAACGCGCCTATCATGTTTTTACCTAAGGGATGATTAACCGCGGTTTTACCACCAACAGATGAGTCTACTTGTGACAACACCGTTGTTGGAACTTGAATAAAATCAATACCACGCTGATAACATGCTGCAGCAAAACCCGTTATATCACCTATAACACCACCGCCTAATGCGATTAGTGTTGTATCTCTACCATGATTACCGGCAAGTAAGTGAGACATTATCCGTTCAAAATTTGCTAAACTTTTTTGAGCTTCACCATCAGGTAAAATGATTTCATCGACATCGAAATCCTTTAAGCTGGTTTTCATTTGCTCAATATATAGTGGAGCGACAATGTTATTACTAACAATGCAAACTCGCTTACTGCGGATATGACTAGACAGCAGTTTACTATTTGATAGTAATCCACTGTCTATATAGATTGGGTAGCTGCGAGAGCCAAGTTTAACGTGAAGAGTAGTCATAGGTATTTTGGTTAGAAATCTAATCGCTCTACTATTTTACTAGCTACAACCTTTGCACTTTGATCATCCGTTTGCACGATAACATCGGCAATTTCTTCATATAACGGATTACGCTCAACAGCTAGGTTTTCAAGTACAGTTCTAGGTTCTTCATCAGTTTGGAGTAGCGGACGGCGTCGGTCTCTTTGCGTGCGAGCAACTTGTTTATCTATAGTAGTTTCAAGATATACAACAATCCCGCGCGCTGATAAGCGATTGCGTACTTGAGCGCTAATCACAGAGCCACCACCAGTAGCTAAAACAATTCCCTGTTTTTCACTTAAGTCTTCAATGACTGATTCTTCTCTCAATCGAAAGCCTTCTTCACCTTCAAGATCAAAAACCCATGCGATATCAGCACCAGTACGACGCTCAATTTCTTGATCGGAATCAAAAAACTCTAAATGTAGCTTATCTGCTAATTCTCTACCAATGGTGCTTTTGCCTGCGCCCATTGGGCCTACAAGGAAAATATTACGTTTTTCTGCCATTAGATTAATTAATACTCGTTTATTTATTACGTGAACAGGTAAGAGGGAACCCCCCTCGAAAATTTCAAGGGCGCAATTATCGCAATTGTTGGGTACAAATTGCAAGCATGTAAGATGAAAACACCAACTTACATGCAAATTAACTTAAAATCTTTCCGTAACTATGCGTGGTGTAACGAATATTAGCAGTTCTTTTTTCTCATTAAAGTTACTACTATTCCTAAACATCCAACCAAAATACGGAATATCACCTAAAACTGGTACTTTTGATACCGAGCTAATAATTTGTTGTTGATAAATACCACCTAATACAATGGTCTCACCATTATTAACTAAAACTTGTGTGCCAATTCGCTGTGTATCGATTGCAGGTGCTGTGCCATTAGATACATCTGAGACGGTATCTTGGGTAACGACTAAGTCCAAGATTATTCTGTCATCCGGTGTAATATGAGGCGTGACCGTTAAACTTAATACCGCTTTTTTAAATTGAGTTGAGGTTGCACCACTTGAAGCCGCTTCTTGATATGGAATTTCTACACCTTGTTCTATATAAGCTTCTTTCTGGTTAGCGGTAGTAATTCGAGGACTGGCAATAATTTCACCTTTGTTTTCTTTTTCCATCGCACTCAATTCAAGGTCCAGAATCGTACCATCGGCTAATCGTGCCACCTGAAATGCAATGCTACCAGCCGGGCTTGCTACAGGTAAGTTAACATTAAGTCGGTCACTTAACGAAGGTATGATGCCATTGCCAGCACTTTCAGCACCAGACAAAGAACCAGATGTTGATGAGTCTGAACCCGTATCAGTTACGCCCCAACGAATACCTAACTCTTCATTGATATTATCTTTTACCGTTACCATACGAGATTCGATAATAACTTGGCGAACAGGAATATCTAACACAGAAACCATACGCTTAATATCTTCGATACTGGTTGCCGTATCTCGAATTAATAATGTATTGGTTCTTTCGTCAACACTCACGCTACCACGAAGTGATAAAATACTATTATCTTCATTCTTGATTAGCGCAGCAAATTCAGCCGCTTTTGCGTAATTAACTTGTACGTATTCAGAATATAAAGGCGCTAGCTCTTCTACTTGCTGTTGTGCTTGTAAATCACGAGCTTCTCTTGCAGCTAATTCATCGCTTGGTGCAACCATAAGAATGTTGCCTTCCATACGTTTGTCTAAACCTTTCACTTTTAGAATAATATCGAGAGCCTGATCCCAAGGTACACCATCTAATCTCAGGGTAATATTGCCGACAACGGTATCACTGGTGACTAAGTTAAAACCATTATAATCCGCAACAATTTGCAACACTGTACGTACAGAAATATCTTGGAAGTTCAATGATATAGCTCTACCACTAAAGTTTTCTTCTTCACCAAGGTAACCGTCTTGCTTAACTTTAGCGTTAACAGTTAATGAAAACACATCATTAAATTGCTGATGTTTATATTCAAATGGACCATTAATATCAACAACTAAACGCGCATTTCTCCCTTCCTTAAAGGTTTCAATGCCAGTAACCAAAGTGCCAAAGTCGGTCACATCTAACTTGTAAATGTAATCGTCTAAAATTTCAGTATTATGAAATTCAATATAAAGTTTGCCAAGTTTATCACTGACATCTACAGCGACTTTACTGTCGATAAGTTTCACTAATAACTGAGCTTCATTTTGCTGACCACGTTTAAAGTCAATATTATCTATTTGATTAATAAAGCCATGACCAAGTGGAATTAACTGGGTTACTGATGGATTTACTTGTCCAGTATGTAAAGTTAACGCAAAGGTATTGCCTTTTTGGACTGCATCAAAAATTGAAAGGTGCTGCAAACTCACATCAGCAACAACTTTACCCGCAATTTTCTGTACGGTAATGTTATTAACACCCGCGTGATCGATCAGCGTTGTAGCAACTGTAGGATTAAACTGATCTGCATCAAAAGTAATTCTAACTTGTGCAGGTGACATCGATGTAACCACTTCGGGCGCCACAGCGATATTGTCAGATAACTCAAACACTAATTCTATTTCGTTGTTTTGAATCGTATTATAGCTGATCCCAGTTAACTCACTTGCCCACGAAAAAGTGGAAAATACGCATAAATAAGCGACTGTGACTAGCTTCATTTTTTTGCAATGTGTCATAAGATTATCGTTTTTGATTTTATTAAATAGCAACATTACTTCCTTTGCCCCTCTGCACTTGTCTCCGTCATGGTAACGACAGTTTCACGTTCCACCCAGCACCCAGCGCCATCTGGGATTAATTCTAGTACTTTTACATTATCTTGACTTACTGTGGTAATTTTCCCGTGGTTTAAACCCACATAGCTCCCAACAGCTACTCTGTGTAATGTTCTGTCAGACGCCTCGACGAGCGCCCAAGTAACACCTAATTCACCTAAAGTGCCACGCATGACCAAATTACTCAGAGAATATTTCTCCAATGGCTGTTTTCTTCGACGCGGATCAGGGCTCAAGCAGCCTGACATTTGTTGAATTTTTTCTTGAATTGCTTCTGGCTTTGGCACATCAAATGGACTGCGTAGAACGTCTGCTGAATAGTCAAAGTGATCGAAAACTCTAACTTCTGGCATTGGCTCTATCGTATTACCGGTTCCTGATTGTACCGTAGCAATATGTTGCTTTAAATCGTCAGTATCACTAAAACAGCCTGATAATATCACAGCACTTAATAAGATTAATTTCTTCATTATTCTGCTGCCTCCCGATAACGATAGGTTTTAGCTTGCAGCTTTAATTTTAAGTCACCCGATGCTTGCTTTTGTAAATTAATATCAAAGTCATGCAGCGTTACTATACGTGGCAATCCGGCAATTCTACTAACGAATTGGCCAAACTCATGATAAGTGCCGATGACTTCTATATCTATCGGTAACTCGATATAAATTTCTTGCTCTATCTCTGGTTGCCAATTTAATTTTACAAAATTAAGCCCAGTAGTTGTGCCAACAAAAGTAATGTCATCAAGTAAACCTGGTGTTTCATGGCTTTCGGGCAAACTTTTCAATTGATTAGCAAACATTGCTTCCGCTTCAATCATTTGTTGTTCAAATAATTCTAAGTTTGCCGCTATGTGATACTTAGCTTGGTATTGTTGTTTAAGCGTGGTTTCTTCAACAGTCACACGTTTAAGTTGTTCAATTTGATCGCTGATCATTAAAACATAACCTAAACCTAACACTAAGATAACCAAAAATATTGATAATACAATTTTTGCAGCTTTTGGCCATTGTCCAATATTATCAAGCTCTAAGCCATCGAATTGCTCCATAAATTCCGATAAATCAAAATTCATTATAGCGCTCCTTGACTAGTAGGTTCATTTAAATTGATCAACCCTTTGATTCGAACACGCATTTTGAAATCACTTAGTAATTTACTTTTTGCATCATTAGAGGTTATAGATTCAAGTATCGCATCTTCAAATAAATCAGAGCTTTCTATTTCTCTAATCATATTGGCTAAGTGGTTGTTAGATTCACTTTTACCGATAATATTTAAGCTGTTGCCTTGTTTTTCCAAACGTGTGAGATATATACCGTTTGGCACTACTTTTGCAATTTCGTCTAAGACTTGCGTACCTACATTTCGACTGCGTTGTAACTGTTCCACAACACTTGTGCGCTTTTGAAGTTCTTTTTTCTTTTCATTTAACGACTTTATTTTCGAAATTCTTAAATCTAATATTTGTATTTCATTTTGTAAGAATTGATTACGAGTCTGTTGACCGTCAATACGCATTTGATAAAATTGATTTACAGAAAACACAATCACAAATGCCACTAATGCCACAATAGTCAGTACGGTAAAGTACTCACGCTGTTTAGCTTTTTCGGCTTCTTCGCGCCATGGTAATAGATTTATATATGCCATGGTGTGAAACTCCTTAATGCTAAACCAGCCGCGACCATAAAGCGTGGCGCTGTTTTAGCTAACTCTTCTTGATTAATTGTGCTCGATACTTCCATGCCAGTAAAAGGGTTAGCTATTACCGTATGAATACCTAATTCTTCAGTTAACAGTTGTTCAACACCTTCAACTAAGGCACTGCCGCCTGATATCACTAAGTAATCAATTTTTTCTTTACCACTTGTTGTTAAAAACATCTGAATTGCACGACGAATTTGTTGAACTAAAATGGTATGAAATGGCGCTAAAACTTCGAAGGTATAATTAGGGGGTAGATCATCGGTCAATTTAGCAATTTCTGCCTCTTCAAACGATTTATTATAATAAGAAACAATTGAGCGAGTGTATTGTTCACCGCCAAATAACTGATCTCGGCTGTAAATATGGTTACCTGCTTCAGTAACGGAAAATAAAGTCATTGTTGCACCTAAATCTACGGTCGCTATAACTTTATCAGCAGCGTCATCAGGTAATTGATTTAATGTTAAGTCATAAGCTCGGCTGATAGCATAGGACTCTACATCAATAACTTTGGTATCAAAACCACCGGCTTCTAATGCAGCAACTCTTGCCTCAACAGACTCAGTTCGTGCAGCGCTTAGTAAAACATTAATTTTACTTGGGTCTGATTCATTAATATCAAGCGATTCAAAATCTAAACTTACTTCATCAAGTGGATATGGAATTAAACTATCCGCTTCAATTTCTATCTGGCTGGCCAGCTCTTGTTCATTTAGGGCAACATCCATATAGATGATTTTAGTAATTACCGTTTGTCCGGAAACTGCTGACGCCGCATGTCCAACTGAAGAGGTGATTTTTTTTCTTATTTTAGCAACAACTTTACCGACAGCGTCAATATCTTGAATTTCTCTGTCAACAATGGCGCCTCTTGGCATCGGCTCGATCGCGACAGTCTCTAGCACATAGCCGCCTTCATTTTGGTTCAGTAAAACCGCTTTAATAGAGTGAGAACCAATGTCAATTCCAACCATTAAGGAGGTCTTTTTTTTCCATAAACTACTTAACATAGAATCCTACTAGAACATTTTATTATAATAATATTAGGTAAAAAATTGGTATAAATACATTTATTACATGCTTTTACAGGATATACTAGTACTATTACGTCAATTTTATAACTTTTATCGAGCATTTTTTTGTGTTTTCTATAAAGAACCTGTTTAAAACGGGTGCTGTATTGATATTTATCGGATTTTTAGCACTCGCCGGAATTTATCTCTCAATGCGCTCGAGTCTACCTAGTGTTGAATCATTGAAAGATCTGCAGTGGCAAACGCCAATGCAGATATTTAGTGCTGACGGAAAACTCATTTCTCAATTCGGTGAAAAGAAACGCATCCCTTTAACCTTAGACGAAATGCCGCAACAATTAATAAATGCGATATTAGCAACTGAAGATGATCGTTTTTATTTGCATTTTGGTGTTGATCCAATTGGTATGGGTCGTGCCATTATAGGCCAGTTAACGGGACAAAATAGAGGCGGCGCAAGTACCATTACCATGCAGGTGGCCCGAAACTTCTTCCTGACGAGAGAACAAACCTATGTCCGAAAAATTAGAGAAATATTTATTTCTTTCCACATTGAGAGCTTGCTGACGAAAGATGAAATTCTTGCGCTCTATATGAATAAAATTTCATTAGGGCATCGCTCATTTGGCTTTGGCGCCGCTGCTCAGGTTTATTACGGTAAAGAGACTAAAGAACTAACGCTCGCGCAAATAGCGGTATTAGCAGGTTTGCCAAAAGCTCCTTCAACTTTAAATCCAATTAGCCGACCTGATCGAGCATTGCAACGTAGAGCAGTAGTATTACAAAGAATGTACGTGGCAGGCTATATTACTTCTCAAGAATTGGCCACTGCGAATCAAGAGCCCATGACGGCCATAAAGCATGGTGCTGAAATTGAATTAAGTGCACCTTACATAGCTGAAATGGCGCATCAAGAAATGGTCGATCGTTTTGGTAAAGAAGCCGCCTATACGGGGGGGTATAAAGTATTTACGACGGTTACATCTAAACTACAATATGCTGCTCAACAATCTGTGGTTAATAATATTTTTGCTTATGATCAGCGCCATGGTTACCGAGGACCCATCAGTACCATACGCCCTATTGATGAAACACTTACCAGTACGAGTGACACAAGCAACACTGAAATAAAACCTATCAATGCTGAAGAAGCTATTGAAGCACTTAAGTCGCTCGATAGTTATCATTCCATTGTTCCTGCCGTTGTAACTCAAACATTTGAACAATCAGCTCAAGTTAGACTACAAGATGGTTCACTAATCGATATTGATTGGCTTGGACTTGCTTGGGCACGTGCATACATCAATGATGACAAACAAGCAGCGCCTCCATCACTCGCTAAAGATATTTTATCTCCTGGTGATATTGTTATGGTTTCAGCAACTGAGTCAGGCTATCGACTAAGCCAGTTGCCAGAAGTAAGCGCAGCCCTTATATCGCTTGCTACAGATAATGGTGCAATAAAAGCGGCGGTGGGTGGCTTCAGTTTTACTCAAAGCCAATTTAATCGTGTCACACAAGCAAAACGTCAAGTTGGCTCTAACATCAAACCTTTTATATATTCTGCAGCCCTAGAAAATGGTTATACCTTGGCATCAATAGTTAACGATGCGCCAATTAACCAGTGGGATCGAAGTTCAGGTGTAGTTTGGCGTCCTAAAAATTCACCTCCTGTATATAACGGTGAAATACGATTTAGACTGGCATTAGCGCAATCAAAAAACGTTATCGCTGTTCGTTTACTTAGAGAAGTTGGCCTAGATAAAATTATTCCTTATTTAGCTACCTTTGGTTTCAATATTGATGATCTACCACGTAATGAATCCCTAGCCCTTGGTTCTGCTTCTTTAACACCGCTCGAAGTAGCTACTGGCTTTGCAACTTTTGCAAATGGTGGTTTTTTAATTAAACCTTACTTAATTGAACGTATTGAAGATTCATTCGGTAAAGTATTGTTTCAAGCAAATCCTGCCATTGCGTGTGATGATTGCGATCAGTTAACAGATGAGCAACCTACGTTAGCAGATATCAATACTGACAATGATGACTTTAATATTACTCATGACATAAATATTGTTGATGACATGGAATCTGAAGCACCACCAATCAACAAAGCCCCGCGTATTATTAGCGCTCAAAATGCATTTCTAATGACTGAAGCACTGAATTCAGCTATTTGGGGAGCCGACTGGAATATAAAACCTTTTTGGCAAGGTACTGGTTTCCGTGCTCGAGTGCTAAAACGAAGAGATATTGCAGGTAAAACAGGTACAACTAATCAGGCAAAAGACGCGTGGTTTTCTGGCTACAGCCGTAGAATAGTTACTACGTCTTGGATTGGTTTTGACGACCCTAGTCGCAACCTTGGGCAAACAACCTATAACCTGTCTCTTATACACATCTCCGAGCCCACGAGACTAAGGCGAATCTC
>OJAZ01000313.1_pt1 | contig 24811 bp, 26 predicted proteins | sample 1589851 | NCBI WGS metagenome assembly OJAZ01 (sample SAMN05416792, study PRJEB24817) | seawater metagenome | isolation source: Sea water | place: Canada:Atlantic | collected 2013-07 | reverse complement strand
ACACGTAAGGAGTCGTCGGCAGCGTCAGATGTGTATAAGAGACAGTATTAATACAATTAAGAAAAATATCCAAAACATAATTGAGGAAAACAACATCTACTTACCTATGATGATTTGAAATTGTGCGAAAATTGAGCGTTCTTCAACTATTTTGACATCTATATTTGAAAAAGTTATAATATCATGTTTTTTATTATTGAGACACAGCACTAAACAATGAATAAAATTTCTAGAGCAGATTTCCCTGTTGAGCAAGAGCTAATAAATGCAATCAACGCTAAACTATTAGATGAAGGTATCGTTGTTGTATCAGATTTTTGCGGGATTTCAAATACATTGTCGGGGTGCAAAGAAACACTCTACAATATTTGTAAACAAATAGGCTTAGTCACATCACATAATGGGTATAACACGCCTGTCTGGGATATATCACCGTCTGCTACTAAAAGCGAGTTTGTTACTTTTTCTGAACACGCTAATGAAGCTGAAATGCACACTGACTCGGTGTATAAGGATAATCCGGAAGACTTTTTTGCACTACACTGTGTCAAAAAAGCCAATTGTGGTGGAGGTTTATCTACGTTTCTTTCAGTTAAAGATATTGTTACAGAGTTAACTAAATCGCAAGCTGGAATTGAAGCCATAGACTTTTTTGAAAATAACCTGTGCCCATTTCTGACACCTGATATTTTCAAAATAGATGCAGATGGACCGGTAGAGTATGTGTTAGGTCATATACTAAATAAAGGTGAAATGCGTTTCAGAATCGACGCTATCGAACAGGCCTTTAATCTACACCCCGAGCTTTTTAGTGATTCACACTTAAAACACTTTGAGTACTTAAAACAAACTGTTTTAAACTCCAAACATATAAAAACGATGCTACTTCAAGATGATGAATGTTTATTTATAAATAATAAAAAAATGTTACATGGCAGAACAGATTTTAAAGACCAGAGCCGTCACCTTTTACGCATTAGGTTTAATAAAACCTCAATATAGAATCGCACTAATGAATACACTTTCAAAATACTCATCGTTTGTTAAATTATTCTGATGAATTAAAACATTGCTATTTTAGTTGAAATCAATACCCTTTAAACATGGGACGTTTAGAACTGACTTCTTTATCAACCAAGAAGGTGAAATGTCATATCTAGGAGCTTACTTTCCCACCAGATAATCGGTGTTCATCATCCTCGGAATATGCAAAGTAGGTGGGAATAGCAAATTTCGGCATTAGAAGAGTATGTGTTGCGCACATTTCAATTGTATTAGCAAAGTGTTATAATATTAAAATATTAAATTATTAATAGTTATTATTGGATACACTGTGACGAGCCCTTTCGTAATTACTGAAAGAGAAATAAAACAATTCGAAAAAACAGGATTTCATATTTCGCCAGTGATTATTCCCGAGAACATTATAGCCGCTGCTAGACAGGGTGTCTGTGAATTTTATGCTGGTGACCTCGATACACCACTACCTTCTTATGCAGGGATCGCAAATGATACAGATAGTGCTACAACACTCAGGAATAACGAGTTTTCAACGTTACAAAAAAATTCACTTAAAGCGTTAGGTATGCATGATAATATCATTGAAATATCCGCCGCATTATTACGGTCAAAAACAATACGATTATTTTCAGACTCCCTGATAACCAAAAAACCGCAAACTATGCAAAGCAAAGGAAATGTAGGTTGGCATAGTGATAAATCTTACTGGCCAACTTGTTCGAGCAATCAATTAATAACAGCTTGGATACCTTTGCAAGATGTTTCTTTAGAGATGGGACCTCTCTGCATATTAGAATCTAGTAACCTTTGGAAGCAAAGCAAAGAACTAAAACAGTACTTTGGTTTCAATTGCCCAGATTTAGATAGTTTTGAAGAATACTTAAAACTACGAGGGAAACCCCTTAAAAAGCACATGATGACTTTAAAAGCCGGGCAAGTGAGTTTTCACCATAGCGACACTATTCACTGCAGCGAACCAAATATAAGTAATCACAATCGATGCTCATTAACCATGCACTTTCAAGGCGATAAAAATCACTACCAAACATCGCTTGACGATAGTGGTGAGCCTGTTGTGATAGGCTATGACAGATTGTGTAAGAAAGATAACAGAGGCCAACCTGATTACCATGACCCTCAATGGTTTCCACTTTTATTTCCGAAACCATAGAACAAATCACCGGTATTGAGTATGAGTTGGGTATCCTGTTTTCCTTTACGCGTTAGCACGTTAATAATTGAAATTGATAGATTCATGGGACGTTTCGCTTGAATCCGCATTGTATCGTCACTACGAGGCTATTGGACATCTATATCGCTCATGTTATAAAAACGAATTCTCAAAAGGTGCCTTTTTTGATCCTCAAATCCCGTTCTACCATGAAGCATAGTTTTATTGTTAATAAATAGACATTCATCGTTTGCAAGTTGAGTCTTTTTTATATGTGTGGAGTTAAGAGCAAGCTCTTTTAAGAAATGGAAATGGCGCAAGTGTTCACTGCTACAGAAGCTAGCATCCAAAGCAATAGCCTTTTCAACAGAGTCAATTCTAAAGCGCATTTTTCCATCTTTAAGCAAGTATCCGAAAGTATATTCTGGAGGACCTTGTGGTTTGACTTTAAACACATCTGGAACAATAAAAGGATAAACATTATTTGCAAAAAAATGGTAAGCGTACGTCCTTTATTTGTTTGATTTAGTTCAGTCATTACATCGTTGACTGACAGAAATATGGATAACCCACCACCACAGCTTGCTTTTTTTATACAATATAAAGCAAAGTGATCTTCAGGTAGTTCTCGATATTGTGAATCTGTATGTAACTCTGCTTCACTAGCGTTTTCTGAGAAAGTAGAATATTGACTTTCACTATCACACGGCAAGATGTCCCATATAGGGGTGTTATCACTATTGTGATTTGAAACAACACCAATTCTTTCACAGAGCTGGTAAAGTTCTTGTTTTATTTGAGTTACATCACTTATAGATTCGAAAAGGTTAGAAACAATTATCCCGCCCTCGTTATCCAAGGCGTGTACAATTGTGTCAGTGAGATGCTCCAAAGAACTAAAATTAGAAGCAATAATACGATTCATTATACTAGTCCTATGTTATTGAAATAAGTCAAGCTATCGAATGAATAGCTTTGGTCGTCTGCTACAATCAAACTGACGCATTTTCGGTGGTCAACTTTATTGGTAACAGGGAACGAAGACGTTCTAAATTCAGCGAATCCAAAATGCTTTTTATCACAAAACAAGAACGTGCCTGTATAGTAATCGTTGTATTTCATCTCTTTGATAGAGCCTGAAAATGTTTTTTGAGGTATCCATTTCTGCAACACAAATTCACTTATATCGTTTCGATTGAAGAGTGCTGCCCATTCACTTTCTTCGATTACAATACCGGCAAAGACTGCTTGACTTTTACCTAAGGCTCGATGCTTTAATACCCATTGATCTTTATTATGTTTGGCAGATTGCCATTGCTCTGAATCTGCAGAATATATCTCACTAGGAACAAATAGGGCGTTACAGACCCCTATTTCCTCTGGGGTCAAGCAATTATGCTGCAAGGCCGCATCATTGATAGCTGCAAAAAATCTCTTGTCGTGAATTAAAAATACAGTTCGTAGATCATTCATAAAATTCGAAGTGGAAAGCTTGCGATGAACTTGCTCGTCAATCTCTAGGAGTTCGTCAAAAGTAAATTCGTTTATCACAAGGCAGTTGTCGAAGTCATGTTGATTTGAGTTCAAATCGTTTACCGTTAGGAATGTAAGTTCTAATCCTGCAGCTTGTAAAATGGGTTCAAATAATTTTGATTCATTTTTGGTCTCTCTATCACGAAGGACAACAACACGTTTATTTTGTTTTAGCTTAGTAGTGAAATAACTCGGAAATGACTGATAAGGGTAATAATAGTCAGATTTTTTATCAGATATTTGCATATTTGCGTGTTGGTTAAGAATAGATGGTAAAAAATATCCATTTAGAGCAAATCTGCATGTTATTTCGATTGGCCTAAAGTTACCTAAATCATCAAGAACAAAATCTGTACGATATGTACCAATTTCGTAATCATTTTTTTGCTGCCAAATATCAATAATTTTTTGAACGTCAGCACTAAGTGGCATTAATCTTTTGTACTCATCATAATGGTTAACAAATTCATTTATAAGTTTGAAAAAAATGCGTTGCAGCTCTACTGATTGCTCGTATTTTGCTCTGGAAATGATAATAGGGTTGTCAAACAACCATTGTTTATAATAAGGTAATTTTTGTACTGCATTGTACGCCATAGAATGACGTAAGTCTGTTTCAATTTGATTCAATATCCTACCCAAACATTGTCAGTTATTGTAATTAAAGGTTAATTTTGTGCAGCTAATCATACCAGTTTAATACTGGAAACTGTAAATAAATCCAAAAAACGGAAATATACTAAAAAATAATTCTATGAAATCTGTAGTGTATTTCATTTAAAATTTATAGTTTTATTAATTATTTCACCATTCAACTGTAAATTCAACACGTATTATGGAATACAAAGTCATACGCGCTAAGCGTGCTAAGGACCGTCGACGCTACGCGCCAGAATTCAGACAAAAGGTTTTAAGTGAGTGCGAAGCCGGCGATCAATCTGTCGCTGCCGTCGCCATGAAGTTCGGGTTGAACCATAACCTCGTGCATAAGTGGCGCCACCTGCGCGGCAGGTCAGTATGTTTAGAGCGTCATCGTACCCCATAACCAATGTAGTTGACGACCGCAAGTGCACTAGTATAGTTTCCTTTATTTCTGACGCATCAACGCACCCTGAGTTACAGTGGATTTAAGAGCATTGGTTATCGTCATTAATTGAAGCTGCTGTTCTTGGTGAACGGGTACAATATTGTGTAAGTTGTGACAATGATGATGATAGTTTTTGTGTAAAGTTCGGATTTAAAAATATTTCATCATATAACCGTTTTATTTTATACAGTAATAATGGGTTTTCTGTAAATTCGAGTTTGGTACGCAAGGGCATACATTCTTTACCTGAATTGTAGTTAAATTGTTGTAAAGCGAGAAGTTTTGCCGCACTTTGTGACAACATATCTAACGAGAAGCTCTGTTTGAGCTTTTCTATGAAACTGATTGTTGGGTATGCCTCGTTTGTATTATTTAACAAACCGCCCAATTCAATGATTAAGGTTGAATATTCTACCTTATCAATGACTTTCTCGGACAACGCTAATATACCAGAAGTGTGGCTCCCTAATATAAATGATTCATAAGATGTTTATTTTAGTTCCTATAGTCCCAGCAAACTTTAGGTATTTAAATAGGTATAAATCACATAATTAATAAGGATTTAAATTGTTTATTTCTGTTCAGTATTTACGTGCTATAGCGGCATTTATGGTTCTGTTAAGTCATTCTGTATTTAAGCTAGAATCAAACGGATCAACGTTGTTAGGTTGGTATCAAATAGGTGGTTACGGCGTAGATCTATTTTTTATAATATCTGGTTTCATTATGTGTCTTACAATCGAAAGGAATAAAGATAGCTTTTTTTTGTTCATGAAGAAAAGGATTATAAGGATTATTCCTTTATATTGGGTGCTGACATCAGTAGCGCTTGTAATTTTTTTATTATTACCTTCCGCAGTAAACTCATCAGGAGGTAAAACCTCGGTAATAGCTTCTTATTTTTTAATTCCTAATGGCGATAAATACTTGATAAATAATGGTTGGACTTTGAGTTATGAGTTTTATTTTTACTTTATATTTTCACTGTGTTTTGCATTTGGGGTTTTTCAAAAGCAGGTAACTTCATTTTTACTTGTCTTTCTGGTCTTAATTGGAATAGTGTTTAGCTTTCAAAATCCTCTACTAACTTTTATGACGAATCCACTTTTATTAGAGTTTGTACTCGGAATTGTAGCTTTTAAACTAATCAGAAAGTATAGCCCAAGTATTTCTTTGTGTACTTTTTTTATATTCCTCGGGATTGCAGGCTTGATTCAAGTCAACAGTTTCGGAGGTGCTTCGACCCCTTTAGGTAGAAGCTTAAACGTTGGTTTGCCTATGTTTTTTATATTTATAGGACTAGTCTCTTTGGAAAGAAAAGTAAAAATGAATAAGCCTCTTTATGAATTAGGTATGTCGTCATATTCATTATATTTAATGCACCCTTTCTCTCTTGCATTCGTTACTATTGTTTTTAAGAAACTAGGGATAATTGATTATAGCTTAATTTATCTTTTAACAATGCTTATAACTAGCTTAATTATGGGTTGGCTTTGTTATTATTATTTAGAAATAAAATTAGATAAATTGATTCGTAACAGAACTCAAAAAATATAACTTAGTTTATTTCTACCGCGCTTTATGGTGGTAAAGTCGACTTGCATTTGTTGAGCCAGTGCAGTTTCAAACCTAATGATGGGCTCCTTGTTGATCGGTTTAAATTGTCGAATGTAATTCTTAACGATTCCTTCTTTACCATTATAACCTAATTAACCAATGTAGTTGACGACCGCAAGTGCACTAGTATAGTTTCCTTTGTTTCTGACGCATCAACGCACCCTGAGTTACAGTGGATTTAAAAGCATTGGTTATTGCAAGCTCATTCAGTTTTCAATAACTTGTTTTAAAAAAGCATTACCCAACACTTCTTTGAAATGATTATAGTCATCCCAGTTACCGTCATTAATTGAAGCTGCTGTACCAGATGATACATGTAATGAAAAGGAGCAGGCTGGATGCTGGTATTGCTCTATGACTGCTGAGCTTTGCGATTTGATCGTGTTGACATTTTGTAGATCAAATAAACTTTGATGTATTGGGCCAACGATTAATTTTATTTGTAAAGCTGAATCTGCTGTTCTTGGTGAGCGAGTGCAATATTGTGTAAGTTGTGACAATGATGATGATAGTTTTTGTGTAAAGTTCGGATTTAAAAATATTTCATCATATAACCGTTTTATTTTATACAGTAATAATGGGTTTTCTGTAAATTCGAGTTTGGTACGCAAGGGCATACATTCTTTACCTGAATTGTAGTTAAATTGTTGTAAAGCGAGAAGTTTTGCCGCACTTTGTGACAACATATCTAACGAGAAGCTCTGTTTGAGCTTTTCTATGAAACTGATTGTTGGGTATGCCTCGTTTGTATTATTTAACAAACCGCCCAATTCAATGATTAAGGTTGAATATTCTACCTTATCAATGACTTTCTCGGACAACGCTAATATACCAGAAGTGTCGATCCCTAATATAAATGATTTATGTATATCCAGATGACAAGTATCGTAACCACGCTGGGTTCTGGATGACCCGATCATGGCTGTTGAGGCAGAGGCTGTTGCAAGTTGTTGTTGTTTAAAATGTAAAACAAGTGATGCATTGCCTCTAGGCAGAAAGTTACTGTTTGCTGTGCTTTTGGGGGATTTGAAAAGAAGATAAGGATCCACCATCACATTGACAATGAGAACGCTCAAAAAGAAAAATGTGCTTGTTACACATAGTAATAATAAATATCGTCTTAATTTACCCATATGTAAACGCCTGTCCATTCCCCAACGCATCTATACTTAAATAGAACATAACACTTAGCAACATAATGTGCATATAAGATAAGCGCCAACGTAAATCGATCGCAGACCGGTAACGGCTTTGTTGCAGTTCAAATATCTGCATTGTGTTAGGCATCGTTACCGCGACCCAAAAAGCACAAATAAGATGAGCAAGGCTGAGACCCGCCGAAGGGAGATATAAAGAATCCTTCCATGCCATTGGAAACCCTGCATAATTGGGGAAAAAACCGTTAAAAGTCATGATATTTGTTAGGTCATATGCGTTTATCACAGCCATGTAAGCTGACAAGCTTATTTCTGTTGGCATGATCACACTATTTAACACTTGAGTTGCCACTTTTATTTCCGGTGAGAAAAAGAATAAAGCAGTCACAAAGATGAGGATGTGGGTTAGCAGTCTCGAGGCTAACTTATTGATAGATATGTGTGATGTTATATTTGATGACGAAGATAGCCAAAGTTGTGTTACGACAATCAACAGGGCAACAATCGCACTTTGCACCATCATGAAAAGGGTGGGGGCATGCCAAGCGCCGGTTAAAAAGAAACTGAAAAACACAGCACAAGACCAGGCAAAGACGATCTTGTATTCGAAATTATTGATCGGTAGTTTTTTACAAACAGCGAAAGTAGGTTGAAACACATAAAGCCGTATAAATTGGATAAAACTCATATGCCAAGTGTTAATGTACTGTGTAGGTGTGGATGCTTTTAATGGTGAGTCAAAATTGATAGGTAGCTGTAAACCAAAACACATCGCTAAACCTATTGCCATGTCAGAAAACGCAGAGAAAGAAAAATATAACGAGATAAGGCAACCTATAATTATATAAATCCCTTCGGTCAATGTGAGTTGGAGTCCTTCAATCGTCGTTAACCCAGTGAAAAATACGGTTAAGTGTTGTGATATAGGGCTAGCAATTAATGCAAACTTTGCTAATCCTACGATGAACAAACTGACTCCCTTTACTGCAAGGTACCATTGTTTACGTTTGGAAAGGCGCTTATGGTATTGGGATAATGCTTCTTTATATCTGAATATAGGCCCCGAAATCAGCGTCAAAAAAAAGAAAGAGTAAAAACAATATGACCAAAATGACATTTTTAGTAATGGCTCTTTGTAAATATCTACTAGTGCAGTGATTTGCTGCAATGCATAAAAAGCTAAGCCTATCGGTAACAGCACGTTGAAACTTAATGTTCTTGGTTCGACTCCGCCCATGAGTCCCGGAGTGATTTTCAAGATCACCAAAGGCAGTAAATTAAACACCACTCCCGCTAATAAAACGTATTTGCGATGTTTTTCTCCACGTAAATAATGATGAAGTCGGTAGTTCACAATCACTAAGGTAATGAGGATCAAAAAGGAGCGCACATCTATCATCAATAAAAAAAACATTGAGCTAAGCGCGACAAACGTATACTGACGCTCCTGCCCATATCTGCGTAAAGCATAAAACCCTATAACGCAGATTGGGAATACTAGGAAATAATAATATGAGAGGGAAAAGCCTAACAAGGTATTTCCCACTTTGCGATGATGACATCATCAATGAGTACCGCATCTAAACCTGTATTGAGCAACAATCCAAGCGCATCATTAACACTATGGATGATGGGTTTACCCATGACATTAAAACTAGTATTGAGTAATACGGGCACTTGTGTGTGTGCTGCAAAAGCGCAGACTAATTCATGTAGCCATGGTGCATTTTCAGGTGATACTGACTGCACCCGCCCGGTACCATCAGCATGCACAACGGCAGGGACTCGCTCCTTTTTATCCGCTTTCCATGGTAGGGTAAAGGACATATATGGAGACGGTTGAGGATCATCAAACCACTCAGACAAACATGCTTCTGGCACTACGGGTGCAAAAGGACGATATGCTTCTCTTCCTTTGACTAAATGATTGATCTTATCCTTCATGTCAGCAAGAGTCGGATTCGCTAATATAGAACGATGACCTAATGCTCGAGGACCCATTTCTGCTTGGCCACGCATCACGCCAATAATTTTTCCAGCAGCCAGCAACGACGCTAATTCTTGTGTGCCGTTACTGGTAACTTGTTGTACATGTAAATGATGATTAAACGGTATGAGCTTTGTCACTTCCGCCTTGCGCGGAGCAGAACCCAAATAAGGGAGAATTGCTCCGAAGGGTAAAAGTACCTGATCCTGATGTTGCTCATGGTATTGTTGCCAAGCTAAAATAGCTGCGCCAACTGCGTTACCATCATCTCCTGGCGCACTTGGCACATGAACGTTGTGAAAGGGAGTTTGTCTGATAATTGTGCCGTTAAATGACGAATTTAACGCACAGCCTCCGGTGTAAATTAATGCATTTTCTGGTAGTGCTGCGTGTACATCTTGGATAATCTTTCGGGCATAGTGACTGAATGCTTCTTGGGCGCTTGCTGCAAGATCGGGCACATCTGGGTGGGTTAAATGAGGCTCAGGGACAGCAGTTTTGAAATATGCGAGTACATTATCTAAAATGGCTTTATCAGCCCATTCAATTCGCCCGTCCTCAATATTCATTAAACTGCATAAGCGCTCTACCCACTCTTTTCTGGGAGTCCCATAGGCGGCTAAGCCCATGACCTTCCATTCCTCTCCAGCCGTCGCATTGAAACCACACAACTCAGTGGCCCACGCATAGAACATCCCTAAAGAGCCTGGTCCCCAGGAACGCCATATACGCTCAATATGACCTTGCTTGAAATGAAACAAACTGGCCGCACCTACGTCTCCTTCGCCATCTAAAACTAGGCAAGCCGCTGAGTCATGCGGGCTTGAATAAATTGCATTAACAGCATGACATTTGTGATGTTCATATCGCCAGATAGCATCGTCCAAACGGTCTTTGAGCATGAATTTTATATTTCTACCAGCATAGCTTTGCACTTCATGATGGATAGAGCGCATCCAATCATTTACATCTTGAGAGATAAATGTACTGTCAGAACCAATAAATGATTGGGTTTTATCTTTTGCCCAAGAAGATGCCATTTGAAAGCGAGCTTCTGGATCCGCCTGTATGATATCGTTTAACACTGGCGTTAAATGCAACACTTGATCAGGTAGCGCACCCCAAGCACGTTTATCTTGTAAATATCGCTCGGTGGATTCTGCAAAAATAACACGGCCTGCTTGATTTACAATTGCGACCGCTGCATCATGTCCAGACGTCGATAGTCCTATAAAATACTGACTCATGACTTGGTCAACATCTTCAGTATGACTTCGGCTACTTCATGCGCTGTTTTACATTGAAACATTACCGAAGGCTCTAATTCCAAATCAAATCTATCTTCACAATGACCACAAATTAGAACAGCAGCTAACGAGTCAACACCGACATTGGCAAGTAAAGTATCTGCAGTTAATGTCTCTCTAGGCGTTTTCGTTCTTTGTGCGACTTTATCGAGAACAAAGGATAAGATATCTGCGAATGTAGGAGTGGGTGTCAACATGGTGTCGGCCTTATAATTAATGAGTATGTAGGTGGAAGTATCGATATTCGTGAGCGATCAAATTTTCTTCGTTTATGTCTGCATCACCTGGATTAAGTGTTGGGAATTGACTTAAAAACGAGGGAACTAATGTCTTGAGCACTTTTTTGGATAGCGCAGCACCCACACAAAAGTGTTTTCCAAAACCAAACCCCATGCGGTGAGCACAGGCCATATCTGGTGAAGCGCTATCAGTTAAACCTTGTATGTCGATAAGCACAGTTTTACCTGCTTCGACCCACTGGCTGTCAAGCATGATACTCTCTATCGCGGTTCGGTGAATGTATTTGGGCGCGATCGCTTTTGCTAAATAGTGATCAAATTGGGCAGTAAAATCGGCAGTGCTTGGTGCGACACCCGTGTGGTGAGTATAGATGTATGCAATCATATTGACAGCCGTTTGTGCTAACGGGGCGATTGCAGCGAACAAAGTGATCGCAAATGGGCTGAGTTCTTTATCGTCGAATTCACCACTATCAGCCATCATTTCAATAAATGTTGGTAGGCCCTCAGCGCCAGAAAGGGGTGTATTTGATGTTGCTGAACAATCTAAACTGTTGACTAGGTTAGACAAGTCAGATTCAAATTGTTTGATGCGTTTAAGAGATTGCATGGGCTCGACTAATTGTTGCAACTTCATCGCTTTGCTAAAAAAGTATTCCGGATCTCGTGGATATAACCCTAGCATGGGTTGAGCAAGCTTAATAAAAATAGGGATGGCAATATCCGCAGTTAATTCGATATTACTTTTATCACGCAGATCATCCATTATATGGGTAATAGTGAGGTGAATAAACGTGTCCCATTTAGCCATGTTTTTTTGGTCAAAAAATTGCATTGCTAACATTCTCAACTCAGCATGACGAGGGCCATCTAAAAAAAACGGTGATACGCCAATAAAACGCTTGGTAACAGTGAAATCATCGCCTGTTGCGACCTCTACTTTCCCCAGAAAATCACCTAGGTTAGGCACTTTAAAATTGTCTGATGACAGTATTTTTCGTGCTAGATTGAGATCATGTACAATTATCATACGGTCGTTTTCATTGTAGTTTTTATTAAAAGTATTCATAGTTTCAAGATCATTTTATTATCGTGGACAAAAACGCGTCGTCGATTGCCGAGCGATTGACTTTACCACTGGTCGTTTTTGGCATTTTGCCTCTTGGTAAAACATGAATATGCTTAATAAACACACCAAAAGCTTGGTTAAATAACTGTTGTAGATGCTCGATGTGTGCTGAGGTAATACTCGTCACATCTTTGTGTTTATGTTCAATTAAAAAGACCAAGTCTTCTTGATTTTCTTGTTTTGAGAATGACATGAAAAACACTAACTGGTTTAATTGCGTGTATTGTTCATTCGCCAATATTGCAAAGTCGATAGGGAAAAGTGTTTTGCCCCTCACCTTAATGATATCTTTTAAGCGTCCGGTTATGTAAAGAAGCTCGTCGTCTATAAAACCATAATCACCGCTGCGTACCCAAAATTTACCTGCAAAAGTAAAGCCTTTTAAATCTGTGTTTAAATACCCGCTTAACGCACTTTTAGTTGAGAAACATATTTCACCACTTTGACCGTCATCTAGAGGTTGTGGTGAATCAACATGGAAGATGCTAATGTGGTTATCATTATTTGGAATGTAGCAAGGTAGCAAATGATGTGTATTGTGAACCAGTCGCTGCTTTACTTGCTGATTATAAGGCTCACCGCCCGCAAATAATGTAATTTCAGCCATGCCATAACAGGCAAAAAACGCACTCTCTCCCAAGCCCAAAGCTGAAAAGCGTTGGACAAAATTATGATAGGTATGAAGTGGAATATAATCGGCTCCGCAATATGCCGTTTTCCATGAACGTAAATCTAAGGAAGACACATCGGTGTCATTAGCTAATTTCTCAACTAGATCATAGGCAAATGGTGGCCCACCAGACAAGGTAACCTTATAATCACTGATCAGGGTTAGCCAATTCAAGGGACGTTTGACAAATTCCAGCGGTGAAAGGGTAATTATCCATCCGCCAGAGAGAAGCGGGTAAAGGAGCCCACCAAATAAGCCCATATCATGCCAGTGGGGTAACCATGTTAATCCGATTGTTGAATCGGATAACTCCCATCTTTTTTCAACGATAGCATGATTATGTGCAATCATTTCATAGGTAACAAGTATACCCTTAGGTTCTGAAGTCGAGCCAGATGAATATTGAATGATAGCTGTTTGATTGTCTTTTGGAGGAGCAATATTCTCTGTCTGAGCCATAGTAGAGGTTGATAACAACTCATCGATAGAGTAACAATCGATATCAGGGCATGTATTAGCAAAACTTGTTACGAGTTGAGATTTACATACCAACATGTTTGCTGCGCTATCTTCAATGACTTTGTGCAAACGTGTGAAATCATGTTTTGATTTTGGTGGTGAGTGAGGGATGATGATTGTGCCGCTGTATAAACACGCAAGCAGTATGGTTACAAAATCGATCCCTGCATCCAAGATCACAATTATACGCGAGTTACCTGGCTGAGATTGTTGTAGCGATGCGGCCAATGTTAATGCCATTGAATCTAGTTCTGCGCCTGAAACACATTTCTGCAGTTTCGATTGAGAGTGTTGATGCTCCTTGACCGCTACTCGTTTGCCACGCGATAAAAGTGATTGTCGAAGGGTATTGATAAACATTTGAATCGTTTTAAATTTTTTTTATATTTTATCATTGTAATAATAAAAAAAAAACAATCTTTATATGCTTGATGGTTTATTAATCAATCGGCAATCAATGTTAATGAGCAGATGATGCTTAGAGCATTAAAAAAAATGCCCATCATTGAGCATACGCTGAGTAGCCTGCTTCCCATTGTGCATCAGCACGTCGATGATGGATGAGTAAGGATCCTGTGGTCGTTTAGCTTCTACACCTTGAAGACCAGCTTTGAAAAATTGCAAATTTAGTCCATTTTCAGCAAATGTTGCTTTGTCATACAAGTCTACACCACCTTCTGGATTGCAATAAGTGTCAATCTCCATTGCTTGGCAAAGGTGTATGATCCTTTGAGTGGATGCAGGAAGCACGTCTTGTGGTTTCAGTTTATCTTCTACAAAGTCCAAGTGTTGGTGTTCGATAGTGAGTGTTGTGTCTATTTCTAAAAATTGACATAGTTGTTGGATACTACGGGCGTTATATCCGTGCAGTGTATTAATGTCATCCTCTATACAAGCTTGTATCACAGGAAATACTTCATCAAAAAATTCGGCTCGCGCATACATTGTTCTGACTTTTTTCGATAGTTTTCGTTTCCAATCGCCTTCAACTAGCTCGATATCTACGATTCTTGAATTGGAAGAGGCTTTTTTGACAAACACATTAATATCTTCTCTTTTGCCATTGGCATCAAGTAGGTGATTACGAGTGATAAAGCTTTTTTTTCGAAACGTGACGTTAGCGTATAAGATGAAATGATCACACTGATTGATTAATTGAAAATAACCTAAGTACGGGAAAAAGTAGGGCTGCATGATAGCTAATTTGTGGGACATTTATTGCACTCTGGTTGCGGAATGGAGCTGTAAATGGAACTGTAAATGGAACTGTAAATGGAACTGTAAATGGAACTACACCAGTAAGGTACACTTAAAATTATTTCATGTTTTATTGGCTGGTACAACACCTACGAGCTAGAGTTGATCTATTAAGTGGTCATGTTTTTCATAGGGGAATTTATCGAGGACTCATTTTAGTCTGAAATGGGGGGTGACAGTGTATCGAATCTGTTGCTATCTGAACATATCCTTCGATACGAATATGATAAGACGTTTTTCGCTTAACTACGTAATTGTAGTAAATATTGAAAACACTCCATAATTGTACTATATTGAAGATATCAAGCTAAAGGGAAAAATCATTATGCCTGCATTAGAAAATAAGGTACTCGCTCAAAACCCAAGCAAAACGGCTCAAGTCGCACTTAAGGTGTTTTTTAACATCATGAAGGAGTGGAGTATTAAAAACCAAGATCAAATGACGTTACTTGGTAAACCTCGTTCGACCACATTTTATAATTGGAAGAAAGGCCAGGCAGCTAGTCTATCAGTAGATACGATGGAGAGAATTTCTTACATTATGGGTATTTACAAGGCCCTAGGTATTTTGTTTCCAACGCGTGAGCAAGCTGACGCGTGGATCAACAAGCCTAATAGTCATTTTAACAATGAATCGGCGCTAGCCTATATGTTAAAAGGTAGCATGATGCACTTGTACGATTTGCGGAGATACCTTGATGCCCAACGAGGTTAATACCGTCTTACCTGACTGGGAAAAATTGTATCGTTTAGTGCCCAGTCACTTCCCACCCATCGATTTATTTGAAAATGTGGCTTCTCCGGATGAGCTTGATATCGTTTTGGCTATAGAGTCAATGACGAATGAAAGGCTCAGAGAAGAAGTGGGCGATTTGGCGCGTTTACCTGAGGATGAGAGAGTTTCTGGCCCTGGTTCTACACCTGTTATGGCTGCATTTACTCATAATTCTATTCCTACTCGGTTTACTGATGGGACGGAATATGGTGTTTATTACGGGGCAAAAGACCTCAAGACGGCATTTGCTGAGACCATTTTTCATCGAGAAAAGTTTATGTCAGCGACTAACGAGCCAGATACTGAACTAACGATGCGTTGCTATATCAATAAAGTCGGGCTTGAACTCCATGACGTGAGAGGCGACGAATTTGAGCACCTATATGCTAATGACTATATTATTTCACAGATGTTTGCGAAGGAAATGCGAACTAATGGCAGTAATGGCTTACTGTACAAAAGCGTTCGTGATGAAGTTGGTGAGTGTGTTGCAGCTTTTAAGCCCAAAGCCGTCTCTATTCCAGTGCAAGGTGGAGATTACAAATACATGTGGAGTGGCAAAAAACAGAGGATAACTAATATCCTAGAAATTAAGCTCATCCAGTAATCCTTCTCAAAATAATCAATCTTATTTATTGTCTACTTGTGTTTTGCCGTGGGTTTATTAGGCCGTTTACCTGCGTGGTCAAATAATGGGATGGTATTGGCAGGTAATGGGTTGGAAAAACACATTTTAGGCCAATCTTTTGGGTTGGAAAAATACATTTAAATGCTTGGTTTTGGGTTGGAAAAAAACAGAATGTAAGTTAAGGTAGTGCTTGAGATAAATTAGGAGCACGACATTGAAACGTTTTGCGATTGAAAAACTGATCCGCTGGGCACACAAAAGCGATGCAAATCCGTTAGTGATTAGAGGTGCGCGTCAAGTCGGTAAGACGACTCTTGTGAGAATGCTTGCCAAGCAGTTGGCGTTGCAGCTAATTGAAGTGAACATGGAGACACGTCCATCATTGATTCCATTACTGCAAGACAAATCACAGGCAAAGACAATACTTGAAGGCTTGCTAATAGAGCATAATATTAATAGTGATGCACAGAATGTTTTGTTCTTTTTTGATGAGGCCCAAGAAACACCTGGTTTATATAGTTATTTACGATATTTTAAAGAATTAGCGCCACAATATAAGGTAGTGATTGCAGGTTCATTATTTGAATTCGAATTAGTCAATAATCACCATTCTCAAGGTCCGACAGGTAGAGTTGAATTTGCTTATCTAGAGCCGATGACATACTCAGAGTTCCTTCTGGCTGCCAATGCACAGGCTTATAATCAATATGAAACGTTAGATCCTCACACGCCTGTCTCACCAATATTACACGAGCTGCTTACAAAATATTATAAAGAATATTTACTGTGTGGTGGAATGCCAAAAGCCGTAAAAAGTTGGTTAACGGATAAGAGTGCACTGAATGTTGATGAAATTAAATCTGATATAGTACAAGGCTACATTAGCGATTTGCCAAAGTATAGTGAGCTAGATCGTTCGCGGTATGATCCTGTATTGTTGACTCACTTGTTTAATGTCATTACCAGTCGTCCTGCTAATGGACAAAAATATGTGGAATTTGCACCCGAATACCGCAGTGAAAAAGTAAAAGCGCACCTCGCTGTATTACATACCGCAAGAGTAATACGCCAGTCTGTGCATACCAGTCAGGTTCAGCCACCTTTATTGTTGGGTGCAAATACCAAAAGATATAAGTATTTTGCATTAGACGTCGGGTTAACATATACCTTATTAGGGTTACCTATATCTGAGCTGTATGCAGCCTCTGACATTAACGGTATCGCCAATGGTATTATTGCGGAGCAGTTTGTAGCACAAACATTAGCTTCCTTGCCTCCGTATCACAAACGCCATGCGCTGTATCATTGGGAGCGAACTGCCAAAAATGCCCAAGCAGAAGTGGATTTTATGCTCGCGCTAAATGGGCAAGTCATACCTGTTGAGTGTAAATCAGGTGTGTCTAAAAAGATCCGCTCATTAAGAGTATTGTTGGCTGAGCAACCGTTCGCATTAGCGCTACGCTTGTATTCTGGCAATGTCTCGACTGAAACGATTGTCAATCATCATAAGGGTAAAGATGTTAAAACGACCCTATTGAGTTTGCCACATTACTTACTGGAACGATTTGTGGCATGTAATAGTGAGTTGTTGGATTAGATTAACAACATAAATAGCTAAGAATTATCAGCAGTGCTTGCTACAAACGGAGAAGTAAGTGACTTTAACGTTGTTAGTGAAAATGGAGAAACTCATTGCGTTAAACTACCTAAAAATGCTGTAAAACTAATGATTGAAGTGCTAACTCAGCTTGGTAATGGAAATAGTGTGAATATCACACCAATTCATGCTGAGCTTACGACCCAAGAAGCGGCTGATTTATTAAACATGTCACGTCCAACATTCATCAAGTTACTTGATTCCAATTGTAATCCCCCCGCTAAACCAAAGTAGTCAAAAGTAGAAAATTCCAATAAAATAAAACGAAGGAGTTTTCTAATGCGTAAATCAAAATTCAGTGACAGCCAGATAATGGCGATGATCAAACAAAACGAAGCGGGCGTTTCAGTGCCAGACCTATGCCGAGAGCATGGCATGAGCAGCGCTCAATTTTATAAATGGCGTGCAAAGTTCGGTGGTATGGACGCCTCAATGATGAAGCGGTTAAAAGAGCTTGAGGATGAGAATAAACGCCTAAAGAAAATGTACGCGGAAGAGCGTATCAAGGCTGATATTCGTCAGGAGATCATTGAGGGAAAGCTATAACGCCATCGTCGCGACGCGAGGTGGCGAAGAAGCTAGTGGTAGAGCGGCAATTTAGCATACGTTTAGCATGTGCATGCGTTGAAATAAGTCAGAGCGGTTACCGTTACATACCCAAGTTATCAAGTGAAAATCAAATGGTAGCAGATTGGTTATTGCGATTAACCGAAGCCAATAAGCAATGGGGATTTGGTTTATGCTTTTTATATTTACGTAATGTGAAAGGGTTTGGTTGGAACCATAAGCGTGTTTATCGTATTTACCGTGAACTGGAGCTTAACTTGCGTATCAAGCCACGAAAAAGGCTTAAGCGCGATAAGCCAGACGCGCTGAGTGTGCCGATTGCAAAGAACCAAGTATGGTCGATGGACTTTATGTCCGATAGCTTGGCTGATGGCCGCAGCTTGCGCACATTTAATGTGATTGATGACTACAATCGCGAAGGATTGGCGATAGACGTTGATTTATCAATGCCTAGTACTCGTGTGATACGCTCGTTAGAACAAATAATTGAATGGCGTGGAAAGCCATCTGCCATTCGATGCGACAATGGCCCAGAATACATCTCAAATGAGCTTATAAGCTGGGCAAATGAGAACCGAATAACATTGCTATACATTCAACCTGGCAAGCCTACACAGAATGCATATGTGGAGCGGTTTAACCGAACGGCTAGGCATGAATGGCTGAACATGCACATGTTCGAAAGTGTGGAGCATGCGCAAGAATTGGCAACTCAGTGGTTATGGTTATACAATAATGAAAGACCCAACACAGCAGTTGGCGGTATACCGCCAACTGCTGTGTTGAAGGCAGCTTAATGAATTTCTACAAATGACTGCTGTTTAAAATGGGAGGATTACACAATGACCTGCCTTATTCACGAACTGGTAATCGTCGTAAAGTCGCGTTTAGTGATGTAATTAATTATAAACAAACCCTTGAAGAAAAACGTTTGTTAGCATTAGACGAGTTATCGTCTTTGGATCAAGAGTTGGGTCTAGGATATTAATGACTAATTACACTGTTACATCGTTTATATGAGCGGATGCATGTTTGCTCTACCCAGTAACGCTTAGAAGCTTTTTACTTTATCTTTTCTTAAAAGCTATCCGTTTTTCTCGCTTAGAAAACTCTTTCTTTCGTTCTAAGAACTGTTGGTATACTTCAAAGTCAAAGCGCGAAACTGACTCGATTAGCTCTTGTCGTAATGTTACTTTTATTTCAACTTGCGTATCTACACTTTGATATTGTGTAGTAAAGTTGACTGTTAAATTATTTTTATCTCTGTAACCAGATATGTGCGGAAGAATTGAAATTTCTTGATCCATTCCTTCTGTTTCGTTAGGTTCTCCCATAGAGACTACTTGACCGACATAAACTTTACGATTTGCAAGGGCTATTAATACTGATTTTTCATTAATATATGAATGAAAAAGTTCGCTGTCTAAAGGGCTATCAGAAAGAATATCTGACATTAGTTTTATCTTGGGATCAATTCCTTTAGTTCGTTGAAATCGATTCAAAGCCCAGTTACTGATACTTATTTTAAAATATGCAAATAGATGCATTGATAAAGAGACTAAAAATAGCCAAGTCAGTTCATGTGTACTTGTTGAGTTGGGAATCATTTTTTCTATTAAAGATAGTGTAAAAGAAAAAATACCAATCGAGATAACTAATATTTCGGATGGTAAAAAGGTATATAGCGTGGCGATTATTATCAGTGACCAGAAAAGGCAGTTAAGACCCAGCCATGCACATTTTAAGTAGAGTTGTTGGCCTTCATAGCGATGAAGTTTGTAATAATGAGGAATGCTGAAATAGCAAACAACGTAGCCGCAAGTGAGAATTGGAAGCAAAAGCAATGCAAGCATTACATATCCTTATACTTTACTGAGTCTCACTATGTCAGCAGCTTTTTTTGCATCACTCTTAAAACTTTCTGAATGCCTAACTTCAGACGTATCTACAATCAATGTACCGCGGCCCAAGACTTTTCGGGATTTAATAGATGAAGTTTGTAGGGTTTTAACAACGTCATTATTTTCATCGAATCCTACAATCCAATTGACTATTGCTTCCATAACAGCTCCTTTTATTAATGTATAACAAATAATAGCACTATTATTATTTATTGCTACATTATTTATTGGAACGATTCGTGGCATGTAATAGCGAGTTGTTATAGGTGCGCCAAGTCAGAAAGTGATGAACCCACTGTTATAGCATTGCTTTTAAAATGATGTACATCATTATGTACATTTATGCATCAATGTACAGGATAGGCGACAATGCCAGCGACGATAAGAGATATACCTGAATGCTACATAGACGAGCTGTGTCGACTTGGCCAGTCGTTAAGGGCATTTAGAAAAATGCACGGTATCACTCAAGTGATACTTGCAGAATCGTTACAGATCGACAGGCGTACATTAGCCAAGTTAGAAAATGGTGATCCGAGTGTGACGTTAGGAACTGCCTTTACAGTATGGAAGGAGCTGGAGTTTGAACTTGAATTACGTTCGCCTGCACAGCAAGAAGCCCATCAAGAGAAAATGGATAAAAACTACCTACCCATGCATATACCATTGGCAGACTACCCTGTACTAAGGCGTTGTAGTTGGCAATTACAAGCCAATGACAGTGTCTCTCCTCAAATGGCATATCGCTTGTATCACGATAAAAAGGCAGATATTGAACCTCGGCTAATGTCGCGTAAAGAGACTAATTTGTTTAATTGTCTGGAAGAAGTATATGGGCCGATATAAACGAAATCATCATAATTTGATTGATGATGTGTTGAGGCGTCTAGATAACGATGTGTTAAATAAATACAAATGTTATTCTGCAGAGGGAACCGCTATAGCCCTTCGCTATGTAAAACAGGGAAGTCAATACAACATTCTGAAGTACGAGCTGATCAATATGCAATCCGAACAACGATTTTAATAGCAGATAGCCAAATAAAATTTGAGATTGTTGCGATTGATTTATTAATGTTAGATATACCGCATAACTCTGATATGATCAGTGGGGTATCATGCATCCGACAAATGATATGGTAGCAACAAAGTTGATTGCCAATCTATTTAGAGGAGCAGATAAAGCCTATCTAAACAGAGATATACTCGATTTAGTGTTGATGTTACCTACTCAAAATATGGTATCAGTCGCCTCGATATAGATATTAGTCCCGTGCTGTGTCAGTCGAAAATAAGACATTTTTTAAAATTGGTAAAAAAATCACACCAATGAATAACGTTAAGCATTATTCGTGCGTATCCAAACCCCACAAATGCACATCGTCTAAGAAAATGGCTTAGACAAAACCCCTATAAATCGCTTGTTCAGATCTTGAACTTTTGCTATTGTTCGCGTCGTGAACGTGTAAGCATAATCTTGCATGCTTTTTTGACTTTTAGATCACTCTATTTCAAAAATAATTCACAGAATTTTTAGCAAGGATTGCACACCTCCACATATGCAAACCTTGCGGTAGCCTGTCCGCTACTAAATTATGCACCCGAACACGTGGTGCATACCTTCAATATCTATCATTAACAATGCATTCGTCCTACACCAATAGAGGCGAGTAGAGGCGTATTTTGTCACCTACACAACGCGAATTTGTCCGCTTTAAAGTGATGCAAGCATTACAAGCTAACCCTTCTGCTAGCCAGCGAGAGCTCGCTGCGGAGTTGGGTGTGAGCTTAGGCAGCATTAACTATTGTGTTAAAGCATTGGTAGATAAAGGCTTGGTCAAAGTAGAGAACTTTGCTAAATCAAACAATAAAAAAGGCTATGCGTATTATTTAACGCCAATGGGGCTGATTGAAAAATCAGAGATAACGGCCTCGTTTTTAAAGCGCAAGTTACAAGAATATGACTTGTTGAAACAAGAGATTGCAGAGTTGCAGGAGCAAGTTAAGCGATAATGGGCATTATCGTTTTTTTAAAAATACAAATTATCAATGGCTTATGTTTTTAACAGGCCTAACTTTTAATATGTTAAAATTAATGATGTACATTGATTTTTTTTTATGATTGAAAAACATATAGTTCATGCTGAATAAATAACATTATTTTTGATATGTAAAATAATAATTCCGTCTCAGTTAACTACAATAATTGAGTATGTCTTAACATTAAAACCTAAATGGAAATCCCAATGCTTAGTAATAAAACAGTTTTGATCACTGGTGGAACAGGCTCATTTGGTAAGCAGTTTATAAAAACAATTTTAGCAAATTACCCAGATGTTAAAACGATCCGTATTTATTCTCGTGATGAATTAAAACAGTTTGAGTTAAAACAACAATATATGGGCAACTCAAAACTACGCTTCTTTATTGGTGACGTACGAGATCAAAACCGTATGATCCAAGCATGTGAAGGTGTAGACGTTATTATCCATGCAGCAGCAATTAAGCAAGTAGATACTGCTGAATATAACCCTACTGAGTGTATTCGCACCAATGTTGATGGTGCTGAAAACGTTATTCAAGCGGCACTGCAATGTGGCGTTAAAGATGTTGTGGCATTATCAACGGACAAAGCATGCGCCCCAATAAACTTATACGGTGCAACTAAATTAGCTTCAGACAAGCTATTTACTGCAGCAAATAATATCAAGGGTTCAAAAGATATTCGTTTCAGTGTGGTTCGATACGGTAACGTGATGGGTTCACGTGGTTCCGTAATTCCATTCTTCATAAAGAAAAAAGAAGAAGGTTTACTACCAATCACTCATGAAGAAATGACTCGCTTTAATATCTCATTGCAAGATGGTGTAAACATGGTTATGTATGCACTTGAAAATCACTTAGGTGGTGAGATCTTTGTCCCTAAAATTCCTTCATACAAAATCCTAGACATAGCTGAGGCGATTGCACCAGGAATAGAAACTAAAGTAGTTGGGATTAGACCGGGTGAAAAGCTACATGAAGAAATGATCACAGATACTGACTCACTGAACACCATTGATCTTGGTAAATACTTCGCGATTTTACCTTCAGTCTCGTTTACTTACGATGAAGCTGAATATATTGCACACCATAAAGCAGAAAAAGTACCATTTGGTTTCAAATACAATTCAGGTACCAATACTGAATGGGAAACCGTTGATGGCTTACGAGAACTCATTAAAGAGCATGTAGCCCCTAATTTTTTAGAGGGCTAAAAATGAAAGTTCTCTTTATCATTCCTGCTAGAGGTGGCAGTAAAAGAATTCCTAAAAAAAATATCAAATCTTTTTTAGGGAAGGAAATAATTAGTTACCCTATTAATGCAGCATTATCTTCGAAGTATTGCAGCAAATTAGTCGTATCAACTGACTCAGAAGAGATTATGCAAGTCGCTAATAAATATGGCGCTGAAACTCCATTTTTAAGAAGCGATAAAAACTCTGATGATTTTGCAACAACATACGATGTGATCGATGAGGTCTGTAATCGGACGACTGATATCGCAGAATTTGATTATATTTGTTGTATATACCCTACTGCTGTTTTTGTAACGGATGTGGTTTTGGATGGTGCGTTTGATTTAGTTATAAAAAATAAAAGCGATGGTGCTGTATCAATTTTAGAATATAGTCATCCGATTCAGCGAGCTCTTTGCGTGGATCAATCGGGGAATCTAAGATCTATTAACCCAGAATATTATGATGTTCGAAGCCAGGATTTAGAGCCAACTTTTCATGATGCGGGCCAATTTTACATATTTAAATTGACTCATGCTCAGAAAGAGAAAAAGCTAATTGCAGGAAATATCACTCCGATAGTCATTCCCCCGGCACACGCACAGGATATCGATACAATGGATGACTGGGAAATGGCAGAAATAAAATACAAATATTGTTTTTATGAATAAAATTAAAAAAATACTAATTTTAGGTGGTTGTGGTTTGTTAGGTAAGCCTTTAACAAATTATCTGAAGGCAAATAATTTTGACGTTGTTACAGTCGCAAAAAACAGTCAAGAGGCAGATTATAATTTAGATGTCACTGATGAAGGAGCACTTTTTAGTCTTCTCATGAAAGTGTCGCCCGATTTGATCATTAACTTAGTAGCAATAACAAGTGTGGAATTTTGTGAGTACAATTTGCACGTCGCTTATAAAATGCATGTTGAACTTAATGATAACCTCAATACTTACTGTAAAAATAGCAATGCTAGGATTCTACATGTTTCTACGGACCATTTTTATGATGCCAATAATTCTACTGAAATTGAAATTTGTCCGAAAAATGTGTATGCCCTGACCAAGTTGATGGGCGAAAAATCATTTAGCACGGCAAATGCGGTAATCATTCGCACAAACTTTTTTGGTAAGAGTCAAACGACTGGTCGATTAAGTTTAACCGATGTCATGTATCGACAATCAATAGAAAGTGAAAAACTTAATTTATTTGATGATGTTTACTTCTCTCCATTATCGATATCATCTTTATCTAAATATATTGTTCCTGTCTCTTATACACATCTGACGCTGCCGACGACTCCTTACGTGT
>OJAZ01000312.1_pt1 | contig 24852 bp, 17 predicted proteins | sample 1589851 | NCBI WGS metagenome assembly OJAZ01 (sample SAMN05416792, study PRJEB24817) | seawater metagenome | isolation source: Sea water | place: Canada:Atlantic | collected 2013-07 | reverse complement strand
ACTATGCTGTGCTCATCCATAGCTCGCCTTTGGATCAGCATGTCGTTCTCTTTATGTTGTTGCTCAGTAATTAAGTCTAATACCAAGGTGGACAGTGACGTTAAGCTAGCAATATCGTCATCAATTACTGGTCGCGCTTGGGCTGTTAATAATGTATTTACCGATTGAACAAGGTTGCCGGTTATGGTTGCTAATTCTTGAGGCGAGGTTTGCCCCTGAGCTGCAGGTGGCCTGCCCATATCATTTAGACGTGCATAACCGCCGCTTGTTATCTCACCTTCTGCTTCAAGACCATGTTGGCGGTATGTATTGTCGATAGAGGCGAGCAATGCACTAAGGCCCGTGGTAAGGCGGGATGCATCATGGTTGTCTAACAAAGAGGTTTTATTAAGTATATCGTCTAGCCAAAGTTCGCCTTCTTCGTTGTTTTCACAAGAGAATGCAGCTTTGATTTGCTTGATTAAAAGGGAGTTCACAGCGTTGGGAGCAGACTTACGTTAGGCTTAATAGGTTATGTATAGAATGAAAATGGTATTGCAGCAAACAAATCAGGTTATTCTTTGGTAGCAATAACCTGATTTTACTCATATTAACGGCAATTAGCGCCAAGACAATTTAAGCTGAACGAAGCTCTCTACGCAGAATTTTCCCAACAGTAGATTTAGGGAGTTCTTCTAAAACGGTAAGTTCCTTAGGGACTTTGTAGTTGGTTAAGCTTTCTTTGCAAAAGGCAATGATGTCATCGTTACTCACGGGCTTGCTTACGGTGATGAACGCGCATACTCGCTCACCCGACTTGTCATCTGGCTTGCCAACAACAGCGGCTTCCATGATATCGGGGTGAGCTGTGAGCACATCTTCTACTTCATTCGGGTAAACGTTAAAGCCAGAAACAATAATCATGTCTTTCAAACGGTCGACAATTTTAAGTGCCCCTGATTCAACCCAAACGCCGATGTCACCGGTTTTAAAGAAGCCATCTTTGGTCATGACTTTTGCTGTCTCATCGTCTCTGTTCCAATAGCCCAGCATCACTTGTGGTCCACGAACCGCAATTTGCCCTGACTCGCCTTCGTCTACTGGGTTATCGTAGCTATCTAGCAAAGCTACCTCAGTATCTTGCAGTGGTTTACCAACGGTACCAATTTCTTCCTCGCCAGGCAGATTAAAAGAAACGACGGGGGCGGTTTCTGATAACCCGTAACCTTCAGTAATCGTATTACCCGTTACTTGTTTCCAAATAGACACGGCACCTTGGGTAAGCGCAGTTCCGCCTGACATCGTTAAATGCAGTTTTGAGAAGTCGAGCTTGGCAAATTCGGGGTGACGACCCAAACCAACGAATAACGTATTAATACCTGCAAACGCCGTAATTTTGTGCGGTTTTAAGGTTTGAATAAAACCGTCTATATCGCGAGGATTTGGAATAAGCACGATATGGCTACCCTTCGCGAACAGCGCCATCATACAAACGGTGAAAGCATAAATGTGATACAACGGAAGGGGGCAAACAACCACCTCCTCACCTTCTTTGAAAAAGCCGCCTAGGTGATCGAGCATTTGAACGCTGTTGCTCATGACGTTTTTATGGCTAAGGGCTGCGCCTTTAGACACCCCTGTGGTGCCTCCCGTGTATTGCAACATAGCAAGGGATTCAAACTCTGTTTTAGGTCTGACTACGCCAGGCAAATCTGCACCAGCTTTAATCGCATCGGTTAATGACACTGTACCCGTTATAGCCGGAGCCGTAGCAGCATCTAATAATTCCGTTGCCGAAGTAGCAACAACGGTTTTAATTTGAGTGTCGCTTTTGATGGCATCAAACTTAGGCAGTAAATCACTTAAGATCACCAATGCTGTTGCGCCGCTATCAGTAAATTGGTGCTTCATTTCCCGCTCGGTATAAAGCGGGTTAGTGTTAACCACTACCAAGCCCGCGCGCAAGGCAGCATAAACGGCAATAGGGTTTTGAATGAGGTTAGGTAGCTGAATAGCAATTCTGTCGCCGGCTGCTAGTTTGGCTTCATGAGTGAAGTAGCGCGCTAAGGCTGCAGATTTTTCGTCTATTTCCTTGAAGGTTAGCGTTTGCCCTAGTGCGGTATACGCAGGCTTGTCAGCATGCTTAGTAAGAACGGCTTCAATATTGTCGGCCAGGCAAGTAACGTTTTCTGGGTACGTTAACATAATGCTTTATCCTGAATGAGAGGTTTCAATGAAAGATGACTATGCGGATACAGTAACAAATGTTCATTTTTATTTACATACCTATTACATTATAGCTAAATATTCACCTCAGTGATGATTGCTGACGACTTGAATAGATTTGAATAGGTTCAAAAAGGGGGGGAGCGTGGTGTTTGCGCTGGGGAGTGTGAAGCTATTAGCGCGTTGATAGCGGACGCGGCGTACTAGTTACTCGTAGTAAGCCATAAATAAAACCGCCTATTAAACCTGCGAAACATTGAAGTAAGAAACCATCGAACCCACGAGCACCTGCAATCAGTGTGACGTTAAGAATGGGCTGCATAGCAAGCAATGCAACGGCGATGCTACTTGCACCGGCTATGCTCGTTAATGCAATAACGCGAGGTTTTGTAACCTTCTGCTTCATGGCGTATTTACGAATAATAGTGACAACACTGAACGCAAGTAACAGTGCGATAGCGATAATAATGCCATAAGTGGGTAGCAAGCCTATTGCATCCTTCCATGCGGTAGATAGCCACTCAGAGGGGGTAATTACTACCCCAAGATTGGACAGTGCATCTAATACTTGGAATGTGTGTAAACTGCTAGCCAATAGAAAGGCTACTAACCACGCAGGAAGAAAACTTTTGATAAAAGACCACATAACCGCTCTTTTCGCTATTTTAAGGTGTTATAACATTCAAGTTACTATTGCATGCTAAGGTAGCGTAATAAATAGGGGGAAGGAAATTATGTTTATCCAAAGCGGGTTCGAAATGCCTGGTAGTATAAAAAACCAAGCAAAACGACCTACACGATATCTAACCTTGATGATGTTCACGTGCTTGAGCTTATTGTCGGTCAACGGTGTTTCAGCAGATACGTCGGGTAAAGGTGCTCTTGAAGTACAAACTTCGGATACAGCAATAACGAGGGTCATCGCCGATACTCTGCATTACCCGAAAGCCCTTCTGCAATTGCCCGATAGCAGTTGGTTAGTGGCCGAACGCGATGGCAGAATTGTCACCGTACCTTCTACAGAGGCTAGTTCAGATAAACCTTCTTTTTCCCAAGTGTTGCCACTTCCGCAGCTGTATCAAAAAGGGCAGGGCGGCCTGCTGCACATGGCACTTTCTCCCGACTTCAGCACCTCGAAAGTCATTCTCTTTTCGTACTCGAAGGGCACCGACGACGCTAATCGTTTGGCAGTGATGCGGGGCGTTTTGACTGATGATGGGCAAATTAAAGCACTAACACCAGTAATAGAAATAAAAGACAGCAAGGCTACGCCAGTGCATTTTGGTGGCAAGCTTGTAGCCATGGAAGATGGTACTTGGTTGGTAACCACAGGTGACGGTTTCGATTATCGGGAGCAGGGCCAAGTATTAAGTTCACAGTTAGGGAAAGTGCTTCGTTTTACTTTAGATGGAAAGCCCGTCTCAAATGTTCCGTTTAACAATGCACCGTTTGTTTACACCTTAGGGCACAGGAACCCACAAGGGTTAGTGAAATTGCAAAATGGTGATGTCTACTTGCATGAGCACGGCCCGGATGGCGGTGATGAGTTAAACAAGCTTACGCCTGGAATGAATTATGGTTGGCCGGTGGTTACGCTAGGTAAAGATTATTCGGGGGCAACCATTTCCCCGTTTAATCACTATGAGGGTATGGTGAATCCACTCGTAGATTGGACACCATCTATAGCGCCATCATCCATGGCGGTATACAACCACAATGCGTTCCCCACACTCACTAATCACTTGCTTGTTTCTGCCCTAAAAGCGAAGGCGCTTTACGCTGTAGATTTATCAAGTCAACCGTTTCAGTATCGAAAGGTATTTTCTTCTATAAATCAACGGGTTCGTGATGTTGCAGTAGGGCGCGATGGTGGTGTTTATGCGTTGACTGATGGAGAAAGTGCCGAGTTAATACAGTTACTGCCACCTGATTCTTTTGATGCTGTAACACGCCCAGACTAATCATATTCAATCCATGAGCTATTAAATATTGTAAATTTACAACATTATTGTTTATTATTTCATCTGGTTCGACCATAAATACGAGAAATACCTAAGATAAGTCATGCTTTGTATAGGTTGCTTTTATCATTGCCTCACAAAGCAATGTAAAATGAATGTCATGTGATATGGCTCTTCATAACTTAATGAAAAATAGTGGTTATTTAGTTTTTTGTGAAGTTGGCTTCAATCTGTCAAACGAGCAAAATGTAAATACCTTGTAGCTAATGAAAAGGGTAAAAGTGGCAATGTGCTCTTGTGCCATTTTCTAATGATTACCTGATGCTTAAAAATCAGTTAAAATAACCACTATAATTTCATGCGTATAGCTAAGACCGACGTATAATTAACCCCTGCGTATAAAAATAACTACGTATAACCAAGACCGAGAGAATTATATGAGTTTGTATTCAGAATACATGGCCGAAATCGAGACCCGTAAAGCGGAACTTGGTTTACACCCTAAGCCTATCGACAGTGCAGATTTGCTGTCAGAAATTATTGCTCAAATTAAAGATACGAATAATGAGCACCGTGAAGATTCTCTTAACTTCTTCATCTACAACACACTGCCAGGTACAACAAGTGCTGCAGGTGTTAAAGCTGCATTCCTTAAAGAAATCGTACTAGGTGAGTCAGTAGTTGCTGAAATTACACCTGAGTTTGCGTTAGAGCTGCTTTCACACATGAAAGGTGGCCCGTCTGTTGAAGTGCTTTTAGATTTGGCACTTTCTGACAACGAAGCAGTCGCTAAGACAGCTGCTGAAGTAGTAAAAACACAGGTTTACTTATACGAAGCTGATACAGAGCGTTTAGAAGCGTCTTACAACGCAGGTAACGTGATAGCAAAAGACATTCTTGAGAGCTACGCAAAAGCAGAGTTCTTTACTAAATTGCCTGACGTACCAGAAAAAATTGATGTAGTGACTTATATTGCTGCAGAAGGTGATATCTCTACTGATTTACTTTCTCCGGGTAACCAAGCTCACTCTCGTGCAGACCGTGAACTACACGGCCAGTGCATGATCACGCCTGAAGCACAGCAAGAAATTGTTGAGCTAGGTAAAAAGCACCCTAATGCTAAAGTAATGCTTATTGCTGAAAAAGGCACCATGGGCGTAGGTTCTTCGCGTATGTCTGGTGTGAATAACGTTGCACTTTGGGCCGGTGAGGCAGCAAGCCCTTACATTCCATTTGTGAACAAAGCGCCAGTAGTTGCAGGTACTAACGGTATCGCGCCTATCTTCTTAACGACCGTAGACGTGACTGGCGGTATTGGTTTAGACCTTAAAAACTGGGTTAAAAAGACGGATGCTAACGGTGAAGTGGTTCGCGATGCTAACGGCGACCCAGTGTTAGAACAAGCATATTCTGTTGCTACAGGCACCGTGCTTACCATCGACACTAAAGCGAAGAAACTGTTTAACGGCTCAGAAGAACTTGCTGATATATCAAGCGCTTTCACTCCGCAAAAAATGGAGTTTATGAAAGCCGGTGGTTCTTACGCGGTAACGTTTGGTAAGCAGTTACAAACTTTTGCTGCAAAAGTGTTAGGCACAGACGTACCTGAAGTTTATGCACGTTCAAAAGAAGTATCTGTAGCAAACCAAGGTCTAACAGCTGTTGAAAAAATCTTTAACCGCAATGCGGTAGGCGTTAAGTCTGAGACTCCGCTTCACGCTGGTTCAGACGTTCGCGTTAAAGTAAACATTGTAGGCTCACAAGATACAACCGGCCCGATGACATGCCAAGAGCTAGAGTCGATGGCAGCATCAACGATTTCTCCGCTTGTAGACGGTGCATACCAGTCGGGCTGTCACACAGCGTCGGTATGGGATAAGAAAGCCCAAGCTAATATTCCTAAGCTTATGTCTTTCATGAATAACTTTGGCGTAATCACGGCACGTGACCCTAAAGGGGTTTACCATGCAATGACTGACGTTATTCACAAAGTATTGAACGATATTACCGTTGACGATCGCGCTATTATCATTGGTGGTGACTCACATACTCGTATGTCTAAAGGCGTCGCGTTCGGTGCTGACTCGGGTACGGTAGCGGTAGCGCTTGCGACAGGTGAAGCGGCGATGCCAATTCCAGAGTCGGTTAAAGTGACCTTTAAAGGCCACATGAAGAGCCACATGGACTTCCGTGACGTTGTTCATGCTACTCAAGCTCAAATGCTGAAGCAATTTGGCGGTGAGAATGTGTTCCAAGGTCGTGTTATTGAAGTGCAAATAGGTACTTTGCTTGCTGACCAAGCGTTTACCTTTACCGACTGGACAGCAGAAATGAAGGCGAAAGCCTCAATCTGTATTTCTAACGACGAGACTATGATCAAGTCGCTAGAAGTGGCGAAGAGTCGCATTCAAATAATGATCGACAAGGGCATGGAAAACGATGCCAATATGCTTCAAGGTTTGATTGATCTTGCTGATAAGCGTATTGCTGAAATCGAGTCTGGTGAGAACCCTGCACTAGCACCAGATGACAGCGCGAAGTACTACGCTGAGGTTGTGGTTGATTTGGACCAAATCGACGAGCCAATGATTGCCGACCCAGACGTAAACAACGACGACGTTTCTAAGCGTTATACCCATGACGTTATTCGTCCAGTTTCTTTCTACGACGGCAAAACCGTTGATTTAGCCTTTGTTGGTTCTTGTATGGTTCACAAAGGTGACATGCAGATTATCGCTCAAATGCTTCGTAATTTAGAAAAGCAAAATGGCAGCGTGTCGTTTAACGTACCACTTGTTGTTGCGCCACCAACATACAACATTGTTGATGAGCTAAAAGCGGAAGGCGATTGGGACATTCTTACTAAGTACGCAGGTTTCGAGTTTAACGACGACAAGCCAAAAGAAGCAGCACGTACCAAGTACGACAACATCATGTACCTAGAGCGTCCAGGATGTAACCTTTGTATGGGTAACCAAGAAAAGGCAGAACCTGGTGATACGGTAATTGCTACCTCTACACGCTTATTCCAAGGTCGTGTTGTTGCCGACTCTAACGAGAAGAAAGGTGAGTCACTTCTTGGTTCAACACCATTAGTCGTGCTGTCTGCAGTGCTAGGTCGCTTCCCAACTATGGAAGAGTACAAAGCGGCGGTTGAAGGGATTAACCTTACTGACTTCGCGCCGCCAGCAGAAGACATGAGCGTTAAAGCTAAGTTCGAGCCAAGCGTTGCTGTTAAAACAGTAGGCTAAAACGCCATTTAACCTCACGTTAAATAGCAACTAGCATATAAAGCCTCAACGTCGGTTGGGGCTTTTTTATATCTCTCTTGCCACCCGTATTCTCACCTGTATTCTCACCTGTATTCCGCCTGTATTCTAGGCCTTCATGTAAACCAGTCTTAAGCCCAGTTTACTCACGAGTTGATAAGCGTAAGCTTTTTTGTTTTTTAACAAGAATGCCAAAATGAATTTTAAATATTTTATCTCGATACTACTACTGGCGATAAGTTTGCCTACCGTTTCATTTGCCACACCCGTTGCCATCCCCTTTGCCACTCCAGGCACTTACCTAAAGTCTGACACAACTGAACCAATGTCTGACTTTGCTAAGCCAATTTCTGATACTGCTAAGTCGATGGCTAACGTCGCCAAGCCAGTGTTTAGCCCCATTAAACGCGTGATAAAGCAGGGGGTAACGCCTATCCAATTGGCAGCGACCTACAATAAGAGTGACTACATCAATATTGCTGAGTATTTGGTTAGCGAAAAGCTAGATGGTGTGCGTGCCCGCTGGACGGGCACGCAGCTTCTTACCCGCAACGGTAATAAAATTCACGCTCCTGAGTGGTTTACCAAGAACTGGCCTGATGTAGTGCTTGATGGAGAGCTATGGACACAGCGAAGCAGTTTTGAAGCTATTGCTTCTATTGTACTTAGCCATACGCCTGATGAACGCTGGAGGACGGTGAAGATGATGCTGTTTGATATGCCCGTCAGTCATGTCCCGTTTGCCACACGTTTGTCTACGATGGAGACACTGGTAAGGCAAGCAAATAGTAATAGTTTAACTACTATCCCCCAGTTTACGTTGGATTCTCAGCGGGTTCTTGAAGCGAAAATAGATGAGGTCACCGCAAAGGGCGGTGAAGGCCTAATGCTGCATCACAAAGCTGCCTTTTATCAGGACGGACGCAGTAATCAGCTATTAAAGGTAAAACGGTTCAACGATGCTGAAGCCAAAGTGATTGGCTATGTAAAAGGTAGAGGGAAGTTCGCCGGCATGATGGGCTCGCTTATCGTCGAGACGCCAGAGGGGATACAATTTAAAATCGGCACAGGGTTTAGTATGAAACAGCGCCGATATCCGCCACCCATGAACAGTTGGATCACCTTCAAATACTTTGGCGTAACAAAGAAGGGCATTCCCCGCTTTGCGAGCTTTAGGCATGTGCGTCCAGCTAAAGACCTTCCAGATTTATAAGACGTTATGCCCTTGTGGTGTTCAAGCCGAGCTTGGTTTTCACGGTTATCGACTCCATTTCAATAAAGATAGGAAATAATAATAGGGAGCAATAGCGCTCAATAACACTTAATAAATTTGATTGCTTTTAGGGTTTAATTTTAAAGTTTTTAATAGCTTTAATCGTTCAATATCAAGTACGCTGAATGGCGACTATAAGTGAATAAAAAGCCTCAAAAATTTAATTTAGACAGGTTAATCGTTATACTTATGAAGTATTTTTAATCAGACCTTGCGTCAAGATCGTACAAGACCGTTATTCCCATTGCGCAAGCTAAACCAAGAGGAAGACATCGTGTTACAAGACTATCGCAAACACGTAGAAGAACGTGCTGTTGAAGGGATCCCTCCTAAGCCGCTAAATGCTGAACAGGTAGCAGGCTTGGTTGAGTTAATTAAAAATCCACCAGAAGGCGAAGCAGACAATTTACTAGAATTGTTGTCTGAACGTGTTCCACCTGGCGTAGATGAGGCCGCTTACGTTAAAGCCGGTTTCCTAAGTGCTATCGTTAAAGGCGAAGACAGCTGCTCGTTAATTTCAAAAGAAAAGGCCATTGAGCTATTAGGCAACATGCATGGTGGCTACAACATCGTGACATTAGTTGAGCTTCTCGACGATGAGAGCCTAGCGCCACTAGCGGCTAAAGAACTTAAGCACACGCTGCTGATGTTTGACGCCTACCATGATGTTGAAGAAAAGCACAAAGCCGGAAATCAATTTGCCACTGACGTTATTAAGTCGTGGGCAGAAGGTGAGTGGTTTACGTCGCGTAAATTAATGGACGATAAGATCACTTACTCTGTATTTAAAGTGACCGGTGAAACCAATACCGATGACTTGTCTCCCGCCCCAGATGCGTGGTCGCGCCCAGATATTCCACTTCACGCCTTAGCCGCTTATAAAATGACCCGTGATGGTTTAGAGCCCGAAGAACATGGTGTTAAAGGGCCAATGCAACAAATTGAAGATGTAAAAAACCAAGGTTATCCCGTTGCCTTTGTGGGTGATGTGGTAGGCACAGGTTCATCACGTAAATCGGCCACCAACTCAGTGTTATGGTTCTTTGGTGAAGACTTACCTGGCGTGCCAAATAAGCGCGGTGGCGGTGTATGTATTGGTAGCAAAGTAGCACCTATTTTCTTCAATACTATGGAAGACGCAGGGGCCTTGGTATTTGAAGCTGATGTAGAAAAAATGAACATGGGCGATGTCATCGACATCTACCCGTTTGAAGGCAAAATTACCAACCATGAAACAGGTGAAGTGTTAGCGGAGTACGAATACAAATCTAAAGTCATTTTAGATGAAGTACGCGCTGGTGGACGAATTAACCTTATTATTGGCCGCGCGCTTACTGAAAAAGCACGAGAAACATTAGGTTTAGGTGCAACAGATTTGTTCCGCACTCCAGAACAACCTACCGATACTGGTAAAGGCTACACCCTTGCCCAAAAGATGGTAGGTAAAGCGTGTGGCGTTGAAGGCATTCGCCCTGGTACTTATTGCGAACCTAAGATGACCACGGTTGGTTCGCAAGATACTACAGGCCCTATGACGCGAGATGAGCTAAAAGATTTAGCCTGTCTTGGTTTCACTGCCGACTTAACCATGCAGTCGTTCTGTCATACTGCGGCGTATCCTAAGCCTGTTGATATTGAAACACAGCATACCTTGCCAGATTTCATGATGAACCGAGGCGGTGTATCCCTTCGTCCCGGCGACGGCATTATTCACAGCTGGTTAAATCGCATGTTGTTGCCAGACACCGTTGGTACCGGTGGCGATTCACACACTCGTTTCCCATTGGGTATTTCATTCCCAGCAGGATCTGGCTTAGTGGCTTTTGCTGCAGCAACCGGTGTGATGCCCCTAGATATGCCTGAATCCATTCTGGTTCGTTTTAAAGGCGAAATGCAGCCTGGCATTACCCTGCGTGATTTAGTACACGCCATTCCGTTATACGGTATTAAGCAAGGCTTACTTACCGTAGAGAAGAAAGGCAAAATTAATGCGTTCTCTGGTCGCGTACTTGAAATTGAAGGGCTGGAACACCTAACGGTAGAACAAGCATTTGAATTATCTGACGCATCGGCAGAGCGTTCTGCGGCGGGCTGTAGTATTAACCTTTCAGAAGAGTCTATTGCTGAATACCTTAACTCAAACATCACAATGCTTCGTTGGATGATTAACGAAGGTTACGGCGACCCACGTACGCTTGAACGCCGTGCTCAGAAGATGGAAGAGTGGTTGGCCAACCCTGAACTTATGCGCGCCGATGCAGATGCTGAGTACAAGGAAATCATCGAGATAGACCTCAACGACATTAAAGAGCCTATTGTGTGCTGCCCGAACGACCCTGATGACGCGAAAACCTTATCAGACGTTGCTGGTGAAAACGTAGATGAAGTCTTTATCGGTTCATGTATGACAAACATTGGCCACTTTAGAGCGGCCGGTAAATTACTCGAGCAGTTCAATAAAACCTTACCTACCCGTTTGTGGATGTCGCCACCCACGAAAATGGATAAGGCTCAATTGATGGAAGAGGGCTACTACAACATTTATGGGCGAGTGGGCGTGCGTACAGAAATGCCTGGGTGTTCATTGTGTATGGGTAACCAAGCACGTGTAAATGCTGGCGCTACGGTGCTGTCTACCTCTACCAGAAACTTCCCTAACCGTTTAGGTGATGGGGCGAACGTGTACCTTACGTCGGCCGAATTAGCAGCGGTTGGTGCTATCGTTGGCCGTATTCCAACGGCAGAAGAATACATGGAATATGCGAGCAAAATTAACTCCATGTCGTCTGAAGTATTTCGCTACTTAAACTTCGATAAAATGCCAAGTTTCAAGAAGGCAGAGGAAGAGGCGAAGGCCAATATCATTCCAACGTTGAATGTTGCCTGATTTAGTGTATAAACTACAAAGCCGGGCACCGTAAGTGTCCGGCTTTTTTTATGGGTAAAAGGAATGTCTAATGGCTAAAACTACTTTCATCGCAATCGCGCTATTTGTGCTTCTAGGATATGGCGCTTTAAATGCCAGCGCACAAATGGAACCTAGCGTAGAGTTTGATCAAATCACCTTAACGATTGATGGAAAACTTTACCAAATGGAATACGCGCACTCTTTTGATCAACGTGCCCAAGGGTTAATGTTCAGAGAATCTCTGTGTGATGACTGTGGAATGTTCTTTAAGTTTGCATCGTCGCGATACGCCAGCATGTGGATGAAGAATACGAATATTGCTTTAGATGTCGCCTATATCGACAGAAATGGCGTAATTACAGATATAAAACCTCTAGAGCCTCACGACCTAACGTCTGTGCAGGCAACTAAAGAGGTACTCTACGCGCTAGAAATGAACCAAGGGTGGTTCGCTTCACACAATATCAGTGTGGGTGACCAGATAGAAATTAATCGTTAAACCGGTGCGAATAACCTATTCGCCGGTCATTATCGAGCACTATGCTCGGTAAAAGAAATTCGGAGTAAAATCGTGGCAAATGCTTTAACCATCGCCAAGTTCGGCGGAACCAGTGTTGCGAACTATGAAGTGATGCAAAACTGTGCGCGAATTGTTGCCTCAAACAGTGCGACCCGTATCGTGGTTGTTAGTGCATCAGCAGGGGTAACAAACCACCTGGTGAATTTAGCGCACAGCCCACTTACCCAAGAGCAAATAGAATCTACTTGCCAGTCTATTGTTGATATTGAACTTGCCATTCTCAACAAGCTTGCAGATAAAAGCTCGGTTGAAAGCAAGCTAAATGATTTGCTAGATGAAATGAAATCCCTAGCATTTCACGAAGAAATTTTACATAGAAACGATTTGAAAGATCAGTTGCTTTCAATGGGTGAGCGCATGTCGTCATTGATGTTCAGTGCAGTCTTAGCCGAACAAAAAGTAGCTGAACAAAATGTGACTACCATGAACTTCGATGTACGCAAAGTCTTGCGCACCGACAGTGAATTTGGTGAAGCAGTGCCACAGATAGACACCATTGAAGCTTTGGCAAAGCAATTGCTGGCCCCTGAAATTGAAAATGCTATTGTGGTTACACAAGGGTTTGTGGGTGCTGATGATGAAGGGCGAACTACGACCTTAGGTCGTGGTGGTTCTGATTTTACTGCCGCGCTTCTCGCAGAAGCATTAGACGCTGACGCCTGTGAAATATGGACAGACGTGATTGGGGTTTATACTACCGATCCACGTATCACTGCTGCTGCTCGCCCATTACCAGAACTTAGCTTTGAAGAAGCGGCTGAAATGGCGACATTTGGTGCTAAGGTGCTGCATCCTGCCACCATGGAACCAGCCCTTCGTAAAAACATTAAAGTGTTTGTAGGTTCAAGTAAAGAGCCAGAAAAAGGCGGTACTTGGATTGTTCGAGACTGCGTAGAAGAGCCACCTTATCGTGCCATTACTCGCCGTAAAGACCAAGTTATGGTAACAGTGAAAACACCTAAGATGATGTACGCACAGGGCTTCCTACAGCAGGTTTTTGCCATCATCGCTAAGCACAAGCTAAGTGTGGATTTGGTGACTACATCAGAAATCTCGGTGTCGTTTACCTTAGACAACCCTGCAAATTCAGTGGCACAGCGCTTAAACAAAGAAACCATTGCAGAGCTTGAAACTATTTGTGATGTGAAAGTAGAGAACGGTTACGACTTAGTCACTGTAGTAGGTAACCACATGCAAACCGCCATTGGTGTGTCTAGCAAAATTTTTGCTGCGGTGTCTGACTTTAACTTACGCATGATTTGTTTCGGTGCTAACCCGCACAACCTGTCATTCTTAGTGAATGAAACTGACAGCGATAAAATAGTGAAGGACTTACATAAAGCGCTTTTTGAGTAGCGTGTAATGTGTTTTTCATTTAACGCTGAGTGTTTAAGTTAATCTAATTCAATTAAAATAAATCAAATACTCAGTGTGATTTTATACCTTAAACTGACGGATAGATTGCTGTAGTTCTTCAGCAAGCCTTGCCACTTCGTGGCTAGAGTCAGAGGTTTGCTGGGCACCTGAAGTGGTCTCTTCAGCAATATTAACGATAGTTTCAAGCTTCTCGCTAATTTCTTGTGATACCGTATTTTGTTCACGTGCCGATTGTTCAATTTGAGAACTTACGTCGTGGGCTTTGTGTACCGCTTCAGAGATGATATCTAGCGCTTGTGTCGCTTTTTCCGTTTGCTCTACACAGGCTACTGTTTGCTCTTTACCTTGATTCATTACTGATACCGCGCGTTCAGCACCCGCTTGAAGTACCTCAATCATCGCGTTAATTTCTTGCGTAGACTGTTGCGTTCGGCTCGCTAGTGTACGTACTTCATCAGCAACTACCGCAAAGCCTCTACCTTGCTCACCTGCACGGGCAGCTTCAATGGCGGCATTCAAGGCAAGTAGATTGGTTTGGTCGGCCACGCCGCGGATAACATCAAGAATACCCCCGATGCTAGCGCTGTCTTGGTGAAGCTTGTTGATAACATCGGCAGCGTCTTGAACGTCTTTGGCGAGAATTTCGATAATACGTTTATTCTCAAGTGAGATTTGACGTACATTTTCAGCTTCGGCATCAGCATGGCGAATTTGGCTCAGCGTATCTTCAGCGTTTTGCACTACTAATTGTGAGGTAGAGTGCATCTCTGTAGTGGCGGTTGCCACTTGGCCAATTTGCGACTTCTGATCTTGAATCGAATGCGTGGTTTGCGCAGTAACGGCAGAGGTTTGTTCTGATGCCGCGGCAAGTTGCTCCGCACGGGTATTAATTCCTGAAATCAGCTCTTTGAGGTTGCCAATTAGGGTATTACAGTTTTTAGCTAAAAGACCAAATTCATCTTGAGCAGAATCGTCAAGGCGATGTGTTAAGTCTCCAGATGATGCTACGGTAAGCAACTCGTTCACGCGATAAAGAGGACGGGTAATAGCTCTTACCGTCACGTAACCAATCGCAGCGGCTATCAAAATTGAAAATATTACCACCGCTATAATGATGATATTGCCTGTAGTAATAGCACTATTCACCTGGTCTTCGACGTCTTTTGCTTTGGCGTCTGCAAGCGCTAGTAATTGTTCAAGTTCAACAATACCATTTGCAATGTTCTTATCTGATGCATTAAGTGCCGCCTCAGAATCGTTTCTGCGTTCTAGCCTCTCTACATGCAACGCCATTACGCCGTCACTAGCTGTAATCGCATTAAGGGCATCGTTTACTAATTCATTAATATCGCTAAGCGTACCAGACTGGTCTCGCTGTCCAGCGGCTTGGCTCATATCGCTAAGTAAAGTAGCAACCTTATCTACCACTAAGTCAACTTCGTTACCTAGGGTTTGAGAGCGCACGATAGTTTCGGTTTTTACGTATTCATAAGAAACGGTAAGTAAAGAAAGCAATGAGGTTTCTAGTTGGCTACCAATATCTGCTGCGCGTCTAAGATTTGGGTCACTTTGCACTGCGTCAAGGTCAGAAAAGTCTAGTAGGTAAGTGGACGCATCGTCAGCGTTATCTTCAGCATCACCTAAACGGTCGTCAATGGTGTTTCGGATATCCATGAATTTTTGGTGGTTCAGGTAAACCGCTTCAACATTCTTAATGTAGTTATCATAGGAAGCTCGAACACTGTTTAACTTACTTTGTAGTTCAGGTTCATTGGCAACTGCAGTGGCAAGCTTCTTATATTCAGTCTCGAACATATCTCGGCTTTGATTGAATGCTGTGCGCTTTTCCTGAAGGCCAGACAAATCTTCTTCAATATAGGCTTCGAATGTCAATCTACCCATGTTTAGGAAGTTCGCTTTTAACGCGTTACTACCCGCGACTGTAGGAAGCGCAACGTCATTTACCTCTTCGGTTGCTGAACCAATGGAATTGAGGTTAAACAACGAAACAACGCTAATGACAATCAGTAGACAAGTAATTGCTACAAAACCGCCGACTACGCGAGTGGCTACTGTAATCTTCATTGAAACTCCTAGACTATTTTTTATTCTTTTGCGTGACGATACTACCCCGCACTACGTCCAAAATACACCTCAATGACCTAGAGGAAGGTATTAAAATGTATAACATGAACGGTAATGGGATTATAGACTAACGTATATAACCAACGTATCGGCAGGTAAGCCATTAAGTTAACAAGTAAAGCACAAGAAATTGCGATTTAGTAGTTTGCTGTATCAATTAAGTCATTTACGCATGTACTTGGATGAGTTTACCTGTATTGACGTCCAGTATGGTCATTTCTTGACCCCAAACATACCCAGTGTCTAGCGCGACAAAACGATCATCTTGCGTCTCGCTGTTAAGTGCAGCCCAATGACCGAAGAGTACCTGTTCTTGTGCCTTAAGATGGAGGTTATCTACCTTGAACCAAGGAACAACAGATTTCGAAGCCTGACCAGGGTGGGTTTTCGTCTCAAACTCTAAGCTAGTATCTGCGTGTAGAAAGCGCATTCTGGTGCACGCGTTTACAATAAAGCGGGTTCGCGATTCACCTTCAAGTTTATCAGACCATTTAACCGGTGTGTTGCCATACATGTTTTTTAAAAAATCAGTGTAGTGCTTCGATTGTAATTTCTTACTGACTTCATCGCTTAAGCTGACGAGTGTGTCTGTACTCCAGTGAGGGTAGAGACCGGCATGTACGATGGTGTGATTGTCATTGATTTTTTTCGCGAGGGGAAATCGACGAAGCCAATCTAGTAGTGCTTTTAAATCGGGAGCATCAAGCAAGGGCTGTAGGTTGTCAGCTTTCTTAGGTTTACGAATTTTGTTCGCAACCGCAAGCAAGTGAAGATCATGGTTTCCTAGTACTGTTTCAAAACTGCTACCTAAGCTTTTTAGAAACCGTAAGGTGCTTAACGAGTCTTCGCCTCTGGCAACTAAGTCGCCGACGGCGAAGAGTTTATCTTTATCCGCAGAGAATTTGGCTTTCTCCAGCAGTCGCTGTAGCCCGCTATAACAACCTTGAATATCACCCACGACGAAGGTGTTGCGATAAGTCATAAATCTCAAAAATCAGTGAAGAATGTTGGGAACCGCTAAACGGAATACTTCAATTGGAACACGAAAACGTTCTCCGTTTTCACGCTCCATTTCGTAATAGCCTTGCATATTTCCTACCGGGGTATCAAGTACTGCACCACTGGTATAGTCAAAATCTTCGCCCGGTTTTAATATGGGCTGTTTACCCACAACACCTGAGCCACTCACCTCTGAGGTTTTACCATTAGCATCGGTAATTTGCCAGTAACGATTGATAAGCTGTACCGTTTCCTGGCTGTCATTCACAATGGTCACGTGATAAGCGAACGCAAATTGTGGCGAATCAGAAGGTAGGTGCTCGGGAAGGTGACGGGTTTTCACCCGCACCTTAATTTCAGACTCATTCATAAGCTAACTTTAATTTTCTTGTGCTTCTTCTAACGCTGATACTGCATTCGCTATAGTGGCGAAATCCTGCAAGGATAGCACTTCAGCCCTTATGGTTGGGTTTATACCCAGCGCGCTGATTTGTGCTTCAGTAAGACTTTCTTTTAACGAGTTTCGTATTGTCTTGCGACGTTGATTGAACGCCTGCGCGCATACTCGCTCAAGGGTGGCTACTGAAACCACATCTACTGGCGGTGTTTTGTGCGGAATAAGACGTACTACCGCAGAATCAACCTTCGGGGGCGGCTTAAAGGCACCTGGTGGCACATTGAGTACCGGCATAACCTTACAATAGTATTGGGCCATTACCGATAATCGGCCATAGCTTTTAGAGCCATGCCCTGCAGCTAAACGATTCACCACTTCTTTTTGTAGCATGAAGTGCATGTCATCTACGCACGCAGCGTGAGAGAACAGGTGAAACATTAGCGGCGTTGAAATGTTATACGGTAAGTTACCAAAAACGCGCAACCCTTTATCTTTCACGGGCATAGTTTTAGCCAGCTCGGTGAAATCCATGGTCATCGCGTCTTGTTCAATAACAGTTAGCTTATCGCCGTTAAACGGATGTTCTCGTAAACGCTTAGCCAAATCTCGGTCAAGCTCGATAACGGTAAGTGCTTCAACTTCATCGCAAACAGGATCGGTTAGCGCGCCTAAGCCAGGGCCGATTTCAACCAAGTTTTGCTCGTGTTGCGGATTAATGGCCGACACGATTTGTCCAATCACATAGTCGTCGTGAAGGAAGTTTTGTCCGAAGCGTTTTCTGGCCGTGTGGCCTAAATGTGTTTTACTCATTGTTGATGATGTGCAAGCTCAATGGCTTTTTCCAATGCTTTTCTGAAACTGCCAGGATCGGCATTACCATGGCCTGCTAAATCTAGTGCAGTACCGTGATCGACGGATGTTCTTATAAATGGAAGGCCAAGGGTAATGTTAACCGAAGCGCCAAACCCTTTATATTTTAGCACGGGAAGGCCTTGGTCGTGGTACATCGCAAGAACAACATCTGCATCTTCCAGATATTTAGGCTGAAATATAGTATCGGCAGGAAGTGGCCCGGTAATATTTAGCCCTTCTTCACGTAATTCGTTTAGCGCCGGAATAATGGTTTGAATTTCTTCTGTGCCAATATGACCATCTTCACCTGCATGGGGATTAAGCCCACACACGTAGATATGCGGATTACGAACACCAAATTTTAGTTTAAAGTCGGTGTTAATAATATGGAGCACTTTGTGAAGGCGTTCTTTAGTAATGGCGCGAGATACATATTCTAAAGGAATATGCGTAGTGGCTAGTGCGACATTTAAGCCTTCTGTTGCCAACAACATGACAACATCAATCGTATTGGATTGATACGCGAAAAATTCAGTATGACCACTGAAAGATACGCCAGCTTTATTGATAATGCCCTTGTGCACCGGTCCGGTGACTACCGCATGAAAGTCACCTTCCATGTTTGCTTGGCACGCTTGTCGAAGGGTTTCTACTACGTATAACCCGTTCTCACTATCTAAGGTTCCTGCAACCACATCGGCCGCTTTATCAATTTGCTTAATAAACAGCGAACCCGCAGGCTGAACCTGCGGGTTTGATGCATCATAAGGAAGCAGTGTAAGCGGTAAACCAAGTGCTTTCGCTCTGGTTTCAAGTATCTCGCCATCGGCGAATACCACTAACTGAGCTTGCCATGATTCTTGAGCCAGCTTGATAATTAAGTCTGGCCCAATACCGGCAGGCTCACCTGGTGTTACTGCAATTTTTATCGGTGTCATTTATGCTCTATATATTACTCGATAACTTCAATGTAGGCAGCGTCGCGCATTTCACGTAACCAGTTTTCCGTTTCTTCTGCGAACTTTCTGTTGAAAATAAGCTGATACGCTTTGTCTTCTTTGCGGCGCTCTGTTGCGTCGTCTACACGTCTATCGATTAATTGGATTAAGTGCCAACCGTGTACTGAACGTACTGGGTCGCTGTATTCACCAGCTGATAATTGCGCAAGGGCGTCTTTAAAAGCTGGTACGTAGTTGTTTGGATCTGACCAACCGAGCTCGCCGCCTTTAAGGGCTGAACCTGGATCTTCTGAATGTTCTTTAGCAAGATCTTCAAATTCAACTTCACCCGCTTCAAGCTGAGCTCTGAATTTAACTAGCATCGCTTTGGCTTTGTCTTCACTGAGTATGATTGAAGGCTTAACGAGGATATGACGAGAGTTAACCTCTTCAATAGTGACTTTTTCAATGCCTCGAGTATCTAATACTTTCAAGATATGAAAACCAGCACCACTTCGGATAGGGCCGACTAGCTCGTCTTTTGCTTTCCCCTGAATCGCTTCAGCAAACAAGGTAGGCATAGCGTTAATGTTCAACCAACCCATGTCACCACCTTCTAAGGCTTCATTACCTGATGATGATGCGATAGCTATTTTAGCAAAATCTGACCCAGAATTTAATAGAGAAAGTACTTTGTCTGCACGCTCTCTTGCTGCATCGATTTGTTCGTCGGAAGGATCCGATGGAAAGCCAATAAGAATGTGGCCTAGACGGTATTCTTCTTGTTCTGCACCTTGTTGTTCCATAAGTTCAATAAGGGTTTCTCTTTCTTGGTCGGTAATATAAACACGGCGGCGAACATTCGCGCGACGTACTTCACCCATCACGATTTCTTCGCGTATATCTTCACGGTAATCTTCATAAGCGATGCCTTCTAAACGCAATTGTCTGCGTAGTTCATCTACCGTGGTATTTTGGTTTGCAGCAATATTTGCAATGGTTTGTTCAAGCTGTGGGTCGCTTATTTGAATACCCATTCTTTGTGCCATCTGCAATTGAAGACTTTTGGTGATTAAACGCTCAATGGCTTGAGTACGCAGTGCGCGGTCAGAAGGAAGGTCTTGCCCATTTGCCTCTGCGTTACGTTTAACGTCATTCATGAGTGCATCGACTTCACTTTGAAGTACAACACCCTGATCGACAATAACCGCTACGCGGTCAAGCATTACTTCTTGCGCGTAGCTGCTAAACGACAACACTGCACTGACTAACAAGGCCCGGATTATGAACTTCATACTCACTCTTTTATTATTGGTTAATGCTTAACGTAGGGCTACTCCCCACGCTACAACGGATTAATTTAAACTATATGGCTGACGATAGCCAAACATGCCATCTTGTAACATGCTTCTTTGTGTACCAGACGTACCGATACCTTTGAATATAAATTGTAATGACACACCCGTATCGAAATCGTCGGTAGATTGTTCACCCGATGAATCATAACGGTTGCTTAAACTTCTTTCTGCCACTAAGCGTATTGCCCAACAACAGGATTCATACTGAATACCTGCATAAGTCTCAATACTTCTATCGCGCTCGATGTCACGGTAAGTTCTACCCACCCATTGCCAGTTTTCAGCAATAGGCCAACTCGCCGATATTCCCACTTGGTCAATGGTTTCACCACTTAAGTCACGAACATATCGGTGACTCAACTGAATAAATCGCTTTGCATCTTGTCGATATTCTAAGCCAACACTACTTAAGTCAACTTTGTCGGTGTCGGTAGTCACTTGAATATCAGAATGGGCGTACCAGTTTTTGTTAAAGCGCCAGTCCATCTCAGCGGCTAGCGCCGAACGGTCTTGATTTTTAGTCGCGGCAATAACCTTGTTATCTTCAAGGTAGAATATCTGACCCAAGCTAAGTACAAATTGTTCCCTATTGTTTTTATCCAATATTCGACTGGTTATACCAAGGGTAACTTGGTTGTTATCTGAAATTCTATCCAATCCGGTAAATTCTTGCCCTCTAAATAGCCCTTCAACATCGGTTAACAGAGGCGTTGAATCATACAGCCCAATCGCTGTTTGGTCTTCATATGAGGTGTAAAGATACTGAATTTTAGGTTCTAACGTCATGGCGGTATCGTGACCAAACCATGAGGAATCTTTTTCGAAATACAGCGCGCCGAATAGGCGAGCTTGACCTAAAGTACGCTCTACATTTTCTTCTAAGTCAGTATCTTGAATATTTTCTTGCTTATAAACCGTTTGCAACACAGTGGTTTCAGCAACAAATTCACCCCATGCTGCACGAATAGGCATAGAGAGGGTGGGGGCTACATGAAAGCGGGTTGCTGTTGGCGCGGTTTCAGAAGTGTTGTCAAAATACGCTAGTTCAGAGTTAACACTAAATTCGAAATAGCGGCCAAAAGGCGTACGGTAATCAATTTTCACTTCAGGAAGCGCACGATAACTGTCGGCGGTATCACCCAATATTTCGAAGTCTTTTACTTGCATATTTACTGTGAGATCTCGGGTGTAATAGCCCAAGCTTACGGTACGATAAAGGTGTGTATCTGCGCTGTTATAATAGTCAGAGCCTAAATCAACAATGTAGTTGTCATCACTCAAACCATTGAAATCGATACCCAGTACCCAGTTATCGTTAAGTTGACCTTGATGCTGTAAACGGTAGAAATAACGATCGGGAGACCCTTCAATATCACTGTCACTTGGCAAGTATTCTACGTACGCGGTCCCTTCACTTTTTTCGGTTAGGTAACGAAACTCTGTATTTAGCTGAATACCGCGCTGGGTCATCACCCGAGGCGAAATGGTCATGTCAAAATTAGGGGCAATATTCCAATAAAATGGTTGTGTGTAATCGATGCCGGTATTGCTAGAGCTTGTTATTTCGGGAAACAATAAACCTGTTTGACGTTCATTACTTACTGGAAATGCGAAATAAGGGAGATAGAAAACAGGAACGTCAGCGACATAAAAGCGGGTATGTTTGGCTTTACCCCATGCTGTGCCTTTTTCAATGCTAATCTCACTGGCCCGAATCATCCAATCTTCATGGCCTTCGGGGCAGGTAGTAAAACTCACTTCCTTTAAAACAATACCTTCATTGGTATCAACCAATATGTCTTCGGCTGCGCCTTGTCCAACAAACCCAGTGAGTTGATAACGGGTGTTTTGCATTTCTAAGCGTTCTTCTTTTGAACGAAGTGACACCGCATCACTTTCTACGCTTAACTGTGCATCGCGAAAATGCACATCGCCTTTTGCTAGCACGTCTTCACCATTGCCATTCACTTGTGCTTGAGACGCACTGATGATGGCGCTATCAGATGTAATATCAACATTACCTGAAAACAGTGCTACTTTATTTTCGATGATTTCAGTTCGGTTAGCTTCAACTTTCACATGCCCCTTCGGCATAAGTGCTGAGCTTTTAAAGACAATGGGCTCCACCGAGCAAAAGGCTAGCGGTGAGACTGATTCTGGATTAGCTTCCTGTGCAAACGCGACGTGAGTAGACAAGGTCGCGGAAACAAGCATGGCGCAGGTCTTTTTCATGCGGTGGTGAATGGCCTGTTTTGTTATTCGGTGCTGACACTATAATGATGTGACCTTAAGGCACACATATAGTTCTGCATAGAGTTAATAATACGCCAACCTAGTAGCGTTGGCAGTTAACGCAATGTAATTAGCCGTCAATTCTAAGCACTTCTGTTGTATTTACCAACCATTGGATTAAAAAAATCGTATTTCTCTTTATCTAAATAGGGATTTACCGCATATTTACTGACTTATTGGGTAAAAATCGTCTCAATTAATGAAGCGAATAGACGAGTTTTTAGCTTGAAAAGCGTCAAGCTGTACCTACTTCTAATGATTACTTTATTTTTATAGCCTTTTAAGGCTTGCAGATCATAGTGCTTAAACAACGATTTCAGACGTGGGTTGAGTGCAAAATCATCATCAATAATGCGCTAATGATTACAGGAGAATACTGACATGGCCGTGTGGGGAAAAATCCTTGGTGTGCTTTTTGGGTTTATGTTTTTAAAAATCCCCGGCGCTATTTTAGGGCTAATCGTAGGGCATTTCTTCGATAAGGCGTACAGCCAAGACTTTAATCAACTCGGTGGGTTTGGCCGTTTCTTTACCGATCAAAATAGTATGAAGCAACAAGCGGTATTTTTTCATAGCTTGTTCTCAGCGCTGGGTCATTTAGCGAAATCTGATGGCAAAGTAACCAGTCGTGAAATTCAAATTGCTACTGCACTCATGGATGACATGAAGTTAACCGGTGATGCACGAAAAGAAGCACAAGAAGCATTTCGTGAAGGTAAAGCCAGAGACTTCCCTATTACTGATACGTTGAAAGGGTTGTACGAGGCCAGTCATGGTCGCCGAGATATATTACAAGTTTTCTTGGAGATATTGATTCAAGCGGCATTTGCCGATGGCAAGTTAACCCAAGAAGAGTATGTGGTTTTAGAAAAAGTAGCGAAGCCGCTGGGTTTTAGACGCCGTGATCTCGATTATCTTATTTCCATGTTTGAAGCCGAAATACGCTTTAGGCAGCGAGGCGGACAAAGTGGCCCAAATGGACAAGGCCCCAATGGGCGTCAGCGTTCTTCGCAACAAAGTGCCTATACCGAAAAACAATCTCTTGATGATGCTTATCGTATTTTGGGTGTTAGTGCATCAGATGATGAAAAAACCATTAAGCGTGCTTACCGAAAACGTATGTCTGAGCACCACCCAGATAAACTCGTCTCGAAAGGGTTACCTGAGCAAGCTATGGAAATGGCGAAGAAAAAGACCCAAGATATTCAGTCTGCCTATGAGCTTATCAAGCAAAAGCGTGGCTTTTAATGGCGCGTGAGCTCACTTATGTGCCTGCTGCTAGTCAGGCACATATCGATGACTTTATAGACATGCTGTGGCTTGAAAAGGGGTTGTCTGATCATACGCAGCAAAGCTATCGTACCGATTTAACTAAACTGGCTATATTCTGTAATAACCAAGGTGTTAAAGACATTGCGGTACTGACCACCGAAATGATGCAAGACTATCTTGCCTACCGCCACGACAAGGGGCTTTCGGCGCGAAGTACACAACGGGCAATGAGTGCGCTACGAGCCTTTTATACGTATCTAATCGGTAAACAAATACGGGTAGATAACCCTATATCTTCCTTATCAAATCCCAAACTACCTAAATCTTTGCCTTCCTCTTTAAGTGAACGCCAAGTAGAAGATTTACTCGCTGCCCCCTTAGTAGAAGACCCAATAGAGTGTAGAGATAAAAGCATGCTAGAAGTGCTTTATGCCACAGGATTGCGGGTAAGTGAGCTTATCGGTTTGCAAATGAGCGAGGTAAGCTTACAGCAAGGCGTGGTGCGGGTTACCGGTAAAGGTAATAAAGACAGGTTAGTGCCATTGGGTGAAGATGCCATAGAATGGCTATTAACGTATATAAAAACTGCCCGCCCCGTGCTGGCCACTAAGCAATCAGACTATGTGTATTTGAGCAAACGTGGTCAAAAAATGACGCGGCAAACTTTTTGGCATCGTATTAAATATTATGCTGTTAAAGCGAATATTGAACAGCATCTGTCTCCACACACTTTGCGTCATGCCTTTGCCACCCATTTGCTCAACCATGGCGCCGATTTGCGGGTTGTGCAGATGTTGTTGGGGCACAGCGATTTGTCGACGACCCAAATTTATACCCATGTGGCGACCGAGCGTTTACAAACGCTCATTCACAGCCATCACCCTAGGGGATAACTCCACTAATTGGCAAGGCAAACTTCAGTGTTACCCAGCGAGTGGTGTGATAGCATTACGTTAAATACTCGCTAAGTATCGCTTTAGTGAAATGCGCAAATGAAATTTTTCTCTTGCATGGGCGGTCTTAGTT
>OJAZ01000307.1_pt1 | contig 25156 bp, 22 predicted proteins | sample 1589851 | NCBI WGS metagenome assembly OJAZ01 (sample SAMN05416792, study PRJEB24817) | seawater metagenome | isolation source: Sea water | place: Canada:Atlantic | collected 2013-07 | reverse complement strand
ATTTTTAATGGTACCAGCACTAGGACCTTCGTCGGTCCGTGAAGAAGTGGGTGACTTTGTCGATAGCTATTACTGGCCACTTGCCATTATCGATTTTTGGCCTAACTTGTTGCGTGCAGGTATTATTGGTTTGGAAGCTAGAGCTTCGTTTGCAGACCAAGAAGGCATTCTAAAAGATGCAATAGACCCGTATGAGTTTGTTAAAAATGCCTATTTTCAAAATATGGAATTTAAAGTTTACGATGGTAATCCGCCTATCGAATTGGACCAAGCAGAAGAAGAAAATATTGACGCTTACCTTGAAGAGCTAGAAGGAATGTAGTTTTAGCTATTGCAAACTAAAGAAGAAAAAAGCGAACTAATGTTCGCTTTTTTTGTATTGGGCAATCGCTTTATCAAGATGTTTTTGTGCGAAATACAACATAATAGGTCTTAATAATGCAAAGTAGGCTATTAACACAACGGCCACCGATGCTGCTAATGCAAAGCCTTGTAAATTAGCAATAAACAGAAATGGTGGTATCAATAACGATAACTTAATAATGTTTAGAATAAATTTTTCAGGTGCCGACATTTTAGCCTGTGCCAAGGTTAAAATAGCTTGTCGCTGATGTAAGCTAAATTCATGCAAGGCCGGTATTTTATTTGAAGAAAAATAAATAGTCATAAAATTTTAATTATATGCACGTAAAGTATAGATATTACTATGATACAAAAATGGCGCTTAATGTGCCACGAGCAAATAAAATAGTTTAATCAGATTAAAGTGCTGCTCCTAAAAGTGAAACAGCAAGTTTAGCGGTTTAATTTTGTATAAATTTGTCAAAACGAGTTCCTCAGTGGCGTGCAATTTGCTAGAATTGCCGAAAATTTTATCAGTAGGTGATTTTTAAATGAATGTCATAGAAGCTAACTTTGATGCAACCGGTAAGAAATTCGCCATTGTAGTCTCTCGTTTTAACAGTTTTGTTGTTGAAAGTTTACTTGAAGGTGCAGTAGATGCACTTAAACGCCATGGAAATGTTGCAGATAACGATATTACTGTTATTCGTGTTCCTGGTGCATATGAGCTGCCAGTAGCAGCTAAAAAAATCGCTGCGAAAGGCGGATTCGATGGCATTATTGCTATTGGCGCTGTTATCCGTGGTGGAACGCCTCATTTTGATTTTGTTGCAGGCGAGTGTAATAAAGGTTTAGCACAAGTAGCAATGGAATATACTTTACCCGTGGCATTTGGTGTTATTACTACAGATACTATTGAACAAGCTATTGACCGTGCTGGCCTGAAAGTAGGCAACAAAGGCGCTGAAGCAGCGTTAAGTGCATTAGAAATGGTTAATGTGCTCGATAAGTTATAACAGGATACTATTGTGAAACCAACACCTAGAAGAAAAGCCAGAGAATTGGCAGTACAAGCTGTCTACTCTTGGCAGCTAAGCCAAAATAACGTTTCTGAAATCGAATTAAATTTTTTGACTGAGAACAGTGCACGTCGTTTCGACATTCCTTATTTTCAACAATTGTTTACTGGTGTAACAGCCAATGTTAGCAGTATTGATGATAACATAGCACCACATGTTGATCGCCCATTAGCGGATGTTGACCATGTTGAAAAAGCAGTTCTACGTGTTGCGGTATATGAACTAACTCAATGCTTAGATGTGCCTTATCGTGTCATTATCAACGAAGCCATTGAATTAGCAAAATCATTCGCTGCTGACGATAGTCATAAGTTTGTGAACGGTGTGTTAGACAAAGTCGTTAAGCTTGTTCGCCCGAACGAATAGTCAAAATTTGGTTGTAATATGAAAGAGTTTGAATTGATCAAGCGCTTCTTTAGTGAGCAAACGATTAAACGCAAGGATGTTGTACTCGGGATCGGAGATGACTGCGCTATAGTCAGCCCTTCTGAGCGTCAAAATATTGCAATTACCACAGATACCCTAGTTGCCGGCGTGCACTTTCCACATGAAACTAGCGCACGAGCTATCGGCCACAAATCGATAGCGGTAAACTTATCTGACCTAGCAGCTATGGGCGCTGAACCTACTTGGATTTCTCTGGCAATTACTTTGCCAGAAGTTGATGTGAAGTGGGTAGAAGAATTTTGCCAAGGTGTGTTTGAGTTGTGCGAGTTTTATAACGTGCAATTAGTGGGTGGAGACACCACACAAGGCCCTTTGAGCATTACACTTACTGCACAGGGTTTAGTACCAAAAGATAAGCACCTTACACGTGCAGGAGCCAAAGCCGGTGATTGGATATATGTCACGGGTGAAATTGGTGATGCAGCATTAGCGCTTAAACATATATTTAAAGAGGTGAATGTAGCCCCTGAATATAGAGAAAGTGTACAACGCAGCTTAGATTTTCCAACACCGAGAATTCTTGCCGGACAAGCACTTCGCGGTTACGCAAGTTCAGCAATCGATTTATCTGACGGTTTAATTGCAGATTTAGGCCATATTTGTAAAGCATCTAAAGTAGGCGCTAATATTGTTTTAGACGATTTACCTATTTCGAATGCTTTGCGTGACACTGTTGGTTTAGAAAAAGCGTATGAAATGACCTTAGCTGGTGGCGATGACTACGAACTGTTATTTACGGTTTCTGAAGATAACAAAGTAGGCATGGAAACTGCTTTAGCTAATACCAGCAACACAATTACCTGTATTGGTCAGATCAACCGTAGTGAAAAAATCACGACGACTCTAAACAGTAAACCTGTAACACTTCACGCTAAAAGTTTCGAACATTTCTCTCGCAACAAAGACTGAATATGACAAAATCTACGGCAAACTTCCGTCTATCAAATCCTGTGCATTTTCTAGCATTGGGCTTTGGTAGCGGTTTAGCACCTAAAGCACCGGGCACTTTTGGTACTTTAGCGGCAGTACCATTGTTTTTATTGATGGCACCGTTAAGTAACCCAATTTATTTGTCGTTGTTAATCGTTATGAGTATCGCCGGAATTTACATTTGTGGTAAAGCGGCCGAAGATGCTGGCGTGCCTGATCATGGCGCGATAGTTTGGGACGAATTTGTAGGTTTGCTGATCACCATGTTTTTAATGCCAGTAACTTGGCAAACGCTACTGGTAGGTTTCGTGTTATTTCGTTTTTTTGATATTTTAAAGCCATGGCCCATCTCTTATATCGATAAAAACTGTCATGGTGGCTTTGGTATTATGCTTGACGATATTGTCGCAGGTATTGCCGCTTGGGCTTGTATGATGGTTATTTTTTACTAAAATTAAAACTTTCCCCTTCAATTATCCTTATCACTGCGTGTTTTTGTAGTTAAGCCTGTAACTTGGCTTGTCATTCGATTTATAAGTCGAACATTGTTCGATGCTAGTAAAATGAAACCCTAAGATCTAATTTTCAAAAAGCATATTATCTAACAGCACACATTGCTAAAAAAAAGCCAAAGCTTATAGGCTTTGGCTTTTACGATTTAGTATTCACATGCACATGCACATGCACATGCATATTCACATTAATATTAGCGATAGAACTAGTTTAAAAGTCTAACTCTAATTGTCGCTTCAATTTGTTTTAACTCTTTTAACGCTAACTCGCGACTTTCAACTTCAATATCAATAACTACATAACCAATTTGGTCGGCAGTTTGTAAATACTGAGCAGCGATATTGATATTATGCTTGGCAAACATTTGGTTGATTTGTGTCAACACGCCTGGCTTATTGTGATGAATGTGCAATAAGCGGCTAGTACCAATATGTCCAGGAAGTGATACTTCAGGGAAGTTGACCGCAGATAACGTAGAGCCATTATCTGAATATTTAGCCAGCTTGCTTGCTACTTCAAGACCAATGTTTTCTTGTGCTTCTTTAGTGCTACCACCAATATGAGGCGTTAAAATAACGTTGTCAAAAGCGCGCAATGGGCTAACAAATTCTTCATCGTTGCCTTTAGGTTCAATCGGGAATACATCAATGGCTGCACCGGCCACTTTTTTACTGCTTAAAGCCTCTGCTAACGCATCGATATCAACAACAGTGCCACGAGAAGCATTAATAAATATAACGCCGTCCTTCATCACTTCAAATTCTGCAGCGCCCATCATGTTTTTTGTTTGCGGTGTTTCAGGAACATGTAAGCTAATAACGTCGGCTTCTTTTAATAATGACGTCATGGTAGGAGCTTGGCTGGCATTGCCTAAAGGTAGCTTAGTTTCGATATCAAAAAAGCGTACTCTCATACCTAACGTTTCTGCAAGTATGCCTAATTGCATGCCGATATGACCATAGCCAATAATACCTAAAGTTTTACCTCTAGCTTCAACTGAACCCGCGGCAGACTTATTCCAAACACCACGATGTGCTTGAGCACTTTTTTCAGGAATACCGCGCAATAATAATAACGTTTCACCTAACACTAACTCAGCAACAGAGCGGGTATTTGAAAATGGTGCGTTAAATACCGGAATACCTAATGATTGTGCTGCCGCTTTATCGACCTGGTTTGTACCAATACAAAAACAACCAATAGCAACAAGCTTTTTAGCATGGCTTAACACTTTTGCGTTTAAATCTGTGCGAGAACGTATGCCAATAAAATGTACATTAGCAATTTTCTTAATCAGCTCGGCTTCAGAAAGTGAGGTTTTAATATATTCAATATTAGAATAGCCTTTATTCTTAAGCTCTTCCAAGGCGCTTTGATGAACGCCTTCTAAAAGTAATATCTTAATTTTGTCTTTCGCTAATGAATTATTGCTCATGGTTGTTAATCTTCTCTGGATCAAAAATTTACTTATTTTAAACTTAATTAAATAAGCGTTTAGATGGCTAGATACCTAAACTATCATATAGGGCATAAACTCTAAAGTGTTATTTTACTATTTTTGCACCGTCTGGTGTGCCGATAATTAATACGTCGGCAGGACGATTAGCGAACAAGCCATTAGTAACAACTCCTGCGATAGCATTAATACTATTCTCTAACGCTTTTGGGTCGAGTATTTCTAAATTATGCACATCAAGGATTACATTACCATTGTCAGTAACAACACCTTGACGATACTCAGGATCGCCACCTAACTTAACTAACTCTCTAGCAACATAACTACGCGCCATAGGAATAACTTCCACAGGCAGTGGAAAACGGCCTAGCATAGGCACTTGTTTCGTATCATCAGCAATACACACGAAGGTCTTAGCAACTGCAGCAACAATTTTCTCGCGGGTTAGGGCAGCACCACCACCTTTAATCATATGCATATGAGGATTAATTTCATCAGCACCATCAACATAAACATCAATACCATCAACGTTATTAAGATCAAATACTTCAATGCCGTATGATTTCAAACGCTCGGTTGAGCCGTCAGAGCTAGACACTGCACCGATAATGCTACCTTTAATAGTCGCAAGCGCGTCTATGAAGTGGTTAACTGTGGAGCCCGTACCTACACCAACAATCGTATCCGCTTTGATATAGTCTAGGGCTTTTATTGCTGCCGCTTTTTTCATTTCATCTTGAGTCATAATTAGCCTGTATTTAAATAAGTTAGAAGTTATTAACTGTCAGTTGTTAGTAAAATATAGTGCCCAGTTTAATGAAGCTTAATAAAGTTTAAAAGAATCATTATGACAACTGAAAGCTAACTACAATTGCCACTATTATAACAACAGTCTTAACTAAGTTAGCGTTTATTTATTTATGTATGTCGAATTTATATTGCCTAGTCGGAGTTACTATTTCTGGTAGCGGAATATCCCAGAGCTGAGAGGGAATTGCGTCTATTAATTGAATGTCATGTGCCAGACCAATAGGGTAAGGTTTAGTTAACTTTCTTTCGTAAGCATTTTTCTCTTTATTCACAAAGCTATAGTGCTTGAACCAAGCTGATAAGGTTCTATCATAAAAACCGCCTCCCATACCTAAGCGATTACCTGTTAGGTCAAAAGCCACTAGTGGGGTACAAATAATATCGATATCGCTGATGCTTTTAATCAGGCGTACGTCAAGTTTAGGCTCTAAAATTCCGTACTTATTGGTTTGCATTTCACTTTTTTGATGATAATGCAGAAATAATAAATTCCCAGGACTAAAGGGATGAATAACAGGTAAATAAATATTTTTATTTTGCTGCCAGCACCAGTGTATAAATTGCATAGGGTCAAGTTCACCATCGTTTGCTAAATAAACGGCAATATTTTTAGCTGCTAACACATCGGTTCTTTGTGTTAATTGGGTAAGTAAATTACCTGATAATTCTTTTTGATCAATATGACTGAGGTTTTGGCGTTTGGTTCTGATCAATTGTCTTATTTGATTTCGTGTGGTCATAATTAATCGCGTTTTTTCTTAAGTTAAACTGATACGGCGTCAAAATAATAGGCTAAAGCACAACGTACAAGAAACAGCTGCAAAAGGAAATAGCCCCTTGTGGGTATATTGTTACAACTCGGAATTAATTACTTATGTTTACTGATGCTTTTAGGTGTTTTAAATAGCTTTATTAAGATGAAATTTCGGATTAGCGTGGGTTAGCTGTTTAGTTAATAAAGCGCTGCATCGTCACGAAAATGAGAACAGCCCTAAAACGACGATAATAGGCTTGATGCGCATTTTTTCAGACAAAAAAATAGCCAACAAATTGTTGGCTATTTTTAAGCATTATTATTGATAAAAACTATGCTGTAGTGGTTGTACCGTTATTTCCTGCGTTCGGTGCTGTTGAATCATCTTCTTCTGTTTTAAGTGCTTCCCAGAATCTTGACTTCAATCCTACAAGTAGAATAACAATACCAATACCAATACTAAATAGGCTAATTTGGATATATAACGCTGGAATTTGTTCAACGTTATTAGGATCATAATTACCCGCCAGTAAGCCAGAAATAATATTACCAATTGAATAAGTTAAAACAAAAACACCCATCATTTGGCCGGCAAATCTTCTTGGCGATAATTTACTTACAGCACTTAGCGCAATTGGGCTTAAACATAATTCACCAACCGTGTGAAGGAAGTAAGTTGTTATTAACCAACCCGGAGCTACTTGTAAGCCACTTGCCGCATATTGCGCTGCAAAAAACATAACAATAAATCCACTCGCCATAATAATTAAACCAGCAGCACACTTAATGCCGTATGCAGGTGTAACCATTCTTTGGCCTAACTTAATCCAAAATGCAGCGAAAAAAGGTGAAAGCAAAACGATAAACATTGAGTTTGAGAACTGAAACCATGCTGTTGGTATTTCAAAAGAACCTATCATACGGTCAGTATAATCACGTGCGAATAAGTTCATTGAAGACCCTGCTTGTTCAAAGCCAGACCAGAAACAGGCAGAAGCAATACAAATTAATAATAGTGCCCAAAGTTTTTTCTTTTCGTTACCCGTTAAGCCACTGCAAAAATAAATAACTGCATAATAAACAACAAAAATTAAAGTAAATGCAACAGCAACATATTGAGCTAAAGCAATAGGGTCTATAACAATAACGCCTTGAAACGTTAACAAGGTAACAACAGCAATTGAAACTAAACCAGCAACAATAACCATCCAACTATTACGTTGGCCTTTTGCTGATAAAGGCGCTACTGGCTTTGAGCCTACGCCTTCTAATTTAGGTGTAGTCATTTTGTATTGAATCAGGCCTGCAGCCATACCAATTGCAGCAGCACCAAACGCATAGTGCCAACCAAAATCAGACGCTAAATAACCACAAATTAAATAACCAATGAAAGAGCCTAAATTAATGCCCATATAATAAATAGCATAACCACTGTCACGACGTTTATCATTTTCGCTGTACAATTGACCTACCATAGCGCCAATATTAGGTTTTAATAAACCGGTACCCAAAATAACTAAAATCAAGCCGATAAAGAATGTTTTTTCATTTGGAATAGCTAAAACTATGTGGCCGAACATGATGATAATACCACCATACCAAACCGCTTTTTGGCCACCCAGTAATCTATCAGCTATCCAACCGCCGGGAAGACCCATAAAATAAACAGTACCGGTATATAAACCATAAATAGCAGTAGCTGATGCGATAGTTATGCCTAAACCGCCTTCTTGCAACGTTGCCGTCATAAAAAGTACAAGTAATGCGCGCATGCCGTAATAGCTCATGCGTTCCCACATTTCGGTGACGAAAAGTGTTTTCAACCCGCCCGGATGGCCATAAAATGCCTCTGAATTTGGGGTGCTCATATAAAATCCTCAATAGGTAAGACTAAACACGTTTTAAAGTTTTTGTTATTTCAACATGCAGAAATATTAAGTTGATTGTGTTTAGTTAAGTTACAAACTTTTAATAATCAGCCCGTTTTATACCTTTGCTAGCGTTGAAAGGCAAGTCTGGAAGGTTAATCTTTTGTTAATGATGAACAACTGCTTGTTTTTTGTTAAAAACTTGGGCAACTAACTTTTATAGATATGTGATACCTAAGTAAAATACATTGCTAACTCAATAGATTATTAGTGTATTGAGTTTCTAAATGCTGGTGCTAGTAATGTATTGCCACAGTTATTTTTGAGTATTGGTTATTTTCGCTTTAAGTCAAAAATTGTACTAACGACAGAGTATTGTAAACAAAGTTATCCGTTACTGGTACTAAACAGGTACTACTTAATAAAGCTTGATAGTTAAGTCATGCTATGAAGTTAGTCATTTAAAAACAAGTTTAAATAACAAACCGATAACCTAACCCATTTTATTGCTAAGCCTTATAGCAATAACGTACTTTATCTTGATGCTTAGGTTAATAAAAAGTTACTTTAACCAAAGTACACTTACTGATAAACTCCCCGCTGATTTACTTTTAAATCTAAGTTCTGTACCCCGTATATAGGAAGAAATACGCGCCAATGATTCACTTTATTCGTCTACTAACAAGCCTTCTCGTCGTTTTTACATTCTCTTTTAATGCGCTTGCTGCACAAATTAGTCAACAGCAAATAGCGCAATTTAAAAACTTACCTAAATCTCAGCAGCAGGCACTAGCGCAGAGTATGGGCGTTGATCTTAACTCGGTGATGGGGCAAATATCAGGTAGCAACCAACAAACACAGCTATCATCAACACCTATTACGCCTAGAGATACGACTGAAAATAACATTAGAAATCAGGATGAAGATTCTTTTTTCGAAGACGATAATGCATTATTCAAACCGCTTGAAAGGTTTGGTATGGACGTTTTTTCCAATGCCCCAAGTACGTTTACGCCCACCATGGACATCGCCATTCCTAATCATTATGTTTTAGGCGTAGGTGATCAATTATCGATACAAGTATATGGCAAAGAAAATGCTGAATACGTTCTACCTATAACCCGAGAAGGCAACATACTTATTCCTGATGTTGGGCCAATTAAAATCGTAGGGTTATCTTTTTCAGAAATGAAAAAGTTTCTGACTGAAAAAATTCAACAACGCATTATCGGGGTAAATGTAGTTGTAAGCTTAGCTGAGTTACGATCTATGCGTATTTTTGTGTTAGGTGATGCTTATAAACCTGGCCCTTATACATTGAGTTCACTTTCAAGTGTAACGCACGCTATTTTCGCTGCCGGTGGTGTTAGTGATATTGGCTCATTACGTAATATTGAAGTAAAGCGTGCGGGTAAAATTGTTCAAACAGTAGATTTATACGACCTACTTATAAAAGGCGATTCATCAAGTGATATTTTACTGCAATCTGGCGATGTGGTTTTTATTCCTACGCAAAGCAAAAGTGTTTCAATACTGGGTGAAGTAAGACGACCTGCCATTTATGAATTAAAAAAAGGTGATAACTTCAATCAGGTTATCGCCATGGCTGGTGGTTTACTGCCCTCGGCATACCCTCAATCTACGATGATTGAACGATACAATAACCAAAACTTACGTAGCATCATCAATGTTGACTTAACCGATAACGCAGCTCGTAAACAAGAATTAAAAAGTGGTGATTATGTACGTGTGCTAAAAAGCTCAGGTATGTATGAACAATCAATTACTGTTATCGGCGCTGTAACACGTCCAGGAAAGTATCAATGGCAACAAGGTATTAAAATAGCGGACTTATTACCAAGTTTAGACTCTCATATATTACCATCGGCCGATTTAAGTTATGGCTTAATTGTTCGTCAAAAAGACGATGCCAGAAACATAGAAGTACTACAGTTCAATTTAGCTCGAGCATTAAGTATTACTACTGAAAATTCGGTTGATAACTTAATGCTACTGCCGAGTGATAAAATTTTAATATTTTCAAATGTTACAAAATCAGTTGATGAAAAAATATCGTTAGACGAGTTGGCTTTTACAAAAGAGCAACTTTTTGCTAAAGAACGTCAACAAGCTAAAACTTCATATGATGAAAAATCATTTTGGAAAAAATATGGTGGCAGTTCGTCACAACGTTCATCGGCAACTGCAGAAGATGAAGAAGCCGAGCGTTTAGCGAACCAATCGTTAGTAGAAATTACTAATACTGTAGATAGAACTGTCGATATTCGTGAAATGGCGCTATTTTCTCGCCCACGCCTATTAGCACCAGTGTTAAGGAAACTTCGCCAACAAGGTGCTTCAGGGCAACCCATTCAATTGGTTGAAGTTGATGGTCAAGTTAAGTTTCCTGGTATCTATCCTTTAGCTCAAAACGCGAAAATTAGTGATTTATTAGCCGCGGCTGGTGGTGTAAAAGAGTCTGCATATTTAACACGTGCTGAAGTGACTCGGAACACGTTCACTGCAGAAGGTGCGACAAAAGTATCGTTAGATGTAGATTTAGATTTAGCATTAAAAGAAGATAAGAGCTTTGATATAGCTTTGCAAAGTAAAGACAGATTAAACGTGCACAAAATTCCAGCTTGGAGCGAAAACCATGTTGTTGAGTTACGTGGTGAGTTTGTCTTCCCAGGAAAATACACCATTCGACGTGGTGAAACTTTAGCTGACTTAGTGACTAAAGCGGGTGGTTTAACACAATATGCTCACCCTGATGGCTCAGTATTCACCCGTAAAAAATTAAAAGAGTTAGAAAAACAAAACTTGATTAAGCTCGCAGGTGACCTACGTATTGAAATGGCGTCAAAATCATTAACAGATCAAGGTACTTCAACTTCTTACGACGATGCTCAAAAATTATTGGCTGATATTACCGAACTTGAGCCTGTAGGGCGTTTAGTTATTAATCTGCCCCGTTTAATGAATTCAAATAGTGAAGAAGTATTATTGGAAGGTGGAGACGTACTTTTTGTACCGACTAAGAAAAATTCTATTAACGTTATTGGCCAAGTACAAGTAGGATCATCTCATTTATACAATAGTGCAATGACTGCTGAAGACTATATTGCGCAAAGTGGTGGCATTAAAAAACGTGCTGATGAAGAGCGTATTTACGTTATATCAGCAAGTGGTAGCATTAAAATGATAGAACAAAGCAACTGGTTCGCTGGTACAGCAGATACCTCATTAAAACCCGGCGACACCATAGTTGTGCCATTAGACTCAGAATATATGAGCGATTTAACGTTATGGTCTACCGCGACACAAATTATTTATAATGCAGCGGTGGCTGTTGCGGCAATAAATGGTATTTAATAATGCCATCTACTGCTTTATTCAGGGTTAATATCATTGATAATAAAGGTTAAATGCTAATAATAATGGCTTAAAATCAGCACTCATTGAGTGCTGATTAAATAAAATAAAAAATATAATAATAACCGGGAAGAACGGTAAATGAAGTTAGAAAATAGTTATAATTTAAATAACGCTAAAATAGCGATCATTGGCTTAGGGTATGTTGGGCTGCCATTAGCTGTAGAGTTTGGAAAAAAATACCAAACCATAGGTTTTGATATCAACCAAACACGTATATCAGAACTAAATAGTGGCACCGATAGTACCCTTGAGGTTAGCGATGAAGAGTTAGCCGAAACAATAAATCTTAGTTACTCGAACCAACCTGATGAATTGAAAAGCGCTAACGTTTATATTGTTACCGTGCCAACACCTATTGACAACCATAAACAACCTGACCTTACGCCGTTGATTTTGGCCAGCGAAATGTTAGGCGCAGTAGTCAATAAAAACGATATTATTATATATGAATCTACTGTTTATCCAGGGGCAACAGAAGAGGTTTGTATCCCAGTTGTAGAAAAAGTATCAGGCTTGATTTATAACAAAGACTTTTACGCAGGTTATTCTCCTGAACGTATTAACCCTGGCGATAAAGAGCACAGAGTAACCAATATATTAAAGGTTACTTCTGGTTCTACGCCTGAGGCAGCTACAATTATTGATGACTTATATGGCTCGATTATTATTGCTGGCACATATAAAGCAAGTTCGATTAAAGTAGCAGAAGCTGCAAAAGTTATTGAAAATACACAGCGTGACGTTAATGTTGCTTTAATAAATGAACTCTCCATTATATTTAATAAACTAAATATTGATACTCTAGAGGTTTTAGAGGCTGCCGGCACTAAATGGAATTTCCTTCCTTTTCGACCTGGTTTAGTCGGTGGTCATTGTATCGGTGTCGACCCTTACTACTTGACACATAAAGCACAATCGGTAGGTTACCATCCTGAAATGATACTAGCTGGAAGACGTTTAAATGATGGTATGGGCGCCTATGTAGTATCCCAATTAGTAAAAAACATGTTACATAAACGTATTCAAGTAGAAGGTGCAAACGTATTAATTATGGGCCTTACATTTAAAGAAAATTGTCCCGATTTACGTAATACCAAAATTGTTGATATTGTCAGCGAGCTTAAAGAATATAATATCAATGTGGATATTACTGACCCATGGTGTTCAAGCGAACAAGCTGAACATGAGTACAATTTAAGTTTGGTTGAAAAACCAAAAACAGGTCATTACGATGCCATTATTCTTGCCGTAGCTCATAATCAATTCAAGCTAATGGGAGTTGATGAAATTCGCAAATTAGGTAAAGCACAACACGTACTTTACGACTTAAAATACATATTGCCAAAAGAGTCAGTGGATATGCGTTTATAAAAGCATCACATAAAATAAATGTGAGTTAATTATGATAAGTATTCAGATATAAGTTTTAAACTATCAGTAAAGTAACAGAAAATGGACGTAATAATGTCAAGATACGATGAAGTAAAGAAACAACTTATACAAACACCAAAAACTTGGCTTGTAACAGGTGTCGCCGGATTTATTGGCTCAAACCTTCTAGAGACATTATTATTATTAAACCAAAAAGTTATAGGTTTAGACAACTTTGCTACTGGCCATCAACATAATTTAGATGAAGTTCAATCTGAAGTGTCATCTAATCAATGGCATAATTTTACTTTCATCAAGGGCGATATTAGAAACTTTGAGGATTGTCAAAAAGCACTCTCAATTGATAATACAGCGGTAGATTACATTTTGCACCAAGCTGCATTAGGATCTGTTCCTCGCTCAATTGCCGATCCCATTTTAACTAACTCGGCAAATATAACGGGCTTTGTTAATATGTTAACGGCAGCAAAAGACGCTAAAGTAGCAACTTTTGTTTACGCTGCTTCAAGCTCTACCTACGGTGATCACCCTGCATTACCCAAAGTTGAAGAAAATATTGGTAAACCATTATCTCCTTATGCAGTGACTAAATACGTTAATGAGCTTTATGCCGATGTATTTAATAAAACCTATGGCTTAAATGCCACAGGTTTACGTTATTTTAATGTTTTTGGAAAACGCCAAGACCCTGATGGCGCTTACGCTGCTGTTATTCCAAAATGGACTGCTGCAATGATAGAAAATCAAGACCTATTTATTAATGGTGACGGCGAAACTAGTCGCGATTTTTGCTTTGTTGAAAATGCTGTACAAGCGAACATATTAGCAGCAACCGCTGATGAAGAAGGTAAAAATCAAGTTTTCAATGTAGCACTTGGCGATAGAACAACGCTGAACGAGTTATTTTCAAGCTTAGTGTCTGCTTTAAGTATTAATGAAGTCAGTTATAGTAAGCAGGCGATTTATCAAGACTTCAGAGCAGGAGATGTACGCCATTCACAGGCCGACATATCTAAAGCTAAAAGTTTAATTGGTTATCAGCCAGAGTTTCGTATTCAGCAAGGTATTAACAAAGCAATGCCTTGGTATATCGACTTTATAAAAAAACAAAATATGTAACAAGTTAATACAGTCTGTATTACTTAGATTGTTGGTCGGACTTTAGCCCGACAATTTAAGCAGCACATATTAGTTGTAATAAAAAGCGCATCAAACAAAAGTCTCAGAGCATATTATTATGAAAGGCGCTGCTGCTTTATACAGACAACCACTGAACTTATAGTGATACATATCTGCTTAAATATCTAAGCTGAATCAGCGAAATTATCTAAATATCGATGATATAACTTAAACATTAAGACTAAAAAATTAATAAACCACTATTAACCAGTACGAAGACCTTGTTATAATGCCTATTCAGTTGGGCAATTTGTATTATATCTAAATTTAAAGTGCCCCTAGGAATAGTTATTAAAATGAACTTAAATGCGAGCTATTGTGAAAAGTCATAAATTGCAAGGAAGTACTTCAAGAGAAGTCAACGCAATGAATTCAAAAGAATTTTATCAGCAACAACACCTCAACGAAGACGACGAAATAGATTTGGCTGAACTATGGCATGCTATATGGTCAGGCAAGCTATTGATTATTATCATTAGTGTTCTGTTCGCCATATCCTCAGTTTTATATGCGATTAATCAACCGAATATTTATAAAGCTACAACCTTATTGTCTCCAACTAGTGATCAAGGCGGCGCGGGCGGCTTAGCAAAAATGGCAGGTCAGTTTGGTGGTTTGGCAAGTTTAGCGGGCATTAACCTTGGCGGCGGTGGCACAGATAAAACCGGTCTTGCGCTTGAAGTACTAAAATCACGATTTTTTCTAGAAAAATTTATTAACAAACATAGTTTACTTGTGCCATTAATGGCAGCAAACAATTGGGATATTAATACTAATACACTCATATTCGATGAAGAAATTTATAATACAACGAACAAAATATGGATAAGAGAAGTAAAAGCGCCTAAAAAACCTGAACCTTCTTCATGGGAAGCATTTCAAGCATTTAAAGATATTTTATCGATAGCCACCGATAAAGAAACGGGCATGGTCACAATATCAATAGACCATTATTCACCAGAAATTGCTACTCAATGGTTAAAGTTATTAGTCGATGATATTAACAGCACTATGCGCGAACAAGATAAAATTGAAGCGCAAAACAGTATTGACTATTTAACCAAGAAATTAGAAGAAACACAGCTATCAGATATGCAAACCGTTTTTTACCAGCTGATTGAAGAACAAACAAAAACCATAATGCTAGCTGAAGTTTCAAAAGAGTATGTATTAAAAACCATTGATCCTGCCAATGCACCTGAAGAAAAAGCTAAACCAAAAAGAGCCTTAATTGTTGTACTCGGTACAATGCTTGGGGGTATTTTATCAGTGCTAATAGTTTTAATACGATACTTTACTAAAAAAAGTACATCGACTAATCTTGGTAATGATTCGTTAAGCGACAATAAATCAGAATTTGATACGAGTCAGGCAACTGAAGTGAGCCATAAAAACCAAGCACTCGGCAAACAGGAGTATATTTAGATGCTAGTCACTTTATTAACTGCCTTAAGCGCTTTTTGTTTTGCTTTTATTGCGATTAAATTATTCAAGCCAATTGCAGTAGATGTTGGTTTAGTGGATAAACCTAATGCAAGAAAGCATCACGAAGGTCAAATACCTCTTATTGGCGGTATTTCTATATTTGCGGCTGTATTAGCTGCAAGCTTGATATGGTTACCTAATACTCTAGAGTTACGTATGTACTTAATTGCCTCGGCGATGATGGTTTTTATTGGTGCACTTGATGATAAATACGACCTTAAAGTACGTATTCGAATTGTTGGGCAAATTATTATTGCCAGTTTAATGATCTACGGTGTAGGTGGTTATATTGCCAGTTTAGGTAACTTGTTTGGTTTAGGTAATATAGAGCTAGGACCATTAGGCATAATATTTACCTACTTTGCCATAATTGTTGTTATAAATGCGTACAACATGGTTGATGGTATTGACGGTTTAGTCGGCAGCTTAAGCCTGAATACCTTTACCGCTATAGCAATATTATTTTTAATGAATGGTAATAGCGGTTATTTAACTTACCCGTTAATCTTAGCTACAGCGACTTTACCTTATCTAATGTTTAACTTGGGGTACTTTAAAAAATATACCAAAAAAATATTTATGGGTGATGCTGGTAGCATGTTTATCGGACTTAGTGTTATTTGGTTATTAACCATTGGCACACAAGGTGAAAACGCATCATTTAGACCAGTGACAGCTTTATGGATATGTGCAATACCGTTAATGGATATGCTAGCGATAGTTATGCGTCGTTACCGAAAAGGTAAATCTCCGTTCAAACCAGACCGTGATCATTTGCACCACATATTACAACGTGCAGGCTTGTCATCACGTCAAACATTGTTGGTAATCTCAATCGCTTCTGTCGTTATGTCCTTAATCGGCGTGTTAGGTGAATACTTCCAAGTTCCCGAAAGCATAGAACTTGCTTTGTTTATATTGATGTTTATTCTTTATAATAAATACGCTAGGCACTTCAGTTGGAAGTATGACGAGTAATTCAATTTATAAATGACAAAAATTACTGATTACCGAGTAGTTTAATATTTTATTTCTTAAGTAAATGCACCCACAAAGTATTCTATGACTATAAAAAAACGAATTTTGACTGTATTTGGCACGCGTCCTGAAGCTATAAAAATGGCTCCTTTGGTGCATGCATTAGCTGCTGATGAGCGCTTTGAAGCAAAAGTATGTGTAACTGCGCAGCATAGAGAAATGCTAGACCAAGTACTTGAATTATTTGAAATAACACCCGATTATGATTTGAATCTTATGAAGCCAGGGCAAGATTTGACAGATGTTACCTGTGGAATCTTACAAGGTTTAAAGCCGATATTGGCAGAGTTCAAACCAGAGTATGTATTAGTGCATGGAGATACAGCAACTACACTGTCGTCAACGTTAGCTGCGTATTATCAACAAATTAAAGTAGGTCATGTCGAAGCAGGACTTAGAACAGGTAATATATATTCACCTTGGCCTGAAGAAGGTAATCGAAAATTAACAGGTGCTATTACTGATTTACATTTTTCACCGACTGAAATTTCAAAACAAAACTTATTGAAAGAAAATATCTCCCCTGAAAAAATAATAGTTACGGGTAATACTGTTATTGATGCACTACATAACGTAATCAACAAGCTTGAGTCGAATAAAGAATTAAAACTATCATTAGAAGCAAAGTTTAATTTTCTTGATGGGAATAAGCGTCTTGTTTTGATAACAGGTCACCGTAGGGAGAGTTTTGGTGGAGGCTTTGAGCGTATTTGTGAAGCAATTGCACAGATGGCAAAAGCATTTCCTGATGTAGAGTTTGTTTATCCAATGCACTTAAACCCGAATGTACGTGAACCAGTAAATAGATTACTAGCAGGCTTGAATAATGTGTTCCTAATCGAACCATTAGATTATTTACCTTTTGTTTATTTAATGAATAGAGCCTATGTACTATTAACAGATTCTGGTGGAATACAAGAAGAGGCTCCATCTCTTGCGAAGCCTGTATTAGTGATGCGTGATACAACAGAGCGGCCAGAAGCTGTTGATGCAGGAACGGTAAAGTTAGTTGGTACAAATGTTGAAAGAATTGTTAGCGAGCTAAGTGAATTATTGTCAAACGAAGAAGCTTATAAAGTAATGAGTTTTGCCCATAATCCTTATGGTGATGGTAAAGCATGTATTCGTATTCTTAACGCACTTTAAGATTAATTACTAAATATAAAAAAGAATTATTATGTCATTTGAAACAATATCAGTTATTGGCCTAGGTTATATTGGCTTACCAACAGCAGCAATGTTCGCATCAAGGAAAAAGAAAGTTATTGGTGTTGATGTAAATCAACACGCTGTTGATACTATCAACCAAGGAAAAATTCACATTGTGGAGCCTGAACTTGATATGTTAGTGCATGCAGCAGTTACTGAAGGGTATTTACGCGCAACAACCGCGCCAGAGGCTGCTGACGCTTTTCTGATAGCAGTTCCAACTCCATTTTTACCTATTAAAAATAATCGAGATATACCTCAACCAGATTTAAAATATATTGAAGCAGCGTCAAAAGCTATTGCTCCAGTTCTGAAAAAAGGCGATCTGGTTATCCTTGAGTCGACTTCACCTGTTGGTGCAACTGAAAAAATGGCTGAATGGTTGTCACAATATCGTAAAGATTTAACATTCCCTCAAACAGCAGGTGAATCATCTGATATTCGTATCGCACATTGTCCTGAACGTGTACTTCCTGGGCATGTAGTTCGAGAGTTAGTTGAAAATGATAGGGTCATCGGTGGTTTAACTGAAAAATGTTCGGAAGCAGCTGTAGAGCTTTACAAGATATTCGTTCAAGGTGATTGCGTAATTACAAACGCACGTACTGCTGAAATGGCAAAACTTACAGAAAATAGCTGCCGTGATGTACAAATAGCATTTGCTAATGAGCTGTCAATTATTTGTGATAAATTAGATATTGATGTTTGGGAGCTTATTTCTCTAGCCAACAGACACCCAAGAATTAATATTTTACAACCTGGACCTGGTGTTGGTGGACATTGTATTGCTGTTGACCCTTGGTTCATAGTTGCTAAAACACCTAAACAGGCACAACTTATTCATACCGCACGTAAAGTCAACGACTCAAAACCTGAATGGGTTATTGATAAAGTAAAGCTAACTATTGCTGACTTTTTATTAGCAAATCCAAATAAAACAGCAAAAAACGTAACAATTGCTTGCTATGGTTTGGCATTTAAGCCAGATATTGATGATTTAAGAGAAAGCCCTGCTTTGAATATAGCACAACAACTTGCCGATATTCATTCAGGTACAACTTTAGCTGTAGAGCCTAATATTCATAAATTGCCAAATCATATTAAAAATATCAAGCTAACAAATTTTGAGTTTGCAACAGAAAGAGCAGACATTCACTTAATGTTAGTAGATCATAGTGAATTCAAAGTCAAAGTTAAAATGAAGCTAAATAATGTAATCGACACAAAAGGAATCTGGAGTTAATGAAAATATTAGTTACAGGTGGCGCTGGTTTTATCGGCTCAGCGGTTATTAGACACATTATTGAAAACACCCAAGATAGTGTCATAAATGTTGATAAATTGACTTATGCTGGCAATCTTGAATCACTAATAGCTGTAGAAAATAATAGTAGATATCATTTTGAACAAGTAGATATTTGTGATCGAGATGTATTAGATTCAATTTTTAATAAATATACCCCAGATATTGTTATGCATTTGGCGGCAGAAAGTCATGTTGACCGCTCTATTGATGGGCCTATGGCGTTTATTCAAACCAATATTATAGGTACTTATACATTACTTGAAGCAAGTAGAGCTTACTGGTCGAAATTAACAGACGATAAAAAAACTATCTTTAAGTTTCATCATATCTCAACTGACGAAGTATATGGTGATTTAGAGGGACCGTTAGATTTATTTACCGAAAGTACGGCCTATGCGCCGAGTAGCCCTTATTCTGCATCAAAAGCATCAAGTGATCATTTGGTACGTGCATGGTTAAGAACTTACGGCTTGCCAACGGTTATCACTAATTGTTCAAATAACTATGGGCCTTATCATTTTCCAGAAAAACTAATTCCATTAATTATACTAAATGCTTTAGAAGGTAAACAATTACCAGTATATGGTAATGGCCAACAGATTCGTGATTGGCTATATGTAGAAGACCATGCACGTGCATTATATTTAGTAGCAACACAAGGGAAGGTTGGCGAAACTTATAATATTGGTGGCCATAATGAGAAAGCTAATATTGATGTAGTACAAAATATTTGTAATTTACTTGAAGAATTAATTCCTACAAATAGCTACTCATTAAAAAATGGTGCGGGATTTGAATCATTAATTACTCATGTAACTGACCGCCCAGGCCATGATGTAAGATACGCTATAGATGCTTCTAAAATTGAAAGAGAGCTAGGTTGGAAGCCTGAAGAAACTTTTGAAACGGGCTTACGCAAAACAGTTGACTGGTACTTGCGAAATGAAGATTGGTGGAACCATGTATTAGATGGTTCGTATGCTTGTGAACGAATAGGAATAAAGGATTAATTACATGAAAGGTATTGTTTTAGCTGGCGGCTCCGGCACGCGTTTGTATCCAATCACACAAGGTGTATCGAAGCAGTTATTACCAATATATGATAAACCAATGATATTTTATCCTTTATCAGTACTAATGCTAGCAGGAATAAAAGAAATATTGATCATATCTACACCAGACGATATCTCAGGCTATCAAAGACTGTTAAAAGATGGAACACAGTTTGGAATTAACATCTCGTACGCGATTCAACCCAGCCCCGATGGATTAGCACAAGCTTTTATTATTGGTGAAGAGTTTATTGGCAATGATGACGTATGTTTAGTGCTTGGCGACAATATTTTTTATGGCCAAGGTTTTACACCAAAGTTAAAAGATGCTTTAGACAATGCAAAAAATGGCCAAGGTGCAACCGTGTTTGGATATCAAGTTAAGGACCCTGGGCGTTTTGGTGTAGTTGAGTTTGATGAAAAGAAAAAAGCAATATCAATAGAGGAAAAACCAGTTCAGCCTAAATCAAATTATGCAGTTACTGGTTTGTATTTTTACGATAATGATGTCGTTGAAATTGCAAAAGCTATCAAACCTTCTGCACGAGGTGAATTAGAAATTACTTGCGTGAATAATGCATACCTAGCAAAAGGAAAGCTCAATGTTGAAATGCTTGGGCGAGGATTTGCATGGTTAGACACAGGAACACATGAAAGTTTATTAGAAGCAAGCCATTTTGTTCAAACAATTGAACACCGTCAAGGACTTAAAGTTGCTTGTTTGGAAGAAATATCGTGGAACAATGGCTGGTTATCAACAGAATTTATTTTAAACTCTGCAGAACTAATGAAAAAAAATAGCTATGGCCAATACTTATTTCAATTAGTACAGGAATCTAAATGAGTTTATTTAAGTATATAGATATTAAACCTTTAGGTGACGATAGAGGGGATTTAATTTCTCTTGAAGCAAATCAAAACATCCCTTTTTCAATAAAGCGAGTTTACTATATATTTAATACTGAACAATTGGCATCACGTGGGTTTCATGCTCATAAAAAGTTAAAACAAGTCGCTTTTTGTATTAAAGGGCAATGTAACTTTATTTTAGATGATGGTTCCGAAAGAGAGGTTGCATTATTAGACTCCCCAAATAAAGGAATATTGATAGAGCAGATGCTATGGCGTGAAATGCATGATTTCAGTCATGACTGTATATTAATGATTGTTGCAAGCGAACATTATGATGAAAGTGACTACTTACGTGATTATGACCATTTCATTAAAGAAGTTAACTTAGATAAAGGTTAGGTTATGTTTGATAAAGTATTAATACTCGGAGCGGGTACAATGGCAACTGGTGTTGCCGCATTATTAGCATTAAAAGGTAGCAATGTTACTATATATCTTAGATGTAAAGAAAAAGAAGAAGCGACAAAAGAAGCTGTCAACTCTCTAATAAATAAAACCAAAAGAAGATTACAAAAAGCTAAGTTAGAAGTATGCGAACACCCTTCGATACAGTTTATTACAAAACCAGAACATATTGAAGAAAAACTGGATTTAGTATTTGAAGCAGTCAGTGAAGATACAAGTACTAAAATTGAAGTGCAAAATGAGTTCAGAAATTTAATTAATGAAAATACTATTTGGGCAACAAATACCTCTAGCTTATCCGTTACAAAACTGGCATCAAACTATAAATATAAAGATAATTTCCTAGGTCTTCATTTCTTTAACCCTGTAGCTAGTATGGAGTTGGTTGAAATTATACCTGCGATGTCAACTTCTTTAGATACCGTACAGAGTGTCAAGAAGCTTTGTTCAGAATTAAATAAAACAAGTGTACTCGTTAATGATAGCCCCGGTTTTATTGTTAATAGGCTTCTTATTCCTATGATCAATGAAGCAGTGGTCCTATTGGAAAATGGTGTGGCAAGCAAAGAAGAAATTGATTTAGCAATGAAACTTGGCGCTCATCACCCTATGGGGCCATTGGCATTGGCTGATTTAATTGGAAACGATGTATGCCTATCTATTATGAATAGTTTGTATGATTCAACCAACGATTCTAAATATAGACCTTCATATTTGTTGAAGAAAATGGTCTATGCAGGGCATCTAGGTAGAAAAACAGCAGTTGGTTTTTACGATTATTAGAGGTTTTTATGAATATACACGATACAGCGATTGTTAGCGAACATGCTAAAATTGGTAAAAATGTAACTATAGGTGCATTTTCAATTATCAACGATAATGTAGTGTTGGGAAATGATTGTGTAGTTGGCGCATATTGTGAGTTAGGTGTAGAGAACTCTCAAACAAATGGGCATCCATTAGTTCTAGGTAATAGTGCATTAATAAGAAGTCATAGTGTGTTATACGCAAACTCTCGCATAGGTAAAAACCTGCAAACTGGCCATAGAGTGACGATACGAGAGCAATCAGAGATTGGTGATAACTTTCAACTTGGCACATTAGGCGATATACAAGGACATTGTAAAATAGGAAACTTTGTTAAGTGTCATAGTAATGTACATATTGGACACCATAGTAAAGTTGGTAATTATGTTTGGATATTCCCGTATGTAGTTTTAACTAACGATCCGCACCCCCCGAGCGATGTGCTACTAGGTGTTACGCTAAACGATTACTCTGTTGTTGCTACCATGTCAGTAATTTTGCCGGGAGTTACTATTCATAGTGATACTCTTATCGGCGCAGGCAGTATTGTAGGCAAAGATGTGGAAAAAGGTAGGGTGTATGCTGGTAATCCGGCTAAAGATATATGTGCCATAACCAAAATCAAGTTAAAAGATGGAAGCAATGAAATAGCATACCCTTGGAGGAAACATTTTCATAGAGGCTATCCTTCAGATATTGTTGAAAAATGGATAGAAGAGTTTAAAGTATAATGATTAAATTTTTAGATTTACAAGAAATAAATGCTCAATACCAAGAAGAGTTAAAAGAGGCCTGTTCAAGAGTCATCGACTCGGGCTGGTATTTGAACGGTAATGAATTAAATACCTTTGAAAAAGAATTTTCAGCCTATTGTGCTACCTATTATTGTGTAGGCGTTGCCAATGGTTTAGATGCGTTAACGTTAACACTTAGAGCATGGAAAGAACTTGGAAAACTAAAAGATGGTGATGAAGTTATCGTTCAAGCTAATACTTATATTGCGTCTATATTAGCGATTACCGAAAACAACTTAACACCTATATTAGTTGAACCTAATGAGTCAACATTTAACTTATGTCCAAATACTGTTAAACAAGCAATTACCCCAAAAACTAGAGTGATATTACCTGTGCACCTTTACGGTCAAATATCACCTATGCCAGAGCTTATGGAAATAGCGCAAGAAAATGACTTGTTGGTATTAGAAGATTGCGCACAAGCACATGGCGCAGTTATCAATGGAAAAAAATCTGGCAGCTGGGGACATGCCGCTGCATTTAGTTTTTACCCGGGTAAAAACTTAGGAGCTTTAGGTGATGCTGGCGCTGTGACTACTAATGATGAAAAGCTAGCTAAAACAATTAAAGCGTTAGGTAATTATGGTTCCTCTAAACGTTATGAGCACAAACTTAAAGGTGTAAATAGCAGAATGGACGAGATTCAAGCTGCCATGTTAAGTGTCAAATTAAAGCATCTTAATGATGAGATAAAAGCTCGTCAACTTGTAGCGCAAAAATATTTAGCAGGGATTAATAACCCTTTAATTGAGTTACCGGTAGTTGGCGATATAAATTCGCATGTTTGGCATTTATTTGTCATCAAAACCGACCAGCGCGAAAAACTAGCAAGTTATTTATCAGATAATGGTATAGAAACTTTAATTCATTATCCTACAGCTCCTCATCAACAAGGCGCATACAAAGAGTGGAACAATAAAGTGTTTTCTATATCTGAAAAAATACACCAACAAGTGTTAAGTTTACCTATTAGCCCAGTAATAAGCATTAGTGATGTAGATAAAGTAATTACCACATTAAATAATTATAAATGACATTAATAAAAACCTCTTTACTTAGCTTCATTGCAACAGCAGTTAAACTGCTTGCAGGTTTAGTTATCAATAAAGCTATTGCATTATATGTTGGGCCAAGTGGGCTTGCTGTAATTGGCCAATTTCAAAATATGTTGCAATTGGTTATGACGGCTTCGCAAGGTGCCATAAATGCAGGTGTTACTAAATATACAGCGGAAATTGGTGCCGATGGTGAAGAACTACCAGCATTATTTAGTACTGCTTTTAAAATAAGTGTTACCTGCTCAGTAGTTGTTGGCTTATTATTAATTATATTTTCAAACTATGCAGCAACAAATTTTTTAAATGACAGTGCGTATAGGTATGTATTCATTACGCTTGGTTTTACCATTGTTTTTTATACATTAAATTCTCTGCTATTATCTATAGTTAATGGTTTGAAAGAAGTGCCAATCTTTATTGGTATTAATATTACACAAAGTATTTATAGTTTAATATTTACAACGGCGTTGATTTACTTTTTTGGCTTAAAGGGCGCATTACTTGCCCTTGTTACAAATCAGTCTGTAATATTTGTTTTTGTATTATGGAAATTAAGAAATCATCCGGTAATTAAGTTACATCTCTTTAAAGATAAGTTTAATAAAATATTTGCCAGTAAGTTAGGTAAATATGCATTGATGAGTATTACAGCAGCTATTTTGGGGCCAGTTTCTCATATGATAATTCGAAATCATTTAGGAGAATCATTTGGTTGGGAAGCTGCTGGCTATTGGCAAGCTATTTGGTATATTTCCACAATGTATTTAATGGTTATAACCACATCGTTAAGCATCTATTACTTACCACGTCTTTCTGAAATTACTAATAAGGGCTGTCTCTTATACACATCTGACGCTGCCGACGACTCCTTACGTGTAG
>OJAZ01000281.1_pt1 | contig 27236 bp, 24 predicted proteins | sample 1589851 | NCBI WGS metagenome assembly OJAZ01 (sample SAMN05416792, study PRJEB24817) | seawater metagenome | isolation source: Sea water | place: Canada:Atlantic | collected 2013-07 | reverse complement strand
GTCACTTCATCATCAAAGCGAATACTGTTATAACCAGCAACACAGGTATTGGGCTTAGTAAATAAAGTATGGATACGTGCAGCAAATTCTGCCTCAGACAAACCTTCACGTTGCGCTTTTTTTGGCGTGATACCTGTTACTAAGCAGGCTTCAGGATGTGGTAAGTAATCAACGGGCGGCGTGCAATAAAACATCTCTGGCTCGCCAATGATATTTAAATCGAGATCGGTACGAATGCCGGCAAATTGAGACGGTTTGTCGAACTTTGGGTTGATCCCCCAAGTCTCATAATCGTGCCAAAGAATAGTGGGTTGTGTATTTATGTCCATAATGTTCAGATTACTTATATATTTGTATGATTAGTATCGCTTTCTATTGAATTATTATAGCGCATGTTGCTCTATGAAATAAGTATTTGTATTGGCTAACTATTTGAAGTTAATTAAGCTGCTTAGAAAATACCTCATATATTTAGCAAAATCAGTTGGAATAGGGGTTATAAATAAAATGGTGAGAGCATAGGTTAAAATAGAAATGATAAGATAGTTGAAAAGAAAATTTTAACCAGCATTAAAAATAAATAGGAAAATAATGAATAATATAGGCTTTGGTGATAACGACTTCAGCTTTGCTGTTTATATAGCAAATAAACCTAACATGCTTGAATATCGAAGTTTGTGTGAAGTTACGTCACTTGTCGAAGGTGAGATTAACGTGATTAATCAGGCGTGTGGTAATGGTTGGCGAAAAGTCTTCAATGTATATGCTAAGTTACTTTATGCTTTAGATAAAAAACATTTCGACTATTCAGATATAACACCTACTTGGCAAGGTTATCGAGATAAATATTTATTACAAACACAGAGTAAAACAGCCTTACTATTTTCACCGCCACAATTAATACCAAGTAAAGAGATAGTGCATATTATTTGCGGTAAAGGTCACGCTAAAGCGTTAATCAATAGCGGTAAACTCGTTGCTAATTTAAGTTGGCTAGATGATGAATTTGCTATTGATAGAGACAATAAACTTATCGTTTGTCCATATTTTGATTATCGTCAATTGAGTAATATAAAAATTGAACGTTTGGCGGGATTATTACTCAGCTTAAAAACAGTCTAGAAAAGCGATTTATAGGTGCTTTCAAGGGCATTGGTTTGTTCTAGGTTTATATTGGTAGATTTCGTCATTCCCGAAGTTTCTGATCGGACGTGGCATGGATGCTACTTATTAGAGAATGCAGGATGCACATTCTCCTGAATCCATCTTTTATAACCATCAATTAAGTACAAAACGCAAAGATAATAATAACACCGAGAACACAGAGGCGCTACACGCAGAAGCTCCTTTGATTGAAGTGTTTATTCTCTTCTGGGTGATGAATAAATCAAAACAGCCGTCATTCCCGAGATGTATTGTCGGGAATCCATATTATTTATTTTTAAATATTTGTTGTTTTTTGTGCAGCGAAGCCTCTGTGTTCCCTGTAGTAGAAAATTTTTTCTAGTTATTTTCACTGTAGTGAATATTTAATTTATTATTATTAAACGCACCAAGTTACTTCCCTCTTTGACTTTGCCATTAATATTCGTATAATGCTGAAAATTTATTGTTGTTCGTTAAGTCTATACGATCAACATATGCCAATCGGATATGGTGAAAAGTGTCAAAATCAGTAGCTCATTCAGAAGATAAGTCAGTCGAAACTCCTCAAGTAATATCAAATGAAGTGAATGCACAATTGTTACAACAGCAGTTACTTCAGCAACAACTACTTTTACATAATACTCAAAACCAAGACGATGAAATTGACTTAGCTGAACTTTGGCGTGCTATCTGGGCAGGAAAATTCACCATTATCATCATTAGCATGATATTTGCGGTAGCTTCTGTTTTCTTCGCCTTATCAAAACCGGACATCTATAAAGCCTCAGCAATATTAGCTCCAGCTTCAGATGAAGGTGGTGGTATGGGCGCAATGGCTGGCCAACTTGGTGGTTTAGCTAGCATGGCAGGGATAAGCCTTGGTGGCGGTGGTGGAGTCGATAAAACAGCGCTAGCATTAGAAATTATTAAATCCCGTTCATTTGTTGAAAATTTCATAGCCAAGCATGACTTAGTAGTACCACTAATGGCATCTAAAAAGTGGGATAGGGCATCAGACACTTTAATAATAAATGAAGAAATGTATGATTCAGTAAATAAAAAGTGGCTTCGACTAGTCAAAGCACCGAACAAACCAGAGCCTTCACCATGGCAAGCTTATAAAGCATTCTCGGCGTTATTAATTGTCTCACAAGATAAAACTAGCTCTATGGTAAATATCGATATTGAGTTTTATTCCCCAGCAATAGCACAGCAATGGCTAACCTGGTTAATTCAAGATATTAATGAATTTATGCGTGAGCAGGATCAAATTGAAGCGAAAGCTTCAATAGTTTATTTAACTAAACAGTTAGTTAATATCAAAGTAGCTACCATGGAGACGGTTTTCTACCAGCTCATTGAAGAGCAAACTAAAAATATGATGTTAACTATGGTGAAAAAAGAATATGTACTTAAAACAATAGATCCAGCTCAAGTACCAGATACTAAAGATAAGCCAAAACGTGCATTAATTGTAGTGTTAGGTACTATGCTTGGTGGCATGTTATCTGTAATGATTATTTTAGTGAGATACTTTTCTAATTCAAAAACTACGGTTAAATGAAGTGCATGACGCAACATGATAGAAGTATAATATGTTGCTTTATCAACAAGCCACTGATTAGAAAAACTAATCCTAGACTTATATATTGATTTACTCCCAAATTTGTGAATAAAAAATTGTACTTGATTGTATTTACTACTGATAAATCAATCAGATCTATGTATAATTCTTTGCCTCATTTAAGTGATGAGAAAAGAAAGATAGACTTAATGGCATTTAGTTTATGGGTAATAAAGAACGGAAGCTTGTTTGAATGTTAATATGTTAAATATGCGAACCTATTGGCAGAAATTGAAATGGTATGGCGGCAAGCCCGCGGTGCCAGTATTTATAGAGGGTTGAGTGGTTTTTTGACTGGTCAAGAATGTGTCTCAATCACGACAGAATTTGTCTCAGGTGATAAAATTACCTAAGTATTGATGTTGAAAAATGTCAACATCACATAGTTAATAAACGATAGATAATGAAGAATAGCAGAAAACTTATTATGATGAAAAAACGTATTTTAACCATATTTGGTACCCGTCCTGAAGCCATTAAAATGGCTCCACTTGTACATGCTTTATCAGCGGATGAATGTTTTGAAGCAAAAGTTTGCGTAACCGCACAACATAGAGAGATGCTTGATCAGGTTTTAGAGCTTTTCGAGATAACACCAGATTATGATCTTGACCTTATGAAAGCAGGCCAAACACTTAACGAGGTTACTGCTCGTATTCTCATGGAGTTAAAACCAGTATTACAAGAATTTAAGCCTGATGTTGTATTAGTACATGGTGATACTGCAACTACATTTGCCGCGACCTTATCTGCATATTACGAACAAATTGCTGTAGGCCATGTTGAAGCAGGCTTGCGTACAGGAAATGTTTACTCTCCATGGCCAGAAGAAGGTAACCGGAAATTAACTGGAGCATTGACAAAATATCATTTTGCCCCAACAGAAACCTCACAGAATAATCTGGTGGCGGAGAATTACCCTGCAAGTGATATCCATATCACAGGAAATACGGTTATCGATGCGTTATTAATGATTAAAAATAAAATTGATGATGATACTCAACTCAATGATGAATTATCAGAAAAATTTCCAATGCTTGATGAAAATAAAAAATTAATTCTTGTCACTGGGCATAGACGAGAGAGTTTTGGCGGAGGTTTTGAACGTATATGTGAAGCTCTGGCACTAACGGCAAAAAGATACCCTGATGCTCAAATTCTTTATCCTATGCATTTAAACCCTAATGTACGTGAACCAGTAAATCGTATATTAAAAGGTATAAAAAATATCTTTCTTATTGAACCTCAACAATATTTGCCATTTATATATCTAATGAATAGAGCTTATATTATTTTAACAGACTCTGGTGGCATACAAGAGGAGGCGCCGAGTTTAGGTAAACCAGTGCTAGTCATGCGTGATACTACAGAGCGACCAGAAGCAGTGGATGCAGGAACAGTTAAACTTGTAGGAACTAACGTTGAAATAATGACTTCTGCTATTAATGAATTAATGGATAATGAAGAAGCATATAAAAAAATGAGCTTTGCCCATAACCCTTATGGTGATGGTGAGGCATGCAAAAGAATCTTAAACATTTTAAAGTAATTAAGAACCCTTAATGGGCAACCTAAATTATCTCTACCGTTACCATAGCTCAACAGTTGTGGTTAATATTAACACCCCTATTTCTTAACTTTTGAGTTGAGAATATTTTGGAAAAGAAAATGTCATTTGAAACAATCTCAGTAATTGGGTTAGGTTATATTGGCCTGCCAACAGCTGCAATGTTTGCAGCATACGGAAAAAAAGTTATAGGTGTTGATGTAAACCAACATGCAATAGATACTATTAATCGTGGTGAAATTCATATAGTTGAACCTGATCTTGATGCCATTGTTCATAAAGCAGTTATTGATGGAAAACTAAAAGCTGTTTTAACACCAGAACCAGCAGATGCCTTTTTAATAGCCGTACCCACTCCTTTTTTACCTACTGAAAATGAAGGGGATATCCCTGAACCTGACTTGAAATATATTCAAGCAGCAGCAAAAGCAATAGCTTCAGTTCTTAAGAGTGGTGACTTAGTTATCCTAGAGTCTACATCACCTGTTGGTGCAACTGAGAAGATGGCAGGCTGGTTAGCAGAATATAGAAGTGATTTAACTTTCCCTGAAACTCACAATGAAGAATCAGATATTAGAATAGCACATTGCCCTGAGAGAGTATTACCAGGGCATGTAGTACGAGAGTTAGTTGAAAACGATCGCGTTATTGGCGGATTAACTAATAAGTGTTCAGTGCAAGCTGTAGAGTTATATAAAACGTTTGTAAAAGGTGATTGTGTAATTACTAATGCTCGCACAGCTGAAATGGCAAAACTTACGGAGAATAGTTGTCGCGATGTTCAAATCGCATTTGCGAATGAACTTTCAATTATTTGTGATAAATTAGATATAAATGTTTGGGAATTAATATCTCTTGCAAACAGACACCCAAGAATAAATATTTTACAACCAGGTCCTGGGGTCGGTGGTCATTGCATTGCAGTTGATCCTTGGTTTATTGTATCTAAAACACCTGCAGAAGCAAAGATCATCCATACAGCACGTCTTGTAAATGACTCCAAACCCGAGTGGGTAGTCAATAAGGTGAAATTAGCCTTAGCAGATTTCTTGCAAGCCAATCCAGATAAAACTGCTAAAGATGTAACTATTGCCTGTTATGGTCTAGCTTTTAAACCCGACATAGATGATCTAAGAGAAAGTCCTGCTTTAAAAATTGCTCAAACTATTGCTACGTTACATTCAGGAGTAACTTTAGGAGTTGAGCCAAATATTAGTTCACTGCCTAAAGGTATTAATGGTATAGAGCTTACTGATTATGAACTAGCATTAGAAAAAGCTGATATCAACCTTTTACTTGTTGATCATATTGAGTTTAAAAATTCAATAACTCCAAAGTCTAATGTTATAGACACGAAAGGTATTTGGTAGTGAGATCTGGATTTCTTAGACTTACTGTTTTATTACTTACTTTATTATTAATTTCTTGTAGTAATGATGAGGAAGTACTTAAAGAGTTTGATTTTGAATCCATACAATCTAGTAATAACTTATTAGTTAACGCAAAGAAAGTTTCCCCTTTAGTATTAGAGTTGATTTACAAGGGGTCTAGTTCTTCTCGGAAAAAATACAGGGAAGATTGGTATAACGAGTTTGAATCTAATCTAACTCATTGTGAACTTACACCTAAAAAGGCAATAGATTCTCTACCAAGCATCATAACTTTTACAGATGTAATGTTAAATGACCTCCTTAATAAAGGCGTTCAAATTGGAGAGCAGAGTTACGAGTTAGGAACTTTGCCTTATAATCTCGATGAGTATGATAATAGAACAGATCTATATAAGTTACACTCATGGCATCATATAAAGACGCTAATAGACGGTTATTTGCTATATGGTGAAAATGAATTGTTTTTTAAAGCTATCAACTCTGTTTTAGATTGGTATGAAATAGTAATTGAGCAAGGAGAAGGTGGTAGTTTTTCTTGGTATGATATGTCTGTAGGGGAGCGTGCAGTATTGCTGCCAGTTATCCTTCAAGAAGCTAAAACGTTCGATTACCCAGCGAAGATTCAAGCGAAACTTACTTTTTTAATTAAACTTCACCAACTTGATTTAATGGAGTCTAAAAAAATAGCCTTGCACAGTAATCACGGCATTTTTCAAATGCTTGGACTATTGTATATCGAGAAGAATTACCCATGTTTACCAGACTCATTAGATAGAGAGACCACAGCTCAATATAATTTACTTAATATTTTCCAAAGAAGTTTTTCTAATCTAGGTGTTCATTTAGAGCACTCTCCTGGTTATCACCTTGCTATGAGCGACGTTGCAAATTTGTTTGTAGATGACCCATACTTAAATCAAAATCTAGATACAGATCTAGAAAAAATATTGTTGAGTATAGGGAAGAGTAATGCCTTTATGTCGTATCCTAATGGGAATACAATTAATAGAGGAGATAGTATTTATAAAAAGTACGCTCAAATGGAAGCGCGAAGTTGTACTGACTCCTTTTTTGTTGACAAAGAAGCTGGGAAACTAGTTTTTGAAACGAAAGAGTATTGCACCCAACTCAGCTTTGATGCTGCTTATCATAATAACCAACACAAACACCTGGATGGTATGACCTTTGATTTATACGAGTTTGACAAACCTGTCATAATTGAGACAGGATTCTACCCATATTTGTATACATCACCTTGGCGAAAGTTCGTTACAAGTACAAGAGCACATAATACCGTTGAGATTAATAATTCTGATTACATTCTGTCGGGCAAAGCAAAAGAAATTTATGGATCATCCTTGAAATTTTCTTCAGAGGAGTTAGGCCTGTTAACTATTTACTCAGAGCAACTTCGAGTTAAGTCAAATGTACTTCATAAGCGTGTAATTAAATATTTCCCAACTGAGTACTTATTGGTTGTTGATGTGCTAACTAGTGATGAGAGTAATGACTTTAATCAGTGGTTTCATCTGCACCCCGATTTTAATCTCGACTATAACGATGCTACCTCAAACTACTATTCGATTTATGATAGCTTCGAAAATAACTTTTACTTGACGTCTTTATCTTTGACCGATGGTAATATAGGAAGTGAATTACGTTATGTGAAGGGACAGGATGAGCTAGGTATTCCCTTGCAAGGTTTTGTTAATCTATCCAATGATGGTAAATCGATGACACCTAGAATTAGTATTAAAAACATCGCTAGCGGCATGGAAGTAGTCATGGTTACATTATTATCATTTGAAAAACTTGAACATATAAAATCAATCCAATACATTGACTCCGATTCATTGAAGATCGAGACAACACAAAATAAATTTGAAATATTGATCAACGGAGCTCTTTATTAATGAAAATATTAATTACTGGTGGTGCTGGGTTTATTGGCTCCGCTGTTATTCGACATATAATAAAAGATACTGAAGATTCTGTTATTAATGTTGATAAACTTACCTACGCTGGGAATTTGGAATCTTTATTAGATATTGCTAGTTCATCAAAATATGCTTTTGAACAAGTTGATATTTGTGATAGAAAAGAACTAGATAGAGTCTTCCATGAACATCAACCTGACGTTGTTATGCATCTTGCTGCAGAAAGCCATGTCGATAGATCTATTGATGGTCCTTCTGAGTTTATTCAAACTAATATAGTCGGCACTTATAACTTATTAGAGGCTAGTAGGAGCTATTGGTTAGGATTAGAGAAAGACAAAAAACAGAACTTTAAATTTCATCATATCTCTACAGATGAAGTTTATGGTGATTTAGAAGGTCCAACCGATTTGTTTACTGAAAAGACTCCTTATGCACCTAGTAGTCCATACTCAGCATCTAAGGCCTCAAGTGACCATTTAGTCAGAGCATGGTATCGAACCTATGGTTTACCAACGTTAGTTACTAATTGTTCAAATAACTATGGTCCTTACCATTTCCCTGAAAAACTTATACCTCTAGTCATTTTAAATGCATTAGAAGGTAAGGATTTACCTATTTATGGTAAAGGAGATCAAGTTAGAGATTGGCTGTACGTTGAAGACCACGCAAGAGCACTGTATCTAGTAGCTAAAGAAGGTTTGGTGGGCGAAACATATAATATTGGTGGACATAATGAAAAAGCTAATATAGATGTTGTTAAGGCCATTTGTTCATTGTTAGAGGAATTGGTACCTGATAATTGTCATTCTCGGAATAATGGAAATACAAAGGGATTTGAAAGTTTAATTACCTATGTAAAAGATAGACCAGGGCATGATATTCGATATGCTATTGATGCTTCCAAAATTGAGCGTGAACTGGGATGGAAACCAGAAGAATCTTTTGAAAGTGGAATTAGAAAAACAGTAGAGTGGTACTTGGTAAACAGTGCATGGTGTAAACGAGTACAAGATGGTTCATATCAAAGAGAGCGACTAGGGGTATAAAAATGAAAGGAATTGTATTAGCAGGGGGATCAGGGACTCGTCTTTATCCTATAACTCAAGGTGTATCTAAGCAGTTATTACCTATTTATGATAAGCCAATGATTTTCTACCCTATATCAGTACTTATGTTAGCTGGAATAAAGGATATTCTGATCATATCTACTCCAGAGGATATTGGTAGCTATGAAAGGTTATTAGGTGATGGTAAACAGTTTGGTATAAATATCTCTTTTGCGGTACAACCCACCCCAGATGGTTTGGCTCAGGCTTTTATCATTGCTGAAAAGTTTATAGGTGATGACAACGTCTGTTTAGTACTCGGCGATAATGTTTTTTATGGTCAAAATTTTTCACCAAAACTGTTAAATGCTGCTAGCAAGAAAACAGGAGCAACCGTTTTTGGCTACGAAGTTAAAGATCCTGAGCGCTTTGGGGTGGTTGAATTTGATGGCAATATGAAAGCTATATCTATTGAAGAAAAACCCGTCAAACCTAAATCTGACTTTGCGGTAACAGGTTTGTATTTCTATGATAACGATGTGGTTGAAATTGCTAAATCAATAAAACCTTCTCACAGAGGAGAGTTGGAGATCACCTGCGTTAATAACGCATACCTTGAACGTGGGGACTTGAATGTAGAAGTGCTTGGTCGTGGTTTTGCTTGGTTAGATACGGGTACGCATGAGTCATTACTTGAAGCAGGGCAATTTGTGCAAACTATTGAGCATAGGCAAGGTTTTAAGATTGCTTGTTTAGAAGAAGTTGCGTTTAATAATGGTTGGTTAAATGTGGCTCAATTAAAAGAGTTAGCCAAGCCATTAATGAAAAATGGTTATGGGCAATATATTTTAAGTTTGGTTAAGTAAAATGTTGAGAACACTTCATGTTTGTCGATTAGATAAGGTAATCCCACCATTTATCGATTTTGTAAGAGAAAAGGTAGGAAGTAACAATCAATTTTTTCTTTCTGTTGGTGATATTGAAAAGTTTTCCTATAGAGAAGCAGAAGATAGTAAGCATTTAGTAGGTTTCTTTAAATACCTAAAAATGGCTTTTTATATGAATTGTTCAGAAAAAATAATCTTGCATGGCTTATTGGGTCGAGAGATAGTTTTGGTACTTTTCCTCCAACCTTGGTTACTAAAAAAATGCTATTGGATAATGTGGGGCGCGGATTTATATTCCTATAGAAAGCCTACCCGAACATACAAAACAAGAGTTTTGCGTTATATGCAGGGTGTTGTTTTTAAAAATGTAGGGTACTTGGTAACCGGTACCGATGGTGACTTTCAATTAGCCAAAGAAGTCTATAAATCAAAAGGTAAGTTTATAAAATGCTTTAACTACCCTAGTAATTTATACAAACCCTTCAATATTATAAAGACAGATAAAAATGACTTGGTTTTTCAAGTGGGAAATTCTGGAGATCCAACAAATGAGCATGAAGCTGCATTTAAGTTATTGGATCTGAGCCAAATGCCAAATTATTTCAAAGTCTACTGTCCATTATCATACGGGGATAATCATTATATCGACCTTATTAGTAAAAAAGGGCAGCAATCATTTGGGAAGAAGTTTAACCCTGTTAAAGAGTTTTTATCTTTAGACAAGTATGTTCAACAATTGGCTAGAGTAGATGTTGCTATTTTTGCCCATAAGAGACAACAAGCATTTGGGAACATAATTACCCTTTTAGGTTTAGGGAAAACAGTTTATTTGGATAAATCAAACACACTATATTCTCTTCTTAATAATATGGGAATTAAAGTACACGATATTGAACAATTCCAGCCTATAAGACAAACGACATTAATATCTGAACGAAATATAGACGTTGTAAAAAGGGAGTTTTCAGAAGACTCATTAATAAACAGTTTAAGGAAATGGATACTATGAAAAATAAATTAGTGATTTTTGGTTTAGGTGACAATGCAGAGCTAGCAAAGTTTTATTTTGAAACTGATAGTCAATTTGAGCCTGTTGCATTTGTTGTTGATGCAAAATACAAGGATAGTGAAGATTTCTGCGGGATGCCAGTAGTTGATTTTGAAAGCATTGTAGCTAGTTACCCTCCTGAAGAGTACCATATATTTATTGCTGTTGGTTACACGGATATGAATTCTGTTAGAGAGAGCAAATATAACCAAGCAAAAGAGCTTGGTTATAAGTTTGCAAACTATATTAGTAGTAGAGCAACAGTTTTAACGAATGAAATCGGTGATAACAACTTTATTCTTGAAGATAATACCATTCAACCATTTGTAAAAATTGGTAATAACAATGTTATTTGGAGCGGTAACCATATTGGCCATCATGGATCTATAGGTAACCATTGCTTTATAACATCACAAGTTACCATATCTGGTAGGGTTGATGTTTCTGATAACTGCTTTTTAGGGGTTAACTCTACATTTAGAGATGATATCCGAATTGCATATAAAACCCTAGTAGGTGCGCATGCTTGGATTTCAAAAAGCACTCAAGAATATGATGTGTTTGTGCCCCAATCAACTAAACTTTTCCCTAAAAAAAGTAACGAGTTAAAGATTTAAAAGAGGTAAAGAAATGGTTTGGAATAAGTTAGGTTTGTTATATAAACCTGTTAATATACACCCAAAGTTAAAGACACATGCTGCGAATCCATTGCCTATTCATCTACATGATGATGTCTTTAGGATTTACTTTAGTGGGCGAGATAGGACGGATCGATCATCTGTAGGTTATGTTGATATAAATATAATAACCCAAGATATTATACGAACTTGTTCAGAGCCTTTATTAACCCATGGAGAAGCCGGAAGTTATTATTCTCATGGCATCAGTATTGGTAATATCTATACTTCCCATGGGAAGGATTATATTTTGTTTATGGGATGGCAGATTGATAAGGGAGAGCACTGGCGAGGTGATGTTGGTAGGATTCAGTTGATTGATAAGGACACAATGGTAATTGATCCTGAGCCTTTTATTGGGGTCGACTCTGTGGATGAGGTGTCCTTATCTTACCCTTGGGTTGAGGCAAATGATGATGGTTCATTTGATATGTGGTACGGAAGTACTATTAGTTGGAATTCTGAAAATGGTGAAATGATTCACGTTCTTAACCACGCAACCTCAGAAAATGGTGAAGAATGGGATAGACACGGATTAAGTGTTCCGTATGAAGTGAATCTAGCACAAGCATTTTCAAAGCCCACTGTTTTATGCACCCCTTCTGACTATAAAATGTGGTTTTCATATAGAAGTGGAACAGGTGAAAAGTACAGGATTGGGTATGCTACATCAGCAGATAAGAAAAATTGGATACTTGATTTAGCAAATTCGGGCATTACTATTGGCCCTGAAGGCGCTTGGGATGGCGAAATGGTTTGTTATCCATATGTGTTTCAACATAATACTGAAACATATATGCTGTATAATGGTAACGGTAACGGAAAAACCGGTTTTGGGTTAGCTAAATTGGAAGTAGAATAGCATGTTGAAAGTAAATAATCGCATGGCTAGTTATGGTGTTACCTCGCAAAATGAGAGTGTGACAGGGCTAGAGTGCAGTATAGAAAGTTTAGCTCGATTAGGTTACGTTATAATTGACTCAGGTTATAATGAAGAAGAAATCCTTAATATTCAAAAATCTTTTGGTGAAGTTCGTTCTAATTATAACAAATTTCATGACTTAGAATTACTTGAAAGAAAGGATGAGCATAACGGCATACGGCTCCCATTATTACTAAGCCAGACTTTTCTCGACCTTGCCTTTAATGATAATGTAATAGAGTTAATACGTGGTTTGATGGGGCATAATTTCATATTGAATCAACAAAATGGAGTGATAAACCCTGCAAAAAAAACTTACAACCAATCAGCGTGGCATAGAGACCTACCCTATCAACATTATACTTCGTCAAAACCTTTAGCTTTAAACGCATTATATTGTGTAGACGACTTTACAATAGAAAACGGTGGAACCAAAGTTATTCCAAGTTCGCACTTGCATGAAAATTTTCCTTCCGAAAATTATATTGAGCACAATAGTATTCAAGTAAGTGCAAAAGCGGGTAGTTTTATAGTGTTAGATTGCATGTTATACCATGCAGGTAGCGTTAATAACTCAAAATTCGAACGAAGAGCAGTAAACCATGTGTTCTCATCTCCGATGATTAAGCAACAAATAGAATTTTCCAATAAATCACTTGAACATTATAGTTTAACAAGCGAACAGAAAAAAATATTGGGACTTAATTATAACACTTTAAAAAGTGTTTCTGATTATATTAAATCGAGACCAGAAAAAAATGACTAAAGTAGCGATACTACAATCGAACTACATTCCATGGAAAGGAGTGTTTGACATGATCAACCAAGTAGATAAGTTCGTATTCTTTGAAGATGTTGATTTTACCAAGAGGGATTGGCGGACAAGGAATTGTATCAAAACCGCAAACGGTGAAGTTATGTTAACAGTTCCCGTAAAAAAGATGCCTAGGGGCACAAAAATATTTGAAATTGAGATTTTAAATGATGGGAAATGGCAAAAAAAACATCATAATACGATTAAGTTAGCTTACTCAAAAGCAAAGCACTTTAAAGAGTTTGAATGGATTCTCGATGAAATATACGTTAATCATACATGGGAAAAGCTTTCTACATTTAATATTTTTGTCACTAAGTTACTGTGTAAAGTGCTAGGATTTGATACAGAGTTTATAAATTCGGTCGAATTGGCAACAGAAGGTTTTAAGGATGATAAGCTCTTAAATATATGTAAAAAGCTAGGTGCAACACATTACTTATCAGGACCTGCAGCAAAAGATTATATTGATGATGATAAGTTTAAAGAAGCTAATGTTTCACTTGAATATATTGACTATTCTTATCCTGATTATCCGCAACTTCATGGTGACTTCAACCACTATGTCAGTGTTCTTGATTTAATATTTAATTGCGGCTTAGAAGCTAAAAATTTCATTGTAAAAAACTAATCAGACGGAAATTATATTTAATTTATGCATCATATACCCTTTAATATACCACCAGTTACCGGTAGAGAGTGCTCATTATTGCAAGAAGCAATAGACAATAAAAAATTTTGCGGTGACGGACCTTTCGGAAAAAAATGTGAAAAATGGTTTGAAACCGAATTAGCTTGTAATAAGGCGTTGTTAACACCTAACTGTACGCAGGCTCTCGAAATGGCGGCTATTTTAATTGATATACAGCCTGGTGATGAAGTGATCATGCCTAGCTATACCTTTGTTAGCACAGCGAATGCTTTTGTATTAAGGGGAGCAAAGGTCATTTTTGTAGATATTCATAAAGATACTATGAATATTGATGAAACCTTGATTGAACAGGCTATTACATCAAATACCAAAGCAATTGTTCCTGTTCATTATGCGGGTGTAGCATGTGAAATGGACACTATTATGGAAATAGCTAACCGCCATAGTCTATATGTCATAGAAGATGCTGCACAAGGGGTTATGTCTTCATATAAAGGTAAGGCTTTAGGTTCTATTGGGCATTTAGGTGCTTTTAGTTTTCATGAAACGAAAAATTATACCAGTGGTGGTGAAGGTGGCTTACTCATCATCAACGATGAGCAGTTTGTTGAACGTGCGGAAATAATTAGAGAAAAAGGAACTAATAGGAGTCTTTTTTTTCGAGGCGCGGTAGATAAATATTCTTGGGTTGACATTGGCAGTAGTTATTTGCCAAGTGAACTACAGGCCGCGTACCTTTATGGTCAACTTGAAGAAGCTGTAAATATTAATGAAAGTAGATTAAGATTATGGGATGCATATTATGAGGGGTTGAGAATCCTCTCTCATAATGGATTTATTGAATTAGCAACGCTTCCTGAAAATATAAAACATAATGCTCATATGTTTTATATTAAAGTAAGAGATTTGAATGAAAGGGTAGATTTAATTAACTATCTTAAAGAAAGAGGAATTTCTTCAGCATTCCACTATGTTCCTCTTCATACATCTCAAGCAGGAAGCAAATATTCCACTTTTAATGGTGAAGATCGGTATACTACGAAAGAAAGTGAACGCATACTTAGACTACCCATGTATTATTGCTTGAACAAATCACAAGTAGCAAATGTAGTATTAGCAATATGTGAGTATTATGGAAAGGCTTAAATCAATCCAAATGCTTCGTGGTATTGCAGCGATGCTTGTTGTATTTCACCATTTTATGCAGCAATTTTATAACTTCGAAAAGACAAATGTCATTGGCGATTTCTTTTCTTATTATGGTAAGTTTGGTGTAGATATATTCTTTGTTCTTAGTGGCTTTATTATGGGGTATACATTACTCTCTAAAAACAAGAGCGCTTCAGAGTTTCTCAAAGGACGAATATATAGAATTTTGCCTCCTTATTACTTTTTTACTTTAGTCATCTTAGTTTTTGGTATGATATTTGAGGGTATTCATTCCTCAAGTGCAAGTTTAGAAACCGTTTTCAAGTCTCTTCTATTTATTCCACATGAAAACCCAGACATCAATATTGGAGTTTATCCCACTCTAACTGTCGGTTGGACTTTAAACTTGGAAATGTTTTTTTATATAACCCTTTATTTACTATTATTAACACCATTAAAAGCCTTGAATAAGCTACTGTTTACTTGCTGCCTTTTTATTGGCCTTCCCATACTTTATATTGCTCTGAATTTCAATATATATGTTAGTGTTGCTGGGAACCTTAGGTTATCAGAGTTTTCATTTGGAATATTAATTGCAATTTTATTTGTTTACAATATTAAGTTATTTAAAAGCTTCTGGTTAACTTCTCCAGCTGTTTTATTGTTGCTTATCGTATGTTTTATAGAGATGCCAACTATTATATGTGATGTATTTATATCTTCTTTAATTGTATACTTTTCATTGCTAATTGGTATGAAAACAAACTACTCAAACAGATACCTTGAATATTTGGGTAAGATTTCATATTCTATTTATTTAACCCACTCCGTTGTTATTCTATCTATTTGGTTAATATCTCCCGAGTTATCAACCCACTTTAATGTTATGATAGCACTGCTTCTTACAGTACTTATTACTATTGCTATTTCACATGCATCTTATGAGTATATTGAGATTCGATTTTCAAGGTTTTTAACCAAGATTACTTTTGATGATTTCTCAGCTATTAAACCACGACGAAACCTGAATAAATGAAATGATTCTGGTGAATGATAAAATCTTTTTCTTTTCAATTTACAACAACGGATTATAATTATTTTAAATGACTCTTAGAAACAGTGCCATTTCAGGTATTAAATGGACTGGTATTTCCTCTATTTTTGTTGCCATCCTACAGCTTGTGCAGATGGCTATACTAGCCAGGTATTTGGCGCCGACAGATTTTGGTTTAATGGCCATTGTCATGGTTGTTATTGGTTTTAGCTCTCTATTTATGGATATGGGCATATCTAGTGCCATCATTCATAGGCAAAACATTACCCATGAACAGCTATCAAGCCTTTATTGGTTAAATATTGGAGCAGGTCTTTTATTAGCCATATTTATTTATTTACTAGCTCCTACAATAGCGATGTTTTATCAAGAGTCTACGTTAACTCCATTGGTAAGGTTGTTATCGTTCACTTTTATTGTCTCAGCTATTGGTAATCAATATCGGATCTTGTACCAAAAGGAATTAGAGTTTAATCACTTAGCCAAAGTGGAAATTCTATCTTCACTTGTTGGCTTTATAGCGGCTGTTTATTTTGCTGTTAATGGTCTTGGGGTATACTCATTAGTGTATGCAACATTAGCAAAAGTCGTTGTTGCTAATTTTTTATTTTTGTTATCAGGATTAAAAAAACACAAACCAAGCTTACATTATAAGTATATTGATATTAAAAGTATGATTGGGTTTGGTATGTTTCAAATGGGTGAGCGAAGTATCAATTATTTTAATTCACAATTTGACACGATTCTAATTGGTAAATTATTAGGAGCTGAAAGCTTAGGTGTTTACACGATAGCAAAAACGCTAGTGATGAAACCTGCTCAGATAATAAACCCAATTATTACCAAAGTTACATTTCCAGTAATGGCGAAGGTTCAAGATGATGAGATAAAGCTCAGAAATATTTATTTGAAAACAATAAATTATTTATGTTCGATTAACGCCCCAATTTATATTGCTATAGCTGTATTAGCAGAACCTGTTGTTTTGTTATTATTTGGTGATAAGTGGCTCGATGCAGTGCCTATTCTTCAAATTTTATCAGTCTATTATATTCTGCGATCAACAGGTAATCCTATAGGGGCTTTACAACTTGCAAAAGGGCGTGCAGATTTGGGGTTTTATTGGAATGCTCTTATGTTTTTATTCTTCCCTGTAACGATCTATTTGGGAAGTTTTTATGGCTTGCAGGGGGTTGCCTACAGTTTAGTTTTATTGTCAATAATTTTTAGCATTCCTAATTGGTACTTCATGGTTCGGCCTTTATGTGGCGCTAAGTTCAAAGAGTATTTTTATCAGATTTTACAGCCTGTCATTATTTCTTCACTAAGTGCAGTTATTGGAGTTTTAAGTTTTTTCTGGATAAGTAATATGTTGGTTGGCACATTTGTATTTTTAGTTACTTCTTTAATCACTTACCTTTTTTTGAATATATTTTTCAAGACAGAGAGTTATATGATTATTCATAATAACTTTAAATAATACTCACTACATTAAATTAGCTATATTTATGTTTTTTATTTGTTTATTACTTTCTATTATTATTGTATCTAAAGTTGAAATAAAATTATTTTACCCTTTATGTTGTGCAATCTTTATTGTTTTACTAATACACGTTCTTTTTACACTAGATTTCACTTTAGGGAATATTTCATACTTTGTAAGTGATGAACTCGCTTATATTTCACATGGTGCTAATTCCCATTTGTCCGAGCAAGGTAACACAGATCGTAAATTGTGGGTGGTATTAAACTCAATAATGCAATGGCCTTTTTATACTGATGGGTTGTTTAATAAGCTTGTACCTTTAGTTTTTTTACCGTTTCTAATGCTTGTTATTTATAGAATTGCTAATAATGTAAGGGTAGCAAAGTATTTTGTTTTTATTTTTCCATATACTTTATTTTTATCTCAAATTAATTTAAGAGACATTTTAATTTATGTTGTCGCTCTTTATGCGCTTTACATATTTTTTAGCTTTAAAAATAAATATAAATACTTTTTAATTTCTGCTCTTTTAATTATGTTAGTTTTTTTACGGCCATTTCTTATCCCCATTGTAATTATGTCTATTATGGTAACCCAGTTCATTTTTAACCAAAGTGCTGTAGAGAAGCGTCTTTATCTTTTGCTTAAAATTGGTCTAATTGTAATAGTACTTTCTTTACTAGGTTATATGTTATTAGCTAGTCGTATTGAACAATACATGAGATATCTTACCTTTATCCTTGAAAATGGGGTCAATGCTCGAGGTAGTGAGGAACGAATAGAACTAGGAATTGGTTATATTTTAATGTCGATTGTTAAATTTTATACCACCCCTTTACCTGGTTCTATTATTGCTAGGGCGTTAACTGACTATAGTAACCAATTTGGTTATCTCGATGACGTATTTAGATTCCTATCACAATTGTCACTATATATATCAACTATTTATCTAGTTTACTTAACTATTTTAAAGAAGAATAAATGGAGCCGGCTTCTAGCAAAAAAAAATAGAGCTGCTATTTCGGTTATTATTTATCTCTCTTTAAATTCGTTATTATACGCCATGTATTATGGCGGAGGGGGGCATAGCCGTCTGAAAATTGGGGTCTATCTGACCATATTCTTATTAATCTTAATTATGAAAAGTGATGAGCGTAGAATAAAATGAAAAATGTATTAATGCTATTGAAATGTAACGGTCTTAAATATGACGACAGAGTTAGAAAAGAAAGTTTAAGCCTTGTTTCTAAAGGTTATAATATTGATATTCACATATTAGAAAATGCTAACACAAGTGGAAAAGGCAGTATTTTTGATAAACAGGTAAGTTTTAAGAAATACTTCTTATTCACCCGTTGGTTGTTTTCAGGTAATAAATTACTTTTTATTAAGCTTGTTGAGTTTTTTATAAGGTTATTACCTACCTTATTAAAAAGACAGAATGTAATTTGGTTGCATGACCCATTAATGTTTGTATTTGTTCCCTTTTTTGTAATATTAAAAAAATTAAAACGAGTTGAACTTATTATATGGGACCAGCATGAGCTCCCCCACAACAAGTTTTTAGAATCTAAAGTTTTCAAATCTATCTATGTCTGGGCTATGAAACATGTAGATGTAAGGATACATGCCAATGAAGAGAGAGCACTTCATTTGAACCAAAAGCTAAACGAAAAATTTTCATTTTCCATTTTAAGAAACTTTGTTGACTCTAGTTTTATTCTTGAAAAAAAATCACCTTTACCTGTTTTTATTGTCGAATGGCTAAATGGTTCTGATTTTATCCTTCTTCAAAGTGGAGCCCATAAAGGTCGAAATTTTGAAAGTGTTGTTGAATCTATTTGCAATGACATTAGGGTGAAATGTATTGTTGTTGGTGGATTCGATGAAGCTTTCATATCCGAATTGAAGCTTAAACATCCATCATTTGATGATTTTTTTCATCTAGTAGGGATGGTACCTCAAATCAGACTTGTAGACTATATAGATACATGCTTGTTAAGTTTGATTTTGTATAATGACTCTGAGCCTAATTCACTATTATGCGAGCCTAATAGGCTCTATCAATCTTTATCACGAGGTACCCCTGTTGTTGTAGGAAGTAACCCAACGATGGCTAATATTGTTAATAGTTTAAATTGTGGTGTTGTGATCGATGGTTGTGGTAAAAATAGTAAAGCAATCTCAGAAGCACTTAATAATTATTTCTCTAAAGATTTCACCATAGATGATAATATAAAATCTAAATTTAGTTGGGAATCTCAAATCCAAGCATTTGAGTTTCTAGACAAACTAAGAAGCATTAAATAAAGGGTTAATATGCATATCTTATATTTTCATCAGCACTTTTCAACTCCAAGAGGTAGAGGCGGAATTCGCTCATATGAAATGGCACAAGGTTTGATACGTGCAGGACATGATGTAACTATAGTCTGTGGAAGTCGAAGTGGTGGTGTTACAGGTTTAACTTCTGACTTCGTACGGGGTCGCCGAGAAGGAAATACCGATGGTATTAACATAATCGAATTTAATCTAGCCTACTCTAACTCTGATAGCCTGTTAAAGCGAACAAGTACATTTTTGAAGTTTGCGTTTAAAAGTGTTCACATCGCTTTAAGTTATAAATATGACCTTTTATTTGCAACTACTACTCCTTTAACCGCGGGGATTCCTGGTATATTTGCAAGATGGTTGCGGGGTAAGCCATTTGTTTTTGAAGTTCGTGATCTTTGGCCAGAGCTACCTAAAGAGATGGGGGTTATTAAAAACCCTGCTATATTGGCCGCTATGTCAGCTTTGGAGTGGTGTTCATATCATTCAGCTCACCGTTGTATAGGCTTATCTCCCGGCATTGTTGAGGGCATCAAAAAAAGAGGTGTAGACGCAAGTAAAGTTGAATTGGTCCCTAACGGGTGTGATCTTGATATATTTTCTGAAGTAAGTGCAGCAGAAAGACCAAAAGAAATCCCTAGCAATAATTTGATGGCTATTTTTGCTGGAACACATGGCCTAGCAAATGGTTTAGACTCAGTATTAAATGCTGCTTATGAGTTGAAAAAAAGAGGAAGATTAGATATTACGATAGTATTTGTTGGTGATGGTAAATTGAAACCAACTTTGCAAAAAAGGGCGCAAGATGAAAACCTGAATAACGTTGTTTTTTTGGAACCTGTTAATAAAGATAAGGTAGCGGAACTATTACAAAACTCTGACGTTGGTTTACAGGTTCTGTCTAATATTCCTGCTTTTTATTATGGTACATCCCCTAACAAATTTTTTGATTATATCTCAGCAGGTCTCCCTGTAATCAATAATTACCCTGGTTGGTTAGCCGATATGATTAATGATAATAATTGTGGATATGCTATTCCTCCTGATGATGCTTCTGCATTTGCTGATGCACTAGAAAGTGCTGCAGATAATAATGAAAAGTTAACATTAATGGGAAGAAACTCTAAAGCCTTGGCTATAAAATCGTTTGATCGCATTGATCTAGCGACTAAATGGGTTGCTTGGGTTACCGGTGGGGGGAAGTAACTTTTTATCAACCTTGCAAAAATGTAACGAGGTAAGTTAGCCTTTGTTTTGTATGGTATTTCGAACACTATCTTGTAGGAAAAGAAAATAATGAATTCTGTAAATGTATTTTTTAAACGAATAATGGATATATTAATTGCCTTAATTGCGATAACGCTTTTATTACCCATAATAATTTTTTTAGCTATCTTTATTAAAATTGATAGTAAAGGGCCTATATTATTTACGCAAACACGTGTTGGCAAAGGGCAGGTTTTTTTCAAGATTTTTAAGTTCAGAACAATGACTGTCAATGCAGATAAAGTCAAGGATGGTCTTCAAGTAAAGTCTGGAGATTCACGCATAACTAAGTTTGGTAAATTTTTAAGAAAAACATCTTTAGATGAAATACCTCAATTCTTTAATGTTCTTATAGGGGATATATCTCTAGTCGGACCAAGGCCAGCACTACCTGAGCAGCTTCATTACTATAATGAAACACAGATGAGAAGATTTGAAATGCGACCAGGAATTACTGGTCTAGCAACAATTAAGGGCCGAGCTTCTATCCCTTGGTCTCAAAGAATTGCGTATGATATAGAGTATATAGATAATTTCAGTTTTTGGTTAGATGTTAAAATAATGTTCAAAACCATCTTTGTTGTTCTCTCTGGTAAAGGTACATATTATGATCCTAAGAATGGGCCTGCATTTGACCTCGCCTCTCCAGATGATTTACCCCAAAGTGGTAAAATAAAAACTGTAAAGGGAATAAAAAATGGCAATACATGATAAAGTGTTAAATACGGTTTCATTAGAGTTTTCCGCCATAGCTAGAGCTATGTCGGTAAATAATTCTGAGATGATTTCACTTGGATTAGGAGAGCCTAGCTTTCCTACACCTCCAGAAATTATTGAAGCGGCACATCAATCGATGCTAAAAGGGGAAACTAGATATTCTTCTCCTTGGGGTATTCCAGATTTAATATCTAAAATTTCAGAAAAAATTTATCATGACTCTGGAATTCAACCCCTTCAAAATGAAGTTATAGTTACTTATGGGGCTAAGCAAGCACTGAGCCTTGTGTTAACTGCCTTATTAGAACCTGAAGATGAAATTATCGTTTTATCACCTTGCTTTGTCAGTTTTATTCCTCAAGTTTATATGGCTGAACCGAAAGCTAAATTGGTAGAGTTCACTTTATCAAAGGACGATTTCTCGATAGATTTTGATAATCTTAAAAATGTTATTAACGATAAAACTAAAGCAATAATATTAAACTACCCTAATAATCCTACAGGTCATATTCCTAGTGACAGAGAAATTGAATTACTAGTGACATTATGCAAAGAAAATAATGTACATATAATTAGTGATGAAATCTATTCTTCAATAACGTTATCTGATAGTGGATTTAAGAGCTTAGCTTCATATAGGAATGAATATTCAAATATTAGTATTATTGATGGATTTTCTAAAGCTTACTCTATGACTGGTTGGAGGATTGGCTATCTTTACGGATCTAAAGAAATAATTACCAGAGTTTCTAAACTTCAACAGCACCTTAATACCAATATACCTGTTTTTATTCAAAGGGCTGCTTTAGCTGCTCTAAATTTAGACGGTAGTGTTTTAAGTGATTATATAAATCAGCTTAAAACTAATGAAAATTGTTTATATCAAATGACAAATCAAATACAGCATTTGCATTATGTTAGATCTAAAGGTGGGATGTTTAGTTTTATTAATATTTCAAAGATCAATATGACATCTGATAAATTCTGTAGCGCACTTCTTAACTCAAAACATGTTGCTTGTACTCCTGGAATTATATTTGGTAAAAGTTGGGATGACCATATAAGGATTTCATTAGGTGGCGATGTAAAAGAGTTTGCAATAGCCATGGAAAGAATCTCTGAATTTGTCGAGGAAGTTAGTGAATAAATCAATTAAAGTTTTACTGTCTAGATTTTTTTATCAAACGGATTTAGATTTTATTTCAAAAAATGTTCCTGAAGTAATATTCTTAAATACTGATAAATTTGATAATGACCACCTGATAAGTGTTTGCGCCAATGGGGTGGATGTTATTCTAGGGCCACCGCCAGAGGAAGAGGTATTAAATAAAATACATGAACAGTTAAGTTTTATCCAAATCCCCTGGACAGGGGTCGAGAATATTTGTTTTGATGATTGTTCAAAATATTCTGTCATGGTCGCTAATTCCCATGGAAATGCTACTGCGGTTGCTGAAATGGCATTATCTTTACTATTGTCAACATTAAAGTCTATTCCTTATCATGATAAAGAATTAAGAAAAGGGAATTGGCATAGGCCTGGGGATGAAAAAGGTTTTTTCCCACCAAGAATGTTAAATGGTTTAACTATTGGATATTTTGGCTATGGGCAAATAAATCAATCATTAGATAAATTTTTATCAGGGTTTAATCTAAATCGAATCGCCTATGTTTCTAAACCCAAAAACGATGAAGTAAGCGGTATCAGGTTTTTATCTGGAGAGCAGTTTGATGAGTTCATTAATGAAACTGATATTGTGATTATTGGCGCACCATTAACGGAAAATACCGTCAATAAATTTGATATTGATGTTTTTGCTAAAATGAAAAACTCCTCAATTTTGATCAATGTTTCCAGAGGTAAAATAGTTAATGAAAAAGCCCTTTATTCTGCACTTAATCAAAAGTTAATATCAGGCGCAGGATTAGACACTTGGTATAAGTACCCATCTCGTGGCCAATCTGAGACACATCCTTCAGATTGTGATTTTTCTCAGCTAGATAATGTAGTTATGTCACCACATCGTTCAGGTTTTGTCGCTGACGATTTTCCACATCTACATGATGTAATTTCAAATTTTAAAAATTATCTGAAAGATGGCGAATTGTTGAATGTGATCAATCTTAAGCAAGGATATTAAAAATAATATGTTAACTTCAAAAAATATAGAGTTACGGTTGCTTGAAAAGCAAGACTTGCCTAGTAGAGTAAAGTGGTTTAACGATCCTGAGATTAGTAAATACTTAGTGTCGGATTACCCAGTATCTTTAGCGAAAACCGAAGCATGGTTTTCTAAAACAGTATTAGACAATAGTAAAGTGCACTTTAGTATCGTTGATAAAGAGACTGGTACTTTAATTGGTATGACTGGATTGTTGCAAATATCTTCTAAACATATGAATGCTCAAATGTACATCACTATCGGTGAGGAAAGCTTTCACGGACTAAAGCTTCCTAATGAAATAATTCCTTTGGTTCTGAATTATGCATTTATTGAATTGAACCTTAATAAAGTCTACTTGTGGACTATTCCATGTAATGAGCGTGGCAGAAAGGTTTATGAACGCAATGGCTTTACAAAAGAAGCCGAGATGCATGAGCAGATGTATTGCAAAGGACAATTTCAGACAATAATCCAACACCGCGTGTTGAAAAGTGAATTTTTGGAGAACACATTATGAATCTACTTTTTACATGTGCAGGAAGACGAAAATACTTGGTTGATTACTTTAAAGAAGAAATTTTAAACTTTGGTCATGGTGTTATTGTTGGAACAGATATGTCCGAGAATGCCCCCGCTTTATCTTCTTGTGATATTAGGTATAAAGTTCCTTCTGTCTATGATGATAATTATATAGATGAATTGTTAAAGGTTTGTAAGATAAACAATATCAATGCTTTGTTATCTTTAAGCGATTTAGAATTGCCAATATTGTCTGCAAATAAAAATAAATTTGAAGACTTAGGGGTACAGGTTGTTGTCTCTGATATGAGTGTTATTGATATTTGTTCAGATAAATGGAAAACATTTCAATTTGCACTAGAACATAATATACCAACACCTAAGACTTATTTAGATATTTTAAGTGTTGTTAATGATCTTCAGGATGAGCAACTTAGTTTTCCTTTAATTGTTAAGCCTAGATGGGGTTCTGCAAGTTTTGGATTATTTGTAGTAAATACTATAGAAGATTTAAAAGAACGCTTTGAGCAATGTTTTCATGATATTAAAAAATCTCATATTTCACAATTTGCATTAGACGATTCTTGCGTAATTATTCAAGAGTTTATTCAAGGTAAAGAGTATGGCTTAGATATATTCAATGACCTCAATGGTGATTATAGAGGAGTTGTTTGTAAGGAAAAGCTTTCTATGAGGGCAGGGGAAACAGAGAAATCATTATCTGTTAGTTCAGATAAATTTAAAGAATATGTTAGTAAAATTTCTGAACAGCTAAGGCATATAGGTAATCTTGATACTGATTTTCTTGAAAATGATAAAGGGTTGTATTTATTAGAGCTAAACCCAAGGTTTGGTGGCGGCTATCCCTTCAGCCACAACTCAGGGGGCAATCTAGTAAAAGCTTTATTACAATCATTAGGTGGACAAAATGATGAGATTGAAATTAAATACGAAACGGATAAAACTTTTGCTAAATGTGATGAGATAGTTGAAGTTGGTAATTTCTTAATGGAAAAGTCGCTATGTTAAATACGAAATTCTCCCCATGGCCTAGTTTTACGCAAGAAGAAGCGGATGCCGTACAAAATGTTTTATTATCAAATAAAGTTAACTACTGGACAGGTGAAGAAGGCCGTGAATTTGAAAAAGAATTCGCAACTTTTACTGGAAGTAAATATGCTGTTGCATTGGGCAATGGTACTTTGGCTCTTGATATCGCGCTAAAAGCAATGAAGGTTGGTGTAGGTGATGAAGTTATCACTACACCGCGTACTTTTTTAGCTTCGGCTTCTAGTATTGTTACTGCAGGTGCAAAGCCTGTTTTCGCTGATGTTAATTTAAATAGTCAAAATATAACAGCACAAAGCATTGAAGAGGTGCTTACGCCAGAAACTAAAGCCGTTATTGTTGTTCATTTAGCAGGTATGCCTGCTGAAATGGATGATATTATGGCATTAAGTAAAAAGTATGACTTTTGTGTTATTGAAGACTGCGCTCAAGCACATGGTGCTAAATATAAAGGCCGTAGTGTAGGCTCTATCGGTCATGTTGGTGCATGGTCTTTTTGCCAAGATAAAATCATGAGTACTGGTGGTGAAGGTGGTATGGTTACTACTAATGATGAAGCATTATGGAAAACTATGTGGAGTTATAAAGACCATGGTAAATCATGGGATGCTATTTATAACCGTGAACATCCGCCTGGCTTTCGGTGGTTACATGAAAGTTTTGGTACTAACTGGCGGATGACCGAAATGCAGGCAGCTATTGGTCGCATTCAACTTACTAGACTGAATGCTTGGACAGAGACTCGGCAAGGTTATGCTAAGCAACTTGATGAAGCGGTTAAAGGCTTTGACCTGATTCGTTTAGTTGAAGTCCCCAATTATAGTGAACATGCGGAATATAAGCATTACATGTTTATTAAACCTGAACTTTTAGCGGAAGACTGGAGTCGCGATAGAATTGTTAATGAAATTTATGCGGAAGGTGTTCCTTGTTTTCAAGGAAGTTGTTCTGAAGTCTATTTAGAAAAAGCGTTTGATAATACAGGCTTTAGGCCTGAAAATCCCTTAGCAAACGCCAAAGAGCTTGGTGCAACAAGTCTAATGTTTTTAGTACACCCTACATTGTCAAAAGAAGAGATAGCGACTACATGTAAAGTGCTTTTTAAAGTACTCAAAATAGCTGGTAGGAAATAATTTATAATAAAACGGCATAAACAGCACTGCTTGTGTATAATATCTGACATTCTTTCCAATGCTCTTTCTAATAGTTTACCAGAACTATTAGAAATTTCTTTATGTAAGCAAGATTTTTATATGAATTTTTTATTTCAAGCATCAAGACCTGTAAAACGTGTGATTTCCCTTTTTGCCGATCTTATTTTCGTTAGCATTGCCTTTTGGACTGCAATGCTTGTTCGTTTAGATACAACAGCTATTTTTTTTCATCCTCCTTCATGGTTCCTACTTGCTTGTCTGCTTCCTATTGCTTTAATTGCCAATGTTAAACTTGGATTGTATAAGGCAGTTCTCCGATATATAAATAGTAAAGCCGCTGTCAGTATTGCTTTGTCAGTATGCTTTACTACATTAGCTTTAATTTTCTTATCCTTCTTTTTAAGTATTGATTTGCCTCGTACTGTCCCTGTAATATTTTCGGCTTTTTTATTGGTTTTAGTCGGAGGTAGCCGTTTTTTTATGCGGACAATAATAGCATCTTCACCAATAAAAAATAAGCATAAAGAAAAAGTTATCATTTACGGTGCAGGCTCTGCTGGGAGACAACTTGCACAGTCTTTGTTACATGGAGATGAATACTATCCAGTTGCGT
>OJAZ01000276.1_pt1 | contig 27408 bp, 21 predicted proteins | sample 1589851 | NCBI WGS metagenome assembly OJAZ01 (sample SAMN05416792, study PRJEB24817) | seawater metagenome | isolation source: Sea water | place: Canada:Atlantic | collected 2013-07 | reverse complement strand
CGAGATTCGCCTTAGTCTCGTGGGCTCGGAGATGTGTATAAGAGACAGAGCCTAGTGTCACCAAGTTGACCACGGTCTAAGCCAATATCATTGGAACCAATGCCGTGTGGCACACCACTTTGAAATAAAAACTCTTGTTCAAAACGCTCAATTTCTAAAAATACTTTACCTGTTTGCTCATCAAGATAAAAAGAAAAATATCCTTGTTGAACTTGCTTATCTTTAACAAAATCAGTGTAATTTTCTTCGGCTTCTGCCTGTGCTTGCGCTAACAAACCGCCATATAAAAATAACACGAGTAGCTTAATGAAAAACTTCATTTTATTTCCTTGTTTTAAGTAAAATAGAGTAAGTTAGATAACCTAACCTTTGAGCTAAAATTAAAATGATAAGAAGTACTAAATAACGTCTTATTATTGTTATAATTGGCTTACATCCACTTGGTTAGCTATTGGTTTTTTATAATAGTAAGTGGAGATTAAATAGCACTTTCGATGCTTTGATAATACACCATAACGTCGAAAATTAAATACAATATGCTCTGCCATAAGAGTATGACTCTAAAGTAATTAGGTAACCCTATGCAACGACTAGCTCCCGCCTTACGTGAAGATAATGTACCCGCAGATTTAATTTCATTAATTGAAACCATTTTAACTGCGACAAAAGAAATTTCATTTCTTGTCAGTCAAGCTCACTTAGGTGATGTAATGGGATCTACGGTAGATGAAAATATTCAAGGCGAGGTACAAAAAAAACTTGATGTTGTTGCTAATGATTTATTTAAAGATATTTTATTAGAGTCAGGATTTGTTAAAGCTATTTCATCGGAAGAAGAAGATACTTCTGTTGCGGGCGAAAAGCATGGCAAGTTTATCGTATCGTTCGACCCACTTGATGGCAGTTCAAATATTGATATTAACTCATTAATTGGAACTATTTTTTCAATTCATAAAGCGCCTGCTGATATGGAAGCTAGCAATCCTGATATGTTTAAACAATCAGGTAATCATCAAGTTTGTGCTGGTTATGTGCTTTATGGACCCGCCACAATGTTAGTGATGACCACAGGTAAAGGTACGCACTTTTATGTATTAGACCGAACTCATGGTGGCTTTTCACTCGTTGAGCGAAATGTAAAAGTGCCTCAAGACACGCAAGAGTTTGCAATTAACATGTCTAACCAGCGTTTCTGGCAAGCCCCTATGCAAAACTACATTAAGGATTTACTTGCTGGTGATACCGGTCCACGCGGAAAAAACTTTAACATGCGTTGGATAGCCGCCATGGTTGGCGATATTCATCGCGTATTAACCCGAGGTGGTTTATTTACTTACCCTGCTGATAATAAAAACCCAGAAAAACCTTACAAATTACGTTTAATGTATGAAGCAAATCCAATGAGCTTTTTAATAGAACAAGCAGGTGGTTTAGCTATGACTAGCAAAGGTCGCATTATGGATATGGAGCCAACAGACATTCACCAGCGAGTAGAAGTTATCATGGGTTCAAAAAATGAAGTAGAAGCTTGCTTAGCTTATTACAAGTAAAAGTCTAACCTATCTCAACGATTTTAACGTCTAGTAAGCCTAAAAGCACCTGAATTTACCAGGTGCTTTTATTTATAATTATTATAGCCTTACCATAAGTTCGACAAAACAAACTGTTACAATACAAAACCCCATTTTCCCTTTGTTAATTATAAAAAAGAGGCTATTGTTATTTATAGTAGTATTTAAATTTTATGAGTAAAACTTTCACAAGGACGATGGAATAATGAGTCATACCACCAATGTTGAACGTACCTTCACCGAACAAGAACAACTAGTTTCTACCACTGATTTAAACGGCACCATTACCTATGCTAATCCTGAATTTTGTGAGGTGGCAGGTTACAGCTTAGAAGAGTTAATTGGTCAACATCATAATGTAGTTCGTCATCCTGATATGCCAAAAGCAGCTTTTAAAGATTTATGGGAAAAATTAAAACGAGGAGACTCATGGCGTGGCATGGTTAAAAATCGTTGCAAAAATGGTGATTATTATTGGGTAGATGCCTATGTAACACCATTATTTGATAAAGGAGAAATTACCGGCTATCAATCAGTTCGTGCTTTTCCTACCGTTCAGCAAAAAAAAGAAGCTCAATTACTTTACAACACCTTAAACAATAATAAATCAATTTTAGATTTGCACGCTAACATTCCACTCAAGCGCCTTGCTGCACTTATTTGTGTGATCGCAGCAATTGCGATCACCTGGGTACTCACTGGCACGGCGACCTCTGCAATAATATTGTTAGTTTGTGTCGCGTTAATCACCGTTATTTTTTCAGAAGAATTGATAAAAATACCGAGTCATTTAAGTAAAACAAAATCAATATTTGATAGCCCTTCGCGCCATGTATATCTAGGTAAAGGTATACTTAATATCATTAATTACCCTGCCGAATTATACAAAGCTAGAATAAAGACGGTCTTAGGTCGAAGTAACGACTCAGGCAGAAGGTTAGCCAAACTCGCAGAAGAGCTTGCTCATACGTCAAATGAAATGCTTAGTGGTATTAAAGAAGAAAATGAATATATAAGCCAGTTTTCTGCCGATATTACTCAAATGAGTGTAACCATAAACGAAGTAAGTGAAAGTACCAATTTGGCCAATGATAAAGTTGCCCAAGTAAAAATTGATTGCCTACAAAATATTGCCACTATTGAAAGTAGTGAAAATAAAATCGACCAGCTCGCAAATGACGTTGAAAATGCGGCGAATAATGCGACAGAATTAGTGACTGATGTTGATAAAATATCGACTGTTATGACTGAAATTCAAGGGATTGCAGATCAAACAAACTTGCTAGCATTAAACGCAGCAATTGAAGCAGCAAGAGCAGGTGAGCAAGGCAGAGGGTTCGCCGTTGTTGCTGATGAAGTGAGAACACTAGCAAGTAGAACCCAAAGTGCGACAGAACAAATACAATTATCAGTGACTGAGTTACAACGTACGTTAAAAACTTGGAATCAAGTAATGATGTCGAATAAAACCAATGCCGATGAATGTTCAACTGAATCAAAAACCATTAAAAACGCCATGCAAGATATTATAGACAACATTCAAAATGTTAATGACATGACCGCCCAAATTGCTACCGCATCTGAGCATCAGAGAACGGTAGCTGAACAAATTACTCAAGGTATTCATAATATTGACAGTATATCTCAACGCAATACTCAATTAGCAGCGGCAGTATCTAGTAAAAGTATTGAAGTAAATAAAAATGCCGAAGCAATTGAAGAGCTCAGTACTAATTTTAGTTAACGCTTAAGTAAGCTGCTGCTATATACATTAATAATAAAATGACTACCTAGGTAGTCATTTTTTATTGGATCACCATAAAGCTTTTTTTTGCTTAATTTCAGTATTTACCTTCAACTTAGTACACCTCGCCCTTTGACCCTTAACCCCTAACCCGACAAATAAACACCTATTTTTCAATGTTCACTCATGTTTTACAGAGGTAATGAATTTGTCATGCAAATTAAAATAACTGACTAAAAATCATTTTATCAAGGCTAAAAACTTGACTTAAATCAAAAAGAGATTACAATTTTCACAAATTACTGAAAATTCAGAAAGCACAGAAAATGAAAATAACAGCAATGACACAATCATTAGTTTTACACTTTGGTGAAATGGGCTCTCGATGGGGATTAAACAGAACATTAGGGCAAATGTATGCGGTTATTGTGCTCACTGAAGCACCGCTTAATGCTGACCAAATTAGTGAAGCGCTACAAATATCTCGTTCAAATGTCAGCATGGGCTTAAAAGAACTTAAGTCATGGAATTTAATAAAGTTACATCATATCCCCGGCGATCGAAAAGAGTATTTTTCAGCGCCAAGTGACATCTGGGAAATTGCTCGTACGTTAGTTGTAGAGCGCAGAAAGCGTGAACTAGACCCAACATTATCTACATTGCGCGACGCCCTAATGGAACAGCCAAGTAATGAGTCAGACGAGTACACGCAAATGCGTGTAAAACAAATGCATGATCTCATGGAAATGGTCACTTTATGGACCAACGAAATGCAAGGAATGTCGTCTGAAAAGTTATCCACCTTACTTAAAATGGGTGAAGGCATAAGTAAAATTTTAGATGTTAAAGACAAATTATTACTGCGATAACCTTACATTAAATTTTTGATATTTAGGTCAACATAAACGACCTAAATAGTTTTTAGAACATAACTTACAATAACTTAACCCCGTGGAGTACATCACGTGTTAGATGCATCAGCTATTGCTAATGACACAAGTTTCATGCTTTCTCGCATCCAATTTGCTGCCAATATTAGTTTTCATATTTTATTTCCTACTATCAATATCGCCTTGTGCTGGGTATTGCTGTTTTTCAAAGTTCGCTTTAATCAAACCCAAGACGATAGTTGGTTACGTGTATACCGATTTTGGGTCAGAATATTTGCGTTAACGTTTGGTATAGGCGTGGTCAGTGGCATTACGATGTCATTCCAGTTTGGTACTAATTGGCCGGGTTACATGGAAACCGTAGGTAATATTGCGGGACCATTACTCGGGTATGAAGTAATGACCGCTTTCTTTTTAGAAGCCTCATTTCTTTCAATTATGCTATTTGGTATGGATCGAGTGTCTAACCGTGTTCACACCATTGCGACCATACTGGTTTCTTTTGGCACCACATTATCAGCATTTTGGATTTTGTCTCTTAATTCTTGGATGCATACGCCAGCAGGCTTTGAGATGATTGATGGAGTAGCGCACGTTACTAGTTGGCTTGAAGTTATTTTTAACCCTTCTATGCCCTATCGATTCATGCACATGCTAATAGCCTCAGGGTTAACGACGGCATTTTTAATTTCAGGTATTTCTGCTTACAGATTGATCAAAGGCGACAATAAAAAGTCAGTAAAACAAGCGTTAAATTTTTCAGTCGTTATGGCGGCTGTTTTAATTCCTATACAAATTTTTGTTGGTGATTTACACGGGTTAAATACCTTTAAAAATCAACCAGCTAAAATTGCCGCCATGGAGGGGATATGGAACACCGAAGCCAATGTTCCGTTATTACTGTTTGCATTACCTGATGAACAAAAACGAGAAAACAACTTTGAAGTAAAAGTGCCTAATATGGCCAGTATTATACTAACCCATGATTCAGCAGGAGAAATACAAGGCTTAAATGACTTTGTAGATAAACACCCTCCTGTTGCGCCGGTATTTTTCAGCTTTAGAATAATGATAGGCGTAGGTGTATTAATGCTACTATTTTCTTGGCTCGCAACTTATCAATATGTTATCAAAAAACGCTACCCAACTTGGTTATTAAAAGTGGGTGTTGCTATGACATTTTCTGGCTGGTTAGCCACACTGGCTGGTTGGTATGTAACGGAAATTGGCCGACAACCTTACTTAGTAACGGGAATATTACGCACCAAAGACGCCGTAACCACTACACCCCCAGAAAATATAGTTATGTCATTAACGCTGTATTTAGTCATTTATGGTTTCTTGCTTATTGCCTACATACGCACTTTATTTGTCATGGCAAATCGAGCGATAATTTTAGAACAGTCAAATGCATCACTAAACGAATCAAACTCGTCGATTGAACCTCAAATTCCCTTAACTGAAGAAGGAGCGAAATAATGATATCTACATCAGTTGATTGGCTGCCTATTGTATTCGTTGGCTTAATGGGCCTTTCGTTTTTAATTTACGCGATACTTGATGGTTACGATTTGGGCGTGGGTGTTTTACTACCTTTGGATAACCAGCAGCAGCGCGACACTATGATCTATTCCATTGGACCATTTTGGGATGCTAACGAAACATGGCTGGTAATGGCTATTGGCTTATTGTTGATAGCTTTCCCTAAAGCACACTCAATTATCTTTCAAGCATTGTACTTACCAACAGCCCTGATGCTAGCTGGGCTTATTTTACGCGGAGTTTCATTTGATTTTCGAACTAAAGCGCCAAGTAACGATAAAAAGAAGTGGGATTTTGCGTTTAAATTTGGCTCTTTATTAGCGACATTATCACAAGGTTACATGTTGGGACGTTATATCACCTCATTTGAAGATACATGGTTATCACTCGGTTTTTCTGTCTTGTCAGCTATTTGCGTAACAGCAGGTTATTGTTTTATTGGCGCAGCATGGTTGGTAATGAAAACCGAAGGTGAATTACAACGTAAAGCGGCAAAATGGGCGAAATATACCAATGTATTAATGGCGTTTGGTATTGTCGCTGTATGTATAACCAATTTATTAATTGATCAGCAAATTATGGATAAATGGCTTGGTGGCGTTCAAGCCATACTGATTCTTCCATTAACTTTCTTACTTGGTTTTACTTTTATTACTGTCCACCGATATCTAGACAAAGTACCTATGGAGAATGACTTGGGCTGCTGGTTACCATTTTCAGCTGCTATTATGTTATTTATTCTCTGCTTTTGTGGTTTAGGCTATAGTTTTTATCCTTACATTGTGCCCTTTCAAGTAACCATATTTGAAGCGGCAAGCTCAAGAGAATCACTATGGTTTATCTTTGTAGGTGCTGCAGTAGTGCTGCCAATGATTATTGGATACACAATATTTTCTTATAAAGTGTTCTGGGGCAAAACCACTAAGCTTAACTACTAGGTTTAACTACTAGGCTGAACGATCTGGTTTAACGACTAAAGTTGGACAAAAAGAGTGCAAATAGTCACTAGGCTATCACTAAGAATTTTTGCTAGAATATGCGCCATATTCTAGACAATACTCACTTTAGACGCACCGTTATTAAATTATCGGTGCTTGGAGATAGCAATTTATGCCAGCTTACGCCGTAGGTCACAAAGTACCAGATTCAGATTCAATTTGTTCAGCCATCGCACTTTCATATTTAAAAACCACTATTGGTGAAGATGTGAGACCAGCACGTTTAGGTGAACTTTCACCTGAAACTGCGTTTATTTTAGAAAAATTTGGCTTAGAAAAACCTGAGCTTAAATTGAGCTATGCTGATACAGACGGAATTTACGTTGTTGATCACTCAGACCGCATTCAAGGTCCTGACGATATTGATGACTCAACGGTATTAGGCATTATCGATCACCATAAATTAGGTGATATTACTACTTCAACCCCGTTGGAAATTTGGGTTCGCCCTGTGGGTTGTACAAATACTATCATTAAAATGATGTACGACTTTCACGATGTTGAAATTCCTAAAAACATTGCTGGTGCCATGATGTGCGCCATTTTGTCTGACACTGTAATTTTTAAATCGCCAACTTGCACCACTGCTGATATTAAATGTGTTGAAGCTTTAGCAGAAATTGCCGGCATCGAAGATTACAAAGGTATGGGCATGGAAATGTTCACGGTTAAGTCTTCTGTTCAAGGTACACCAGTACGTGATCTAGTGTTACGTGATTTTAAAGATTTCAATATGAGTGATAATATTGTTGGTATTGGCCAGTTAGAAGTTATTGACCTAGCATTATTTGACGAGATGAAAGCTGATTTACACGCTGATTTACAAGCGGTTAAAGAAGAAGGTAAGCGTCATACCGTAATGTTGTTACTTACTGACATTATGCAAGAAGGCTCTGAGCTATTAGTGGTTAGTGACGATACTAGCATTATTGAAAAAGCTTACGATATTAGCTTAGTTGACAATAAAGCTTGGTTACCTGGTGTCATGAGTCGTAAAAAGCAAGTCGTGCCACCACTACAAGATACTTTTGCTAAATAACCAAAACTGAAATTAAATAAATTTCACTGAAGTTAACTATTAGCGACTAAGAGTCTTAATTTAAAGCCCAGTTATCACTGGGCTTTTTACTTTCTAGATATTTTAATATGCCTTAATTTCATCAAAAATTTAGGGCATAAAGTCAAAGTGCTAAATGACCTGCGCTTTGCTAAACCACTTTTTATAAGGTTGATATCTATCGTAAAGCCAATTAAACATGAAAGTATAAATGAGTATAAATGTTATAAATCCAGCTTCTAAAATAATAGCGGCTAACCAGGTTATATTTAAGTACCAAGCTAATGTTGGCAAAGTAAATATCAACAGACCAAACTCAAAACCACAGGCATGACTGATTCGAGTGACTAAACTCCTTTCAATACGATTTCCGCCAGCTAGTCGGTCAAATACTATGTTGTAGATGTAATTCCAAAACATAGCAAAAACAGATAACGCAATACCAACGACCAACATTTTATCAGGTTCAAAACCAGCAATTAACACGGTTGCAGGTACTGTTATGGCCAATGTGGTAACTTCAAAAATGATAGCCTGAAAAACTCTCTCAATTGTTTTCATAAAATAATTCTATTTATAGTGACGATGACGCTATTTTCATCCAAAATAAAGATACATGTAAGTTAGGTTATATCTGGAAAAGCGATATGTTTAGTGTTGAACAACTTCAAGCCTTTGCAACAACGGTAGAGACCGGATCATTTTCGGCGGCGGCTCGACATTTAAATAAAGCGCAATCAGTGATTAGCCAGCACATCATTAATTTAGAAATAGACTGCAATGCCACGCTTTTTGAACGCTCTGGCCGCTATCCTTTATTAACAGAGGCTGGTAAAAATTTATTACCACAGGTACAAGCACTGCTAAATCAGCATCAAAGGTTAAAAAATTCCGCACTGGCATTATCGGACGATACCCCGAGCGAAATAACAATAGCACTTGATGAAGGCATACCGTTTAAAAAAATCATAACCGCTATTGATCAATTACAACGTCAATATCCTCATGTAACTTTAGAATTTTTAAGCGCCTCAAGTCTCGATATCATTGACATGCTAAAAACTGAGCAAGCATTAACAGGTATTATTTTTAGCGAACTTGCGATGCCGAATTATTTAGATTTTGAATGCCTTGGCACTGTAAAGTTTGATGTGTATGTTGCAAAAAATCACAGCCTAGCAAAGCTGAAGTGTCAAAACATCGATGGTTTTCGACTACACCGTCAATTACTCATTCGCTCGCGCAATACCCAAACCAGTAGCTTTCAATTAAAGATCAGTCCTGATATTTGGTATGCTGATAATTACTTTCTATTACTTGAACTCGCCTTAAAAGGACACGGATGGTGCTTATTACCTAATCACGTGGCAGATGAATCAATAGAGCGAGGCGAACTAGTTAAGTTAACTTTAGAGCATGGTGATATGGGCTGGCATGCCAATGTTGATGTATTGCAGCATCAAAGACACAGTAACTTAGCTATTTTTAGAACACTGAGAAATTTATTGCGGAACCGACTTAAACCTTAGCATTTGCATCGTAAAAAAGCCCAGCAGTTGCTGGGCTTTTGTTATTTACCTACTCGAGAAAAGTTTAAATACCTTTCACGCCCATATTGAATAGTGTAAAACCGTAAATATCAGCATATTGATCAATGGTTTTACTGATTGGCGTACCAGCACCATGACCAGCATCCGTTTCAATACGGATTAAGGTTGGGTTAGCGCCAACTTGTTTCGCTTGTAACTCAGCAGCAAATTTAAATGAATGTGCAGGTACCACGCGATCATCATGATCACCTGTTGTTACCATCGTTGCTGGGTAATGCGTACCCGCTTTAACATTATGTACCGGCGAGTAGTCTAATAAATAGTTAAACATTTCAGCATTGTCATCTGATTTACCATAGTCATAAGCCCAACCAGCGCCTGACGTAAAGGTATGGTAACGAAGCATATCAAGTACACCAACGGCTGGTAATGCTACCTTAAATAGTTCAGGACGTTGTGTCATCACCGCTCCGACTAATAAACCACCATTAGAGCCGCCCATTACCGCCAGCTTATCTGATGAGGTAATTTTTTCTGCAATTAAGTATTCTGCAGCGGCAATAAAGTCATTAAAAACATTTTGTTTTTTCAACTGAGTACCAGCGTCGTGCCATTTTTTGCCGTATTCACCACCACCACGTAAATTAGCAACAGCATAAACGCCACCTAATTCTAACCATGCAGCACGCGTTGAGCTAAATTGTGGTTGTAAACTAATATTGAAACCGCCGTAACCATAAAGAATAGTTGGATTAGTACCATCTAACACTAAACCTTTCTTATGAGTAATGATCATAGGAACTTTAGTGCCATCTTTAGAAGTATAGAAAACTTGATTAGATTCAAAGTTATCGCTATCAAATTTAACTTTCGACTTCATATGTACAGTAGACTCACCTGTTGTGACATCTAAACTGAAAACTGTTGACGGTGTTTTCTGATTACTAAAAGAGTAATAAAGCTTATTTTGTAACTCTTTACCGCTAAAGCCGCCAGCAGTACCAACTTCAGGTAAAGCGATATCACGCACTTTTTTGCCGCTCAGATCATATTGCTGGATAAAAGATGTGGCATCTTTCATATATTTAGCAAATAAATAACCGCCCCCCGTTGAAACATCTAATACATTTTCAGTCTCAGGGATAACATCTACCCAGTTCTCAACAAGTGGTTGCTTAGCATTAACTTTAACAACGCGTTTATTTGGCGCGTTCATGTTAGTAATAAACAGTAAGCTATCACCTTTACTGCTCACTAAGTAAGTATCAGAGTCGGTATTGCCCACAACAGTAACCAATGCTGAATCAGCTTTGGTTAAGTCTTTAATAAATAACTTACTACCTGAAGTAGAAACCGCTGCTGACACTAATAAGTATTTGCCATCATTAGTCACTTCACCACTAACATAACGATGTTTTTCAGCCTCAATACCACCAAATACCAATGCATCAGTCGATTGAGCAGTGCCTAACTTATGATAATATAATTTATGTTGATCAGTTTTTGCTGATAACTCACTCCCTTTAGGCTTGTCGTAGCTAGAGTAATAAAAACCTTTGTTACCGACCCATGATAAACCGCTGAATTTAATATCAACCAGCTCTGACTCGAGTACTTCTTGAGTTTCTGTATCAATAATACGCGCTTTGCGCCAATCGCTACCGCCTTCAGAAATCAAATAAACTGCTAATGAACCATCTTTACTAAATTCAATGCTCGATAGCGAAACGGTACCGTCTTCACTAAAAGTATTAGGATCTAAAAATACTTCTGCTGGGGCATCACCCTTTTGACGATACAAAACATATTGATTCTGTAAGCCATCATTTTTATAGAAATAACTGTAGTCGCCCTCAATAAAAGGCATGCCCACTTTCTCGTAATCAAGCAAAGCGGCAAGGCGTGATTTAATTTTATCGCGGTAAGGAATTTGTGCTAAATAGTCATGAGTGGTTTTATTTTGTGCCGTGACCCATTCAGCTGTTTCGGCGCTCATATCATCTTCTAACCAACGATAGGCATCGGGCACTTTAGTACCAAAGTAGTCATCAACTACTGTACCTTTTTTCGTTTCAGGGTAAGTTATCATTGTGCTTTCATTACTAGCAGTTGCTGCTTTTTCAACTGTCGAGGCTGTTGCTGAATATTCAGCACAGCTAGTAAGACCAAATAGAGCTATCAGTACCGCCGAGCTTAAGGTTATTTTTTTAGAATTCATAATTTACCATATAAATTAGACTGTTATTATTTGCCAGCAATCATAGGGGAGGAAATTATTGATGTCTACCAAATCACTAAAGTTAACAGAAAGTTACTGTAAACAACTGAACCGAAGCGCAACAGACCTTATTCAAGATCCCGCTTGTTTATTTAACCGCACTATAACGTCGATAAAAAACATAAGATCACCTTGATAAACCATATTAATGATTTAAGTTTGAACATTACTTTGTTAACGTCATAAGCTATTGTTTTTAAATAAACATCATGGGTATTTACTCCGAGTTCCGATTAAATACGTCAGCTATGACTATCGTCAAACAATTAAAAGAAAAATGGTGCACCTATGAATATTGAAAATTCTTCCCGCCTTAGCTATCAGCTTATTGATGAAACTGACAGCGAGTTTCTGTTTCAACTCGATCAAAATCCAGAAGTTATGCGCTACATCAATGGCGGCGTTTTGACGACACGCGAAGATATTAAAGATCTATTCATCCCACGTCTTAATGCCTATAAAAATGTCGATAAAGGTTGGGGATTATGGAAAGTTAGCGTTATGACAACGCAAGAAGATATTGGCTGGATTTTAGTACGTCCTATGGAGTTTTTTTCCGACACCCCAATTTGGCACGACATTGAATTAGGCTGGCGATTTTTACAATCCACTTGGGGCAAAGGTTATGCCTCCGAGGCAGCAATTCATATTCACCAAGCACTAGCTAAACAACCTGAAAATAAAGTATTTAGTGCGGTTGCCATGCAGGATAATGCCGGTTCTATCGCTGTAATGAAAAAAATGGGGATGAAATATATAAAATCCTATACTCATTCTGACTCACAACTGGGTGATTTAGATGTTGTGCTTTACAGCATAGAAAACGTCTGAAAAATTATAAAGTGCCTGTTGAAATAAAGTCTCTCCCTATATTTATCTATAGCCCACTTTATCGATAGAATTTTGTCAGTATATTCTTTTGGCGCACCTTCAACTGTTATTATGGATGGTCTGATTATCAAAAGTTAAGATAATTTGAAATAAACACTTGACGATGCAAATGATAATGATTATCATTTGTATATCTTCTTGGTCAAAGTGGGCGCACTACTACTTAGACTAATGTTGATACAAGTGCGGAGCTTAGTTGTTATGAATTAGGACGTGTTTCAACTAAGCAACGTACTTAACCAATGAATAACTTGATAGCGTTATTTAAATTAAAAAGCCAACTATTCTCCAGTAGTTGGCTTTTTTGCATTTCAGCTATTTTTTAAGGTTGTACGTAGGTAAATAATCTATAACTTGTCAGGTCACCCGTATTAACTTTTTATCTTCGTAAGGCGCAGCTTTTAAATAATAGTATCTTCAAGTTGAACTAAGTTTATTAAAACTAAAAAACAGAAAAGCCCAACAAAAGTTGGGCTTTACATAATTCAACTAGTAAAAGTTAGCTAAATTTCTTCATCAAAAGTGAGTAAGTGAAATTACACTCTTTCAAATACTGTAGCGATACCTTGACCTAAACCAATACACATAGTGGCTAAACCAATGTTAGCGTCTTGCGCTTCCATTAAGTTAATTAACGTACCTGAAATACGCGTACCTGAACAACCTAATGGGTGACCAAGAGCAATAGCGCCACCGTTAAGGTTAATCATGTCATCCATTTTGTCTTCTAGACCTAATGAACGTACACATGACAACGCTTGTGCAGCAAATGCTTCGTTAAATTCAGCCAATTCAATATCAGCTAACGTTAAACCTGCACGCTTTAATGCTTTCTTCGTTGCTGGTACTGGACCAAAGCCCATAGTCGATGGATCACAACCTGCGATAGCCATACCACGGATTTTAACACGAGGTGTTAAGCCCATTGCTTTTGCACGTTCAGCTGACATCACTAACATCGCCGAAGCGCCATCAGAAAGTGCAGAAGAAGTACCGGCTGTTACTGTACCATTTACCGGATCAAATACCGGACGTAAACCCGCTAAGCTTTCAATCGTGGTTTCAGGACGAATAACTTCATCATGCTCGATAAGCGTTAACGCGCCCATAGCATCATGACCTAATGTTGGTACAATTTCGTTTGCCCAACGGCCTTCAAGCATAGCTTTGTGAGCACGTTGATGAGAACGAGCGCCAAAAGCGTCTTGTTCAGCACGCGTAATACCGTGTTGCATACCTAGTAACTCAGCTGTTAAGCCCATATTACCGGCAGCACGTGAAATATGCTTACTTAATGCAGGATCAAAATCTACATCGTACATCATAGGTACGTGACCCATGTGTTCAACACCACCAACTAAAAACACATCACCTTGACCGGCCATGATGTTAGTCGTGGCGTCATGTAGTGCTTGCATTGAAGAACCACATAAACGGTTAACAGTAACAGCACCAGTAGACTTTGGAATATCGGTTAATAGTTGAGCATTACGAGCAATGTTAAAACCTTGCTCTTTAGTTTGCTTAACGTTACCCCAAATAATATCTTCAATTAATGCAGGGTCTAAATTAGGGTTTCTTACTAACAATTGTTGCATTAAGTGTGCTGATAAAGTTTCAGCACGAACATTACGAAAAACACCAGCTTTTGAGCGCCCCATTGGGGTACGGATGCAATCGACAATTACGACTTCTTTCATGATTTTCTCCTTCGCTTAAGCTGTTTTAACATCGGTTGTAAAATATGACTGACCAGATTTCGCCATTGCGCGCATACCGTCAGTTACTTGATAAATTTCGCCTAAGTGCGCGTATTTATCAGCCATAGCAATAAAGTTATCTAAACCTAAAGTTTCTAAATAACGAATTGGACCACCTCTAAATGGTGGAAAACCTAAGCCGTATATCAAGCCCATGTCAGCTTCAGCTGCGGTATCAACCACACCTTCTTCTAAACAGCGCACAACTTCATTCACCATAGGGATCATCAAACGAGCAATAGTTTCGTCTTGGCTAAAATCTTTTTTCTCAACGCCAGCAAATAAATCATAAGCCACTTGTGCCGCAACTTTCGTTGGACGACCGCGCTTATCTTTACCGTAATCGTAAAAGCCTTTACCATTTTTCTGACCTAAGCGATCTTTATTATATAAAGCGCTTACTGGGTCATTATCAATTTTAGACATACGCGTTGGGAAACCAGCAGACATAACACCAGTACAATGATCTGCAGTATCAATACCAACAACATCAAGTAAATATGCAGGGCCCATTGGCCAACCGAATTGCTTTTCCATTACTTTATCAACAGCAACAAAATCAGCACCTTCAAGTACTAATTGGCTAAAGCCGGCAAAGTATGGGAATAAAACACGGTTGATATAAAAACCAGGACAATCGTTAACTACGATAGGTGATTTACCCATTTTCGCAGCGTAGGCTACAACAGCAGCAACGGTTTCATCTGAAGTTTCTTTACCACGAATAACTTCAACTAATGGCATTTTGTTTACCGGGTTGAAGAAATGCATGCCACAAAATTTATCTTTACGTTTAAGGCCTTCTGCTAATAAATCAATTGAAATAGTAGAGGTATTTGAAGTCACTATGGTGTCTTCGCTAACATGACTTTCAACTTCAGCTAAAACCATTGCTTTAACTTTTGGATTTTCTACAACAGCTTCAACAACAATATCAACATCTTTAACGCTGTCGTAACTTAATGACGGGGTAATACTATTAAGTACACCAGCCATTTTCTTAACCGTCATGCGACCACGTTCAACTTGCTTAGTTAAAATACCTGCAGCAGTTGATAAGCCTAAATCAAGCGCTTGGTCGTTAATATCTTTCATGATAATTGGCGTGCCTTTATAGGCTGACTGGTAAGCAATACCACCACCCATAATTCCTGCACCCAACACAGCCGCTTTATTTACAGCTTTAGTGGCTTGTTTACCGGCTTTTTTCGCTTTTCCTTTCACTACCTGATCGGCCATAAATAGGCCAATTTGTGCAGTAGCTACGTCGGTTTTCGCTAATTTTGCAAAACCGGCATTTTCTAATGCCATTGCGCCAGCACGATCTAAACCTGCGGCAGCTTCAATGGTTTTCACCATCATCATAGGTGCTGGGTAATGTTTACCCGCTTTCGCTGCAATCATGCCTTTACACGTATTAAAGGTCATAATCGTTTCTGTTGGTGAAAGCTTTAATGGCTCTAGTTTAGGCTGACGTTTCGCACGCCAATCTAATTTGCCTGCAATAGCTTGATTAAGCATTTTTATTGCTGCTTCACGCAAGTGTTCTGGTGCTACAACTGCATCAAGTAATCCTACAGCCATTGCTTGTTCAGCTTTAAAAGCTCGGCCTGTCGACATCCATTCAATGGCATTATCAGCGCCAATTACACGTGGTAAACGTACAGTACCACCAAAACCAGGGATTAAACCTAAGTTAACTTCAGGTAAGCCGATTGAACATGTGGTATCAGCAATACGATAATCACACGCTAAGGTCATCTCACAACCACCACCTAACGCAAAGCCATTGATGGCAACGACGGTAGGAAGATTAATATCTTCAAATGAGTCAAAAATATCGGAGGCTTGTTTTACCCAAGGTAATAATTCGTCTTCCGGCTTTTTAAATGTTTCTAAAAACTCGGTGATATCAGCACCAACGATAAATGAAGACTTACCTGAAGTAATTAATACTCCTTTAGCTTCACTGCAATTATTTATCGCATCAATAATGGCGATATATTCTTTAAAGGTTGCCTGATCAAACTTGTTAACTGAGCCTTGTGCATCGAATTTAAATTCGACAATGCCATCATCTAACAACTTGGCAGAAAGGCTTTTGCCTTGAAATAACATGCCTACTCTCCTGACTTTTTGTGGGTCGATTGACTGGTAATATGTAATCATAGACTACTACCGAGCGTGTGAATATTTAGCTTACACATTAAATTTAATTAACAAGTAAAAGAAATAAAGTGCCCATGAGTTTGCCTTGAAAGGAAAGGGAAAGCAAACTTTTTTAAACAAGCGTTTTAATTAAGTGTATTAATTTTTTCAAACGCCTTATTTAATGCGCCCTCGCGTGCCTCTTAGTTCATTTTTATGCATTTTATCCAACAGCACTTTCTCCATATCAATACCTTGCCAGTGAGCAATATCTAATACTCTGAGCACAATATCAGCTAGCTCTTCAGCAAAGTCATCACTTGGTTTTTCACCACGACATTCATTAATTGCCTCACCAACTTCAGAGGCGACCAAAGCTAATGCTTCTAAAGTAGTTTTATTGTGCCACCCCATACGTTCAACCCATTCATAATTGAGCTCTGCTATTTTATTAATATTCATTAATGCCTCTGTAATGGTTTTATTAAAGTAACAACTAAGTAATAACCCGAAAAATCAGGATTATCACCTTTTGTTTTACTACATTCTTTATGGTTTTTTCTTGTAATTAACTTACAATAACTTGCCCATGTCAATGCCATAAAACTGAAATTAAAATGCTAATCAGCGAAAAATTACGTACTCCGGAAAACTTATTACTCGCTATGGCATTTATTATGCCTTTAGTCTTTTCAGTTTGGATGGCAATGTTAAACAACTTTGTTATTGAACAGGCAAACTTTACTGGTATAGAAATAGGTATATTACAAAGTTTAAGAGAGATCCCAGGGTTCCTTGCCTTTACCGCTATTTATGTTTTGCTATTTATAAAAGAGCAAAAGCTAGCCTTACTTTCACTGGGTTTAACCAGCTTAGGGGTTGCAGCAACAGGTTTTTTTCCATCGGTTGTTGGCTTATACCTCACTACGGTCATTATGTCCGTTGGCTTTCATTATTTTGAAACCGTTAATCAATCACTCACTTTACAATGGATCAGTAAAGATAAAACTGCGCACTTTTTAGGTCGAGCCTTATCAGTGAAATCTATTGCCTCTTTACTTGCTTTTGGCAGTATTTGGGTATTAATGGAGCAATTTGAATGGAGCTATCAAGCCACTTATTTACTGTTTGGCGGTATTGCCTTAGTTTTCACTATCGCTTTGGTTATATCATTTCCATCTTTTGTACCACCCGTAGAACAATCTCGTCGATTAATTTTACGAAAACGCTATTTACTATTTTATGCATTAACCTTTTTTAGTGGTGCACGCAGGCAAATTTTTGTCGTATTTGCTGGCTTTTTGATGGTAGAAAAATTTAATTATAGTGTTGCAGATGTTAGTGCACTGTTTATGATTAACTATGTTTTTAATTGGTTATTTGCTGCAAAAATTGGCAAATTTATTGGCCGAGTCAGCGAACGCCATGTGTTAAGATTTGAGTATATTGGGCTTACCATTTTATTTATTCTTTATGGTTTAGTTGAAAACGCCAATATTGCAGCCGTATTGTATGTGGTTGACCACTTATTTTTCGCACTGGCAATTGCCATAAAAACCTACTTTCAAAAAATTGCTTTGCCAGAAGATATAGCCTCAAGTGCAGGAGTTAGTTTTTCCATCAATCATATCGCAGCTGTAGTTATTCCGGCATTACTTGGAATGGTTTGGATAGTGAACTCTTCATGGGTATTTTATATTGGAGCAGGCTTTGCGTGTTGTTCTTTGTTGCTGACTGTATTTATGCCGTTAACTCCGAAGCTAAATGTGGAGTTTCGCAAAAAAGAAAAAGCACTTGTTCAACAAGTGCTTTAATTAAATGATTAAGGGCATAATGCCGATAGTGAACAACATAATGCTATCGGTTAATTTTCTCTAGAAAGCTAAAAAACTCATCAGCAGGCATAGGTTTTGCGTAATAGAAACCTTGAACTTCATCACAGCCTAAAGTTTTAAGCTCTGCTTCTTGTCCAGTGGTTTCTATGCCTTCAGCAATAACTTTCAAACCCATTTGCTTACCAAGGTTGATAATAGTGTCTGCTATTATTGAACCTCCCGGTGCTGCAATATCGCTAACAAAAGCTCGGTCGACTTTTAATCGGTCTAAAGGGAGTTTTTGTAAATAACTTAAAGACGAGAAACCTGTACCAAAGTCATCAAGAGCAATACTGATACCTTCCGCTTTTAACCTGACTAGCGCATCAATAATAATCTGAGGCTCGTCCATTAATATATTCTCAGTAATTTCTAACTCTAATTTACTGGTATCAACTTTATTAGACTTGGCTATTTCAATCACCGTATCAACAAAATTGTCGCGTTTAAATTGTGGTATAGACACGTTAACCGAAATACTGACATCGTTGAATTTACTCGCTGCTAGCTTATTTAACTGCTGGCACGCTTGATCAACCACCCAATTACCAATTTCAATAATTAAACCTGAATACTCCGCTAGTGGAATAAATACAGCAGGTGAAATAAATTTACCTTCGGCGGTTTTCCAACGTAATAACGCTTCGGCGCCAATAACCTTGCCAGTCGATAAACTTAGTTGTGGTTGATAATAAAGCTCTAAGCGGTTATCAGCAAAATCAGTACGTAATTGTCTGATCATTCCTAAACGCCAAAGCGTTTTATCTTCCATTTCTTGATGATAATAAACGTAAGGTTCGTGCAAAGATTTTTTAGCTAAATTGAGCGCTATATTAATTTGGTTAAGCACTTTTACGCCACGAGAACCCGCAGAGCTTTTTGAACAAAACCCGAAACATGCACTAATTAGTAGGTTTTGTTCTCCAACGGCAAAGGGCTCATTAAAGAGTGCCGTCATCGTTTCTGGGTTCACCCATTCTTTAGGGCCAATAATGCCAAAAACATCAGCGCCAATTCTTGCTATATGATTTTTTTCACTCAACGATCGAATACGAGAAGAAACAGCCATCAATAACTGATTGCCAATATCTTGGCCTAATCCGTCGTTGATATCACTGAAGTGATTAAGATCAATAAGCGCGGTAGCTAATTCGTTGTTATCACTTTGACAAAAGTCATCGAGTAAATTTAAAAAGTCTAAACGATTAGGTAAATCTGTTAACCAATCTTTATAGGCAGCATTGCGCAGTTTTTGAAATAAATGAACATTTTCATAACCGGTGGCGATATTGGTTAGAAAAACTTCGATAAGTTGAATTTCTATTGTGGTTAATGCTTTACTTAGTTCTAGATGAATTACAGCTCTAAAGCCACCACTTGAAAAGTAAAAGGAGGCTGAATCAGTATCAAAAAAATGCTGCTTTTGTTGAAAGCAACGGGTAATTTGGCTGTCAGTATCTCTATTATCTAAACTGGATAATTTTTGGTTCACTGCAGTTTCGGATAAGCCTGACTGTCCTAAAATATACAAACTTAAATCATCAGCACCATTGACGATACTTTGCCCACGAGCACAAAAGACACTGTTGTTACTATCCACTAGCATTTTAAACTCGGCTAAAACACCGCTAGCATAGTCGTGCACTGTATGCTGCTCAAGTAAGCTAGCAGCAGCGCCAATAATTTTTTCTAAACCTTGTCTATTTTTAGTAACGGAATCAATTTGCTGGTATGAACGAATAGCGGCATAAACTGTGGTAACTAACTTGCGGCGGGTTAACTCTGTTTTGGTTTTGTAATCATTTATATCGTAATCTTTAATAACACTTTCTTCTGGCGCATAACCTGGCTGGCCGGTGCGTAGAACTATTCGAATGTCATCACGTTTTAATTTTTCACGTATGTGCTTAACCACAGTAAGGCCAGCGTCATCGCTCTCCATAACAACATCAAGTAAAACCAAAACAATATCGTCATGTTCTTCGATTAAACTACATGCATCTTGGCCTGAGTAAGCGTGTATATATTCTAAGTGTCGACCTAAAACAACCAGGTCCGATAAGGCAAGCTGAGTTACTGAATGGATCTCAGGATCATCATCGACAATTAATACTTTCCATGTATCTCTAATAGCTGAATCAAATATTTCATCTTCATCGCTATCATCGATAAACAAAAAATCGTCGTTGGTATTTTCGGAAACTTGCATATCATCCTCAATGCACTAGTAAATAACAACTAGCTGAATTTTTGAACATCGGTCTCATTATAAATTGCCAACGTGTAATAAGTATATAATAAAATTCGGTTTAAGATTATTCAACAATTCGTTTTAATAATATTATCATTTACTGACTATATTGATACTAAATCATTCCTTTCTGTAACAATTTGCACTTAATAAAACTTAAGCACTTATAAATTAAAGATAATATTTTAGTGTTTGTAAAGTAATCTTGGGAATATAATGTCATAAGCAAAACTTATATTTACGCTATAATTAATTTTTTGGTGATGTTATCTTGGTTCTCTAAGGGTTTTATAGTTTTAAAGGATACATTGGGTGTCGAATTCTATTGATGAAAATAAAATAATTAAGCACTCTCCGGAGCAAAGCAGTCCAGTTATCATTGAAAATGATGAAGACTCTAATGCGCCCAGAAGTAGTAATAGCACAACCGCAAATGCCTCGTCACAAAAACAAATTTTGCTATTGGCTAAAAAGTTTTCACTTAATGCTGCATTTTTACCTGAAATTAAACAAGCTCCTATAGAAGACAGAGCTTTTAGACGTAAAAAAATCGACGAATTACGCAAGCAGCAAAATATGGAAGCCATCGTGTTACGTGCGATTCAATATTGCTCTGATGAAAATATGACCGATAGAGCGGATCAAGACTGGTTCAGCTCGTTTGTTATTCTTGCAGAAGGTATTAGCAATAAAAATATGCAAGATTTATGGGCGAAAATTTTAGCGGGTGAAGTATCTAAGCCGGGTTCTTTTTCACTAAAAACCTTACAAACCTTTCGAACCATGGGCATTACTGAAGCTAAGCTATTAGCAAAAGCATGTAGTTTAGCGATGTCTGATACACGTAGAAAAAATATTCGCGTGATCAGCGGTGCTTATCAAGTCCCTACATTATTTAATTTTTTCAATAAACAACGACAACAACAACTCGATCTTAATCAAGCAGGGCTGAGCTACGCTGATATTTTAACTTTGGCGGATAATCATCTGATGTTCGAACAAGAAACAGAGAGTCACTCGCTCGCTAAAGGGGAGAAGATTCAGTTTAACTATAATGGTAAATCAGTGAGTTTTGTTGCTAAAAAAGCCGATTGTATACTTACGTTTTATAAGTTCACACCTATTGGTACTGAACTCGCACACTTAATCAATGACAATGCAGATGAAAGCTATTTGTCGATATTAAAAACAAAACTTTCAGAGAATTTTTCTATTACTAATTAAGCTACAATTAACGGGTTAATGTTAACCCGTTAATTATTTCAATCTAGAACAAAAAAAGAATGCGACAAGCGCATTCTTTTAGTTCTATCGATTAAATTCCATCACCATCGGTATGTAAACCACATTCTCTTTGCATACCTGAAAAACGGGTATCACTTTCATCCATGCCAGCGGTCAATGGTTTTGTACTATGAACATCTCCAACCGAAACATAACCTTCTTCCCATAACGGGTGGTAAGGTAAATTGTTTGCCGTTAAATATTGATGAACATCTTTATTTGACCAATCAATAATCGGGTGCACTTTAAATCTGCCACGTAAAATACTGACTACTGACAAACCTTCGCGATGACTTGATTGCTGTCTTCTTACACCTGAAAACCATGTACCCGCTTGTAACTCACTCAAACCACGTTCTAATGGTTCAACCTTGTTGCGGCGATTATATGCTTTTAACGACGCTTCATCTTTTGACCACTCTTCACCATATTTAGCTTGTTGCCATGCTGCACTTTCTTTAGCACTAAATACTTGTAAGTTTAAGTTTAAGCGATCGGTTAATTTTTCAATAAACTGATATGTTTCAGGAAATAAATGACCCGTGTCAGTAATCAATACTGGAATATTGGGGTCAATTTTCGTCAACATATGCAGCATCACCGCAGATTGAATACCGAAACTTGACGATAATACGAATTGCGATGGTAAGTTTTCCATCGCCCATTCTACGCGCTGCGTTGCAGACTGCTTCTCTAACAACTCGTTCCACTGCTTCAACCAAGGTTCAGGTAATGACGCTGGAAATTTATTACTAATCACAGGAGGTATACTCGCTTTAATAATACTAGTCATGAAAATCTCTTTTGCTGACAATAACTTCATCAATAATACCAACACGTATAACGAAATCGCCAAAAGCTTCAGCTTCATTGCGCTCAGTAGCCCAACGAGCCACTAAACTATCGATTTCTTGAAGAATATCTTCTTCATTTAGGTTTTCTTTATACATTTTAGGTACGCGAGTACCAATAATGTTGCCACCTAAGTGCATGTTGTATTTACTTGGACCTTTACCTACTAAGCCTATTTCAGCCAACATGGCGCGACCACAGCCATTAGGACAACCTGTAACACGTAAAATAATACTTTCATTAGCCACATTATGCTTAGCTAAAATGGCTTCTACGTCAGTAACCAAGCCAGGTAAATATCTTTCCGCTTCAGCCATTGCAAGTGGGCATGTAGGAAACGCTACACAGGCCATTGAGTTCTTACGCTGAACAGATACATCATCAGCCATTAAACCGTGTGCACGTGCTAAGCGCTCAATTTCTGCTTTGTCTTCACTAGCCACACCAGCAATAATTAAATTCTGGTTAGCTGTCATACGAAAATCGCCTTTATGGATTTTCGCAATTTCTGCCATACCTGTTTTCAACGGTAAGTTTGGCTTATCAAGTAAACGACCATTTTCAATAAATAGCGCTAAATGATGTGTGCCTTCATAACCCTCAGTCCAACCGATACGGTCGCCACGCCCAGTAAACTCGTAAGGGCGACTTTCTGCAAAAGTAATACCTGCTCGTTTTTCAACTTCTGCTTTAAAAATATCAACACCTACACGATCTAAGGTGTACTTAGTTTTAGCATTCTTGCGATTAACTCGGTTACCCCAATCACGTTGTGTGGTAACGACTGCTGCAGCAACATCTAAAGTTTTAGATAACTCAACAAAACCAAAATCATCGGCCTTGCGAGGGTAAGTAGATTTGTCGCCATGAGTCATGGCTAAACCACCACCAACTAAGACATTAAAACCGATCAGCTTGCCGTCTTTAGCAATAGCAATAAAGTTCAAATCGTTAGCGTGTACGTCAACATCATTTTGCGGAGGAATAACCACCGTAGTTTTAAATTTACGTGGTAAATAATTAGGACCTAAAATAGGCTCAACTTCTTTACCATCTTTGCCTTCTTCTATTACTTCGCCATCAAGCCAAATTTCAGCATATGCACGGGTTTTAGGTAACAAATGTTCACTAATTTTTTTAGCCCACTCATAAGCCTCTTGGTGTAACTCAGACTCAACAGGATTCGTAGTACAAAGTACATTACGATTAACATCACCTGCGGTAGCAATTGAATCGATACCATATTCGTTAAGCGTTTGATGCATTAACTTAATATTAGGCTTTAATACGCCGTGAAATTGAAAGGTTTGACGTGTAGTTAAACGAATACTGCCATAACTTGTTTTTTCACGTGAAAACTTATCAATAGCTAACCATTGCGTTGGTGTAATAATACCGCCGGGCATACGAGCACGTAACATGACATTATGTAATGGCTCAAGCTTTTGCTTAGCACGTTCATTACGTATGTCACGGTCATCTTGCTGATACATACCATGTGTTCTGATTAACTGAAAATTATCAGCAGTAAAACCGCCGGTAACGTTGTCTTTTAAATCTTTAGTAATGGTGCCGCGCAAATAGTTACTTTCCGCTTTTAATCTTTCATTATCGGCATGTTTGCCTTCAACAATTAAAGGGCCATTTTCCTGATCTTTATTGGTCAAGTCAGTCATTAGTAAACATCCTTCTGGTAACGCTTGGCGTTACGTAAATCTTTTAAGTATTCAGCTGCCTGTTCTTGTGATAATTGACCTTTAGTTGCAATAATAGATAGCAACGCCGCCTCAACATCTTTAGCCATTCTACTCATATCACCACAAACGTAAATGTGTGCTCCACGTTCTAGCCACGCGAATATTTCGTCAGCGTTTTCTAATAATCTATCTTGAACATAAATCTTTTCTGCTTGATCACGAGAAAATGCAAGATCAATTTTGGTCAACAAGCCTGATTTCAAATAGCCTTGCCATTCAACTTGATATAGAAAATCTTGGGTAAATGTTTGATCACCAAAGAACAACCAGTTATCACCACTAGCTTCAGTCGCTTCTCGCTCCTGCATAAAGGCTCTAAAAGGTGCTACACCGGTACCAGGACCAATCATAATTACTGGAGTTTCATTGTTAGCGGGTAGTCTAAAGTTGTCATTGTGTTCAACAAACACCTTAACTGCACCACCTTCATCAATACCATTAGTCAAAAATCCTGAAGCACCACCTTGACGGAAAGCGTCACCTGCTTCGTATTGCACAAGGCCAACAGTTAAGTGAACTTCTTCTTCAACTTCACTTTGAGATGATGCAATTGAATATAGTCTTGGCGTGATTTTTCTTAAAGCATCAATAAATTCTTGAGCGTTTACCTTAGTTTCATTTGGTAATGAAGCAGACTTAACAACATCAACCACCTGATGGTTAGCCGCGTATTCGCGTAGAGCCGCTTTATCATCAAGTAGATCTAACAAGGTTTTCGCTTGTGATTTATTAGCCCAGAATTCGATAAATTGAATTGAGGTTTGTGTAATCTCAAACTTAGTTTTTAATGCCTCAGCTATAGTTACGCTTTCATTTGCTACAGTCACTTGTTCTTGATCATCTATAGCGAGCTCTGTAATAAGCTCATCAACAAGCGAGGCTGAGTTTTCAAACCAAACACCTAATGCATCACCGGCCTGATAAGTTAAGCCGGACTCGCCTAAATCAATTTCAACATGGCGAACATCTTTAGCAGAGTCGCGACCAGTAATTTTTTGACTTAGTAATAATTCTGCAGTGTAAGGGCTTTGTTTGGTATATAGATCTTCAGCAATAGTTGCATTGGTTAGTGTTACAACATTGTTTGATGCAACTTCATTAGCTAAAAGTTCTTTAGCTTGTTTTACTACCGTCGTCGACCATGTTTTAGCATCTGCATCGTAATCAACATCACAATCAACACGCGGGGCAAGTCTTTTTGCGCCTAGCTTTTCAAGATTAAGATCGAAGTCTTTACCCGTTTGACAGAAAAATTCATAACTGGTATCACCTAATGCAAGAACACTGTATTGCAAATGATCCAGTTTTGGCGCTTTTTTAGACGCTAAAAACTCATGCAATGCAATTGCATCATCAGGCGCTTCACCTTCACCATTAGTACTTGCAACAATAAGTAAGTGCGTAATATTTTTAATTGCTTTAGGCTTAATCTCACCCATGCTTTTTAATTCAACACTTAAACCTTCAGCAGCTGCTAGTGCAGCTAAGCTCTTAGCAACACCTTTAGCATTACCCGTTTGTGAGCCGTACAAAATGGTTAATGTTGACGCCACTGCACTCGATACTACTGCGGGAGCAACTGCGGTATTAGGATTTTCAGCTTTAGCGGCTAAATAACCACTAGCCCACGCTAACTGTAGCGGAGAAAGATCATTGATGCTTTGCTTGAAAGATGCCAATTGATTGGTATCTAGCATTGTTTGGTTTAATTTTTGCTGTTCCGGCAACATTCGACTATACGCCCATTACTGATTAATGATGCAAGAATAGACTGATTTGCTACCAAATAAAAAGAATAGAAATGGCTTTTTTATACAAAAAAAGAATATAGGAATAATAGTAACGTTTTCTATACAGATACTAGTCGTATTTAACGACTCATTAGAGTAGTAAATAATTGAATTTATCTGGGTTATATCGCTATGAACGCGTTATCTGTCATCACTGTTCGTATTTTCTAAACGACAGAAAGCAAAAAACTCGTTACATCAGTAACAGGTTTCTCTAAAGAGAAGAGAAGAACAGACACACGCTTTTTACCAACGGCGCTAACACGTTACATGCACGAGTTTTAGTTTATAACTACCAGACAGCAAAAATCCCGACTCTTTCGTAACGGGCTCTTCTAAATAGAAGCCTAGCAATGTCCTACTGACGTATAGGATATACTAATGTCTTGAGCACATGGATGTGCAGGAAAGACCTCACATGGGCTTAACTTATATAAGTCACACTACTGTTGTCACGATACTTTTATCACTGTATTTTTTAAAACACCAGACAGCAAAAAGCCCGTTACTTTCGTAACGGGCTATTCTAAATAGAAGCCTATCAGTGTCCTACTCTCACATGGGCTTAACTTATATAAGTCACACTACTGTTGTCACAATACTTTCATCACTGTATTTTTTAAAACACCAGACAGCAAAAAGCCCGACTCTTTCGAATCGGGCTCTTCTAAATAGAAGCCTAGCAATGTCCTACTCTCACATGGGAACTCCCACACTACCATCGGCGCTAACACGTTTCACTTCTGAGTTCGGAATGGGATCAGGTGGGGCCATGTCGCTATTGTCGCTAGACAAAAAGGGTACAATCTTGAAAGCTGTTCATTAAGACGTGTCTCAATGATAATAAATACGTTTTTTTTCTCTTATTCACACAATTGTCATGCGTGATGCGTGTATTCCTACACTTTTTGTCAAACTTCATACAACAAAACCACTTGGGTGTTGTATGGTTAAGCCTCACGGGTAATTAGTATTGGTTAGCTCAATGCCTCGCAGCACTTCCACACCCAACCTATCAACGTTGTAGTCTCCAACGACCCTTTAGGGAGCTTAAAGCTCCAGTGAGAACTCATCTCAAAGCCTGCTTCCCGCTTAGATGCTTTCAGCGGTTATCAGTTCCGAACGTAGCTACCGGGCAATGCTATTGGCATAACAACCCGAACACCAGCGG
>OJAZ01000275.1_pt1 | contig 27418 bp, 30 predicted proteins | sample 1589851 | NCBI WGS metagenome assembly OJAZ01 (sample SAMN05416792, study PRJEB24817) | seawater metagenome | isolation source: Sea water | place: Canada:Atlantic | collected 2013-07 | reverse complement strand
CGAGATTCGCCTTAGTCTCGTGGGCTCGGAGATGTGTATAAGAGACAGGTCCCATAGCTTTGTCGGGCGGTAGAAACCTGGCAGAGTAAGAGCGCGTTGTTTCACGCAAATCTGAGCCTCCCGGAGGCCATTAGCCTCAATGAGGCTTTGGGCGATGACTAGAAATCCATCCATGTTCTTGCCAGCGGTAACAGCGCCCCGTGTACCGGCATCGACGTTGCCGGCTTCGACTTGCCGTGCGAGCGCGGCTTCTCGGTTGCCCCAGAAAAGCTTGACCGCCTCACGGGCCTGGTCTTCATAATTCGCAAGATCGAGGGTCATACCCTTGTCCCTCCCTCAATTAATTTCATGTCCGCTCCCGAAAGCCCGTACAGCTCGGCCACGGCTGCGTTGAGTTCTTCGGGGCTATTGGTTTTTGCCAAAGTTCTGAGCTTAACTCGGAGATCTTCACTGACCGTATCCCAGTTGGGAAGGCAGATGCGGCGGAGGTATTGCGCTTGAAAGCGCAGGAAGCCCCCGCGCATCCTGGTCGAGTAGAGCGATACAAACAGCCTCGCGATACCTGATTTCATGACTGTTTGTAGGGCTCGGATATCCCACGCGCTCGAAGTGATGAAGTAAAGGTTATGGTGCGGGTAGAGCTCGCCTGGCTCATAGACGATGGCAGCATCCCCTTTGATGTCAGGGATCAACAGCTTTTCTTGGCTGGTGATCGCAGGATGGATTCGGTCGATGGTACGATACCAGTTTGCAGGGGCTTTGGTCGCGACGTGCCGCTTGGCAATCACCTCACGCCGCTCTTCGAGATATTGGGCTAGGCGTGGGTAATCTTCGAGGCGGACGAGCTTTCCGTCATCGCCAAACGGGTTGATGACCCCCCTACCCTGCCATTGTACTTCGCCCGTCTGAATGTCTTTTGTCATCACCAACGGTAGTTTGCGCGAAGGTTCCACGTCGAGCGTTTCAAAGTCCCCGATAAAGGCCTTGTCTGCGCCTGTAGCAACACCAATCCTGACCTTGCATCCGACCGCTTCAAGCTTTGGAAACTTAGCCTCGAGGCGGCGCACCAAAGCTAGCTCTTCGAACTCACTCAAGACCCAAGGTTCCGCCCCTGCGGCTACATCTCGAATTTCCCGAACGATGCTACCCTTGTTCAGCTCCTTCGCCGTCAGGTCGTTGCTCAACGAACGCAGTACGTCTTTGTCAATCTCCGGTCGCGCGAATACGCGCGTCCTGTTCTGCTTAGACCTTTCAATGACGGTAATCGCTGGATAGGCCGTTACCTCACTATGAAAGGCCGGTGTGTCTACCATGTCCACATAGACGGACAACGAATAGTCCCGGCTGACCATATCGCGCAGCTTCCGACCGTAGCGATTTTTCATCCAACGATCAGAACAGATAAAACTAAGCCGCCCGTCCTGCTCGAGCGCGCTCAGTGACTTTTCAATGAAGGGTATATAAATATCTGCGCGGTCGAAAATTGTCTCATAGCGTTGACGGTACTCAGCCATGAGAATGTTTGGTATGACTTCCTGCCTAATATACGGTGGGTTGCCAACAACATGCGTAAAGTCATGGGCAAAGTCATAAAGCAGAAAATCGCCCTGGGTTAGCCACGCCGCAAGAAGCTCTTCGGAATCCGCATGCGAAAAACCTGAGTTTTGAAGTTTCTCGGCAATGCTCAACCTGTGCTTCATGTAAGTTTCGCGATGTAACTCGACGGCACGAAGCGCAGGTTTGAGGCGCTTGACAGTCAAGCCGCCCGGCTCACGCTGTGCAGCGGCTAGTAACCGGTCGATAATTGGATGAATGAAATCGCCATCCCCGAAAGAGGGTTCGAGGATGCGATATTTGGTGAGAGGTTTGTCTGCCTCATACCCCACCAGATCGAGGATGAAATCCACAACCTCGCGCTTAGTATAGATGGCGCCGCGCTCCTCGACACCAGAAGCGCTTGCAAGTCGCTCGACGGCTTCGGTGACAGGACAGAGCCCATCGAACCAGGGCTGTATCGCGAGAGGTGTATTCATATAGCTCACATCTTGTATCGAACACTTGGGGAACGTCTGCGAATTCATAGCACTAGTAGAGCATGAGTTCCTAGGGATACGCAAAATGTTGACACGGCTTATCCCACGCCCATTTTCGTCTATGTCTCTAACTATATCTTTATCTCTAACTATATAGTTATATATAAAGATATAGTTGACGTTATTTTTCGAAGCTGGCAAGCTCTTCTCATGTATGTAATCACTTTCGCAAACCCGAAGGGCGGCTCGGGCAAAACCACGTCCGCCATGCTTTTGGCCGAGCAGATCGCTATATCAGGCGGTCGCGTTGCCATTCTCGACCTTGACCCCAACGCCAACATCCTTGCATGGGCGCAGGCCCGTGAAGAAGAGGGCAGAGACGTTCCCTTTGCGGTTCATGCAAGACCACAAGCTGAGGAAACGGTCGAGCTCATAGACAAGCTATCGGGCGAGGCTGACTATCTCATCATCGACCTCGAGGGGTCGAAGGACCAAATCGTTACGTTCGCACTTTCACGGACAGATTTGTGCATTATCCCGCTCGACGGCTCGCCCATGGAAGCCCGACAGGCTGCACAAGCGGTTCGCCTCGTACAAACCACGGCGAATATGATCCGCTCGAAAATTAACTACGCTCTTTTGTTCACACGCACCAATGCCGCGTTCCAGACGACAGATGAGCGCGACGTGCGGCTAGAAATGGAACAGAACAAAATCCCAACGCTACCAGTTCGGATTGCCAAGCGAGCTCCTTACACGCGCATCTTTCGGGACGGAGTTCTGTTATCAGAGCTGCCGGACATCGTGACAAAAGAAATGAAGGGCAAGACTGCGTCTGTGACCGATAAGGCCATGAAGCAGGTGGCCGGAGCTATCGAGAACGCACGCGACTACGCGCAGACCGTCATTGCCACCCTTACCAAGGAGCAAGCGGCATGAGTGGGAAATACGGATTTTCGGGCGGTATCGACCTGCCCAAGACAACACCAACACCCAAGCCTCGACCAAGAGTCGATGGCGGCTCATTAAGTGAGGCCGTCAAGGCCGGTGCCGATCTGGGCTTCGTCAGCCGAGAACCCACGGCACGCCTTAAACCTGGCCCCAAACGTAAAGAACCGCAGGACAAAATTTCGATACCTGGCCCCAAGCGTGTCGTTGATGACTTCCGGGCGTTTTGTTCGTCGCAAAACCTTACTCTTTGGCAAGGCTTGGAGCTGCTACTCGAAGATCAGAAGGGCAGGGGCGGTTAAGGTTTTCCACGCTTCTCAAAAATTTTTCGACAGAACCCAAGGAATGCCTTGTCCGGGTTGGCCGGTGCATCAAGGCCACCATCGACCATCCATTCTCGCCACTCTTGCTCAAGCGTGTAGATGTCCCATCCTGGTGCAACCCTTCGAGCTTCCTGATGAACGTCAGGGCTCAAGCGGATTACCCCAGGTGGAACCGCTAAAACTGGCGGCTTTGCCGAGTGACGGTTCACAAATATGACCATGTTATCATCGAGCCGCACAGCATAGTCCGGCATGTGATTATACGCTTCGTCCTGCGTGACGATATTGCTCACAAGGCGCTTAAATTCACGCGACGTTGATGCAGAACCACATTTGTCTTGCAGGGATGATAGGCCGATCTTCCACTCTTTCTTTGAGCCGCAATGTTTGCGAGCTATCTCATAGATGCGCCGCTCTAGGGGTTTACGCAGCCGAAAATAATTGCGGTGCAGGGTTAGGACTTCATGTGCTTGAATCGCATTGAACACCCAATCAGACAGTTGGACCTCAATTTCTTGCATACGCCCGTCACGTGTCTCACGGACGATACGGGCGCGGTCGATGATGCTAAAAATATCGAGCTGCTCCTCATTGCCGGTCACGATATTGGTCTCAATCTGTGTTCCTTGAAGGCGAGCGAGAGCACTCCGAAGGCCGCTATACCCACGCCCATCCGAAGGCCGATTTGTTGCCTTCAATAGATCGAACGCTTTCAAACGAACGGTTTTTGAGACCTTCTGGCCTTTGTTGATTGCCGCCATGATTTGGCTGATGCAGTAAATCAGCACATCCCTATCGTGGATGGTTGCTAGGCCGTCCGCAGACGGCTTCACTTCAAGGTAATTTTTGCCCGTGCCATCTTCATATCGTCGCACCCGATGGTCTGGTTTTGTAGAAAGTGAAAAAATGGGGTGCGCCATGGAGGCCATGTCACCTTTGGGCGCAGCGTCGAAAATATCGCACACAAAAAAATCGCCTTGTTCCTGCCTGTCTGGCAGCAAGGGGGAACGATCATTGTCTTTCGTGATTTCACACACCATAGCTTATGTTTCGTGATTTCACACACGCGGTCAAGCTCTTTCGTGATTTCACACACAGACCCGTTGCTTCGTGTCTTTACACACAGAATTTCGTGTCTTTACACACATTCTATCGTGACTCTACACACAAGCCAGTTCTGAAATCGTAATAGATTCAAAGAGCTACGAACACTTATCCACAGCGTAACACATTATATAACACATATTTAACACTCTGATATTATTCGCCATTTTAACAGATTCCATCTTCTAAAATGGCTCTATCCAGAGCATCACCCCAGTTCGTAAGAAAACCCCCACTTACTCATCCAGCCGCGAATTTCCTCATCGGATACGATGTCCTTAGGCCATTCAAACGAGGCGCGGAAACGGATCGCAACCAATACCGCCTCAAGCGTGCCTGCGTTGTTTGGATGCGAGAACTGATACGAAACCTCTCCCAGATCGACAGGTACCGCCACACGGAACGCAAGAGAGGTCAGAACCTTCATAGCAATCTGTCCACCCCCGGTTCCCGGGTGTTTCCTGACCACTTTTGCGAGCTCCTCAATAGCTACGCGAAATTGTACATTGCTCGTCGTTTCTTCCATCATTTGAGATATTCCTCTTCCTGTATCTATAAGGCAGGTAGGAGGAAATTTTTGAGCTTTCAAACTCCAATTTCCCCTACCTGCCGTTTCCTAGCCGTAGATTAGGATCCAATCGATCTGCTCTATGTCTTCCAACTCAGAACCGGCAATAGCCGTTGTTATCAATCAGTTCAGCGGGTTCCGATCCCAACGCCCTCGGTAGGCCTTACTTTTGAAATACAGATTCTGCTTGGCCTTAAGCGGGTTACGATTGCCCACCAGCAGCAATACGTCATCGGCCTTCATGCCCATAATCTGAGTGGCGGTCATAAGCTTATGACCCTGCTCAGAAAAAGATGCGTCCCTAAGCGTGTAGCCTTCCTCATCCTGTCGAACTTGCCGGGAAAGCACAGTGCTCTCTCCCAGGTGCCGTGAAGCCCACTCGGCAGTCTCGATATCGTTGACGTTGAACACCCTTTTGGTGATGCAGGACCCAAAAATAGATCGAGCATCGTTATCCCCGTACGCCCTTTCAACTTGGCCTGTATCTTGTGTCACAAACAACGCCTCGATCCCCGCACCGGCTGCAACGTTAGCGATATTCATGATCTGCTCCATCCGTCCCAGACGCACGAACTCATCGAGTACCATAAGGATGGGTGCCTTCACTTTCCGCTTGCCGTCTTGGCGCACGACGGTCCCGAGAACGAGATTGACGAAGAGACGCATGAACACTGCTTGCCGATCCACCTGATCAAGAGGGACGACAATGAATAGGTCCAGCTTGTCATCCAAAAGATCATCCATCTTGAAACTAGAACGCTGGAGAAACCGGCGCATGTCTTCTGACTGCATCCAGCCAAAAGCTTTTGCTACGGAAGTCTGAATCGACCCTCGCTCCCGGTCACCTGCACGCAGCATCGTGGCCGCGGTGTCTGCTGGGCGATGGCCCACCACATCCCGTTCTTTTACCCATTCCTCCAAGGTGAGATCGAGATCTGATGACAACAGAAGATCAGCCACGGTCACGAGGTTCGGTTGGCATTCAGTTTCTTGCGTGACCACAACTTCGATGGCCGCAGCCACCAGCTGTCGAGCCATTTCTGAGAAATGTGCTCCGTCTCCTTCCTCGGGCTTTACGAGTCCGTCTGCGACGAGCGCGATGTCCCGCGCAAGTTCAGTAGGGCGGATGTAGTCCAAGGGGTTAAACTGATCTTGGCAGTTCTCAATGATCCCGAATGGGTTCAAGACGGCAACTTTGCGTCCAAGTTCTTCGCGATGCCGCCGCGTTATAGAGAAGTTCTCCCCTTTGATGTCTAATGCGACAACGGGACCATGGTGGTCGAGAATGGCCGGAATTACGGTGCTGACGCCTTTGCCGCCCCGCGTCCCGGAGACCACCAGATGATGACCACCGCGCCAGCCTTTTGCGTCGTTCTTCATATACCGAAGGATTTTTCCGCTATGCAGCGCCAAAGGAAGTCCTGTCTTGTTCTGGCGCAGGTAGGCAATGTCGCTCGGGTCCATCCAACACGCAGTCCATGGGCCGTCCGCCGAGTTTCTTTCTTGGCTGGGGTCAGGTCTCAAAACCGCAGAAGCCGGGCACCAAATCGCAACAATGGCAGTAGAAACACCGAGGCCGACGGAGACCATCATAGCTTGTTTTTGAGAGTCGGGGTGTTGCGCCAGCCACATAACGCTCTCCATTAGGGCGCGGCTGAGGGACCAGCCTGCATCCGTCCACTCTTGGATTATTGCCCAAACCTCATTTAGAGGGCCGCCCAATGGCATCAGGACGGTGAGGGTAGCTGCACACAGGCAAAGCCATGCGCATAGCTTTAGGATCGACCTGTGGCGCTCTGCTGCTGTCCCAAGAGTGTCGAAGATCATTGCTGCGGCAAGGATCGGGAAAGCATAGATGGTGGCGGGATAGATCGCGACCACCTTCGGGATGAGGATCATGGCGGCAGCGGCCAGGATCACCGATGCAACCATGATCAACCAATGGCGGGCTTCCAAATTGAAATTCATGCCTGATCCTCCAGTGTGTGAGAGAACAAGATGTCCCACAGCTCACGGTCGCGATCCCTCTGTGTGAGGCGGTCTGGCAGGTCACGCTCCACGATGTTCTGAAGAGCAGGCTCGGCGCTGAAGCGTTCGAAAACCAGGCTACCGAGAAGCCATTTTAGGCGATCTTCATCCTTCTTTTTCGTCTGCTGGCGCTTCGCATCGAGCGCCATGATCTGCGCACCGATCTGCTGTTTCTTAATTGTGAGCGCATGGATGCGATCATCGATAGGGGGGCTCTTACTCATTTTCGTCTCCAAAGTTGCGTGTAGGGAGAGACTATGAGCCGACAGTGAAAATCAGAAAAAATGAGCAGTCATTTTATGTGGATAACCTAAATTCCCAAATTCTCAGATGGTGGGGTCTTGGGTTAAAGTGGCACCAGAAGAACTGAAATGCGCGCTTATACATTGCCTTCGGCAACGTGCGCTTGCTCTGCGGCTCAACAAGTCCGGACAAATAACCGACGTATGAAGGCGGCGTTGCCGCTTGACGAGGGTTTCACCCTCGAACTCCCGACCAGCGCAACTAGGCGCTGGACCCTGTTTTGAAGAAAGGCGTCCGAGATATGGCGATCTATCATCTCAGTGCAAAAGTCATCAGCCGGGCAGGGGGCCGGTCATCTGTTGCCGCCGCTGCATACCGCACGGCGGGTCGCATGCGAGATGAGCGGCAGGGGTTGGAGCATGACTATTCGCGCAAAGGCGGGGTCGTCCATTCCGAGATCATGGCACCCAAGAACGCGCCCGGCTGGATGCGCGATCGCGACCAGCTTTGGAACGCTGTCGAGGCAGTCGAGAAGCGGCGTGACGCCCAGCTTGCCCGCGAGATCGAAGTGGCCCTTCCCCGTGAGCTTGATCGAGATGAGCGCCTAGAGCTCCTGCGTGGTTTTGTTCAGCGCGAATTTGTCGATCGCAGCATGATCGCAGATGTGGCGGTCCATCAGGTCAAGGCCCGTGATGGGCAGGAACAGCCTCACGCGCATGTCATGCTGACAATGCGCGAGCTGACCGGTGAGGGGTTCGGCAAGAAGGACCGCAGCTGGAATGCGCAGGACATGCTGATGGGCTGGCGCGAAGCTTGGGCGCGGGATACGAACATAGCTCTTGAGCGGGCAGGTCGGTCAGAGCGGATCGACCATCGGTCTCTTGATGTTCAGCGGTCCGAAGCCGAGCAACAGGTCGAGCGGGTCCGCGAGAGGGGGCAGGAAGAGCTGGAGCTTGAGCACGAGAAGAAAGTGGTCGAACTGAGCCGCGAGCCCGAGCCAAAAATGGGACCATCGGCCAATGCCTTGGAGAAGCGGGGGACAGTCACCGAGCGCGGAGATGCCTTCCGCGCGGCGCAGGCGCGCAATGCACAGCGCCAGAAGTTGGGCTGGCGGCAGTTGGAATTGCGGCTTGAGCTGATAGAGCGGGGGCGCGCCTTTATCGCCACTGCCCGTGAGCGGCTGGATCGGCTTTGGGCGCGTGCGGAAGAGGCGATGTCACGCATCAACGAAATGGTTATAGGGGAGGTTGAGAGGCCGCAGGTTGGTGCGGAGCGGGGCAACATGGAGGCGCGCCGGGCGGCGGTGTTGGCGTGCGATGTTGAGCGCCCGGAGGCGCAAGCGCCGGATGTCGGGCGGGAGAGGGGTGCGCCCGACGATCCAGACCGAGATCGTCGGGATGCCATCCTTGGGCGTGTGCGCGACACCGGACGTGAGCGGGGTGCAGCTGAGTTGGAGCGGGATATAGCCCTCCGCGATGGTGAGAGCCATGACCAAAAGCGGCGGAATGACATTCTCGGCCGTGGGCGTGACAATGCATTCAGACGCGGGCAGAACCGTGAGCGGGATAGAGAACGTTAAATAAGGATAATCATATGGATGACTTAACAAAAATCATTTCAACGCTGAAACAGCGCGGACCAGTCGCTGAGGCACATTTTTATGAAGTGCAGGGTCCTGCAACATGGGATCAGCTCATGCGTGGCGCATTCGCGCATATCTCAGGAGAAGATGGTAATTCTTACTATTATCATGTTTTAGAGCGCTGCGGCTGTCATCCTGAGGAAGCTATGTCTCAGTCTAAGGTTGATGCTTATGAGATGGCGCGCCAGTTGCTCATTAAATCCCCTAAGAGCCGGGCTGAAATGGACGCCCTCTTGGAGAAGTCTGGTTTGTGATTTTTCGTGATCCCGGCGAGGTGCCGGGGTCGCTTCGCGCATTAGACAGGGTAGGGCATCAACAGGCCGACGCCCCCTCACCCCAGCCCTGACAAAGTTTCCAAATTCTGTTGATCTGACTGCCATCTTAGCACCGAGGGCGGCGGGATGATATTCCCGGGCGCGGGCGTAATAATGCGCCCGAGCGTGAGCAGGGCCGCGATAACGCCAGAAATAAAGAGTAGTGAAAGACGTTCGCGAAGAAGTGGCAAAGATGAAAAAATGGCGCGTTGTTCTCGACACCGAGAGGGCCTGTCCTGCGATGACTGGGTTGCCGTGAGCGGGCTTTGCCCAGATGAGGAGGAAAGCGCACGGTTCTTCTTTTTAAAGATCGTCGGAGTGGAACGTCAGGAAAAGCGACTGCCGAGCTAGACGCACGGCAAGACGTTGTGGTGTCTGACCCTTGTAAGCCTGCCCTCGAATGCCGAATTCGAGAAACGGCGTTTAGTTGGTCAAGAAAGCAGGCGTGGTGTCCTGAGCCGGTTGGGGTCAAAATAGGCCAAGCGCTTGGGTGTTGCGCACCCCAAGGCCTATTTGCAGCGCGGCTGACTCAGGAGGTTATTCGGTTCGGCTCCATCGGCTTCGGTTTTCAGGTATTTCTTTCCATTCCGCGTAGCGATGATGACCCAGACCGAGTTGCCATTGACGCTGGTCCAGAAGCGCCAAGTGCCGTCTTCGATACCTTTGATGGCAACATCGAGCTTAATGCACCAAGGACCACCACTCTTGGAACCAGTAGCTCCGCCGATGCTGTCAATACGCCGGTCAGAGTCCGCACCGTCTGGAATAATACAGGTGATCTGATGATCCTGTGGCATGGGATAAATCCTTCTTTTTATGACATTCTAGGATGCCAGGTTGAAACGGATTCGCAGAGGTAGATGCTACCTGCGAGCCCTGATGTTGTAGGGTCATAGCCTTAGCAATCAGGGAGATTGTCCAAGTTGTTGCTCGACGACTTATCGGCGGTCGAGCGGAGGTATTTGCCGGTCGTTCCGTTCACCACGGTGATGTCGACACGGGACGTGCCAGCCTGCTGGACGTAGTAGGTATGCGTGCCGTTTTCGATATCGCGGATCGCGTCAGCCTTCAGCCGTGGGGACCATGCCTCGCCCGATTTGCAAAGCTTGGTGATGTCGCCGTCCTTGTTTTTTCCCGACGCGGTAACTTTTCTGTCAGCCATCTTTTCGCCCTTCATATTGGTTTACATTAGTATAGCGATTACTACACTTGAGGTTTGATATAGTGATCACTATACTTCTGTCAACCTGCGAACAGAGAGAATTTTGCATGTCAGAAAAATTTGGCGAAAAGCTCAGGAAAATCCGGACTTCCAAGAACATGACACAGGAAGAGTTGGCAACGGTTCTTGGGTCATCGAAGGCCTATGTCTGGCAGCTTGAAAACAAGAAGAATGCCAAGCCCTCCGCCGAGCTGTTACTAAAGATCGCAAATCATTTTGGGGAGTCGCCAGAGTTTTTCTTGGATGACACGCAGGACGAGCCTTCCGACCGACAGGTCGAGGACGCCTTTTTCAGGAAGTTCCATAAGCTGTCCGAAAATGACAAGCGAACGATTGAGAGGATAGTTTCAGGTTTTGACGACGAAGATTAGCAGCCCTCCGATGAAGGAGGCCAACCGACTTACAAGGCTCTGGCAGGACCACGGCCCCAACACTTACCCACTGGATATTTCAAAGCTCATTGATGGCGCACTTCAAACCAGCGATTTTGGCGGCGAACTGAAAACCAAGATAGGCAGCTACGATTCCTTCGAAGGGTGTCTTGTTAAAACAAAGAACACCGAGAAGTGGACGATTTTGCTGAACTCGGAAATCGAGAACAAGCGGCGTCAACGGTTCACATATGCCCATGAGCTGGGACACTTCATGTGCCATCGGGGTTTGCGGGATCGTTTCGAAGACAGCGATGATACCCTGAACGATTTCAGGGATAAGATAGAAACCGAGGCCAACGTGTTTGCGTCGTGGCTACTTATGCCTGCCAACCTTCTCAGAGATGAGTTTAGCGGGATTGGCTGGAATACAGATTCCCTGTGCGAGATAGGAAACCGTTTCGAGTGCTCACTCCAGGCGAGCGCTTTGCGATTTGTTGGGCTTTCCAACAAGCCGGTTGCATTTATCGTGTCGCGCGATGGAATGGTCGTCTGGGGCAGCAAAAGTAAATCAGCTCCGTATATGACAGCGTTTTGCTTTGGAGATGAACTGCCAAAGGCGTCCCAAGCTCTTACAGCCCACCTCAATGGTGAAACCTGCGCATTGCCGCAGGATTCCGGCTTGGCTTGGAATGAGTTTCGAAGCGCGAATGAGAGCCAGTACTTCGATTATTCCGGGCGGGGGTATCAGTACACATGCATTGAGTTTGTCGGATAAGTTGATGAACCCCGATGATAAATCAGCCATAGAAATTGTGTGATCCCGGCAGTGTGCCGGTCTCTCTTTGAGCGATAGACAGGGCAGGGGATCGTCGGGCTGACGCCCGCTCACCCCAACCCTGACAGTTTCCAAATTCTGTTGATCTGCCTGCCATCCTGCCAGGTCCGAGAAAACCGGCAAGCGCCGTCTGCGGCGTCGGTTCCGGTCGAGAATTCCGGTTCCTCCCACGCGCAGGCGCGCGGTTCCCTCCCAAATTCACGCCCTCCACCCGGTTGTCACGGCCCCGCCAGGCCGCAGGACGGGCTTTGCCCTTACCTGCTCTGCCCTTCGGAATGCATGGGCATTCCAAAGATCAGAACAGGAAGGCCCGCCCATTGGCGGAAAGGGACACAGACCCGGCCCGCGTCATGCAAAGGAGGGTCACAAATGACCGGAGAGAAGTTTGACGTTTATTCCCATGTCACCAACCAGATCATCGCGCAGATTGAGGCGGGAACGTCGCCTTGGCGCAAGCCATGGACCGGCGGAGGGACGGGGGTCAGCTTGCCGGAACGGTTCAACGGCGAAGCCTACCGGGGAATCAACATCCTGATGCTTTGGGCAACCGCGATGGCCAAGAACTACAGCTCAGCCCGCTGGATGACGTTCAATCAGGCCAAGCAGCTTGGGGGCCATGTCCGCAAGGGCGGGAAATCCGCGACCGTTGTGAAATACGGCACCGTCGAGCGCGAGGACGAGAACGGCGAGGAACGCCAAATTCCCTATGCCAAGGCCTACCGCGTATTCAATGCTGACCAGATCGACGGCTTGCCCGCTGAATTCTACATCCTGCCCGATCCGTCCCGTGATCTGGGCACCGAGGCCGATCCCGAGCTGGAGGCATTCTTTGCCGCAACCGGTGCGCAGATCGACAGCACCGAGGAGCCGCGCGCCTATTACAACATCAAGACAGACCGGATTCACATGCCGCCGATTGGCACGTTTCACAAGGCCGCAGGATATTACGGCACCTTGGCGCATGAGTTGGCCCATAATGCCGAGCTTCGGATTATGCCGCGCCGATCCGCAGAACTTGTTGTGTTGTAGTTAGATCGGCGCGGCAGGTCGGCATAATTCAGAGCGCTTCGAGGAATGCCAAGAGTTCGTCACCCGGTCGATATCGTCCGCCCGTCTGGCCAACCGGCTTTGTCAGAGCCATCGCCCTTTCTTTCAGTTCGATATCGGCGTGGATGTAGACCTGTGTCGTCTCAATCGATTCATGGCCCAACCAAAGGGCGATAATCGTTCGGTCAACACCGCTCTGTAGAAGCTGCATTGCGGCGGTATGGCGCAAGACATGGGGGGTGACGCGCTTCAATCTGAACGTCGAACTGGTCAAGGCGGCGGTGGCCGCGTGCTTCCGAACGATCCGTTCAACCGCGTCTCGGCTCAAGCGCGCGCCCCGGATCGTCGCAAACAAGGGGTCGCTGGGGCCGACCTCAATCTGGGCAAGCCAGGCTTTCAAAGCATCCCGACTGTCTGTCCGAAGCGGTGTCGCGCGTTCCTTGCGGCCTTTACCCATGCATCTGAGGTGCGCTCCGGTGCCGAGCTCGACATCGCCAACGCGCAGGCCGATCACCTCTGATACGCGCAAACCGGTCTGTAGCATTGTGAGGAGCAACACCCGATCACGCCGCCCAAACCAGGTCGTCTGGTCAGGCGCCTTCAGTAAGGCCTCAATCTCGTCACGAGTCAGGAAGTCCACGACGCGTTTTTCGTGCCGTTTGGACGGCATCGCCAGCACCTTCTGGCAATGATGCAGCAACTGGGGTTCACAGCCCGCGACGTATTTGAAGAACGAACGGATCGCTGCCAGCCGCGTGTTCCGGCTTCGCGCGCTATTGCCGCGTTCATCCTCGCAGAACGTCAAGAACCGCCCGATGATGTCGGCATCGATGTGGGCTAAATGCAGCTCAGTCGGCGGCAACCTGGTCTCTGCTGTCGCGTATTTCAGCAAGAGCCGGAAGGTGTCGCGATAGCTGGCGATCGTGTTTGGGCTGGCCTGCATCTGGGTCAACAGCCGCTCGGTGAAGAACCGTTGCACGTAGACGGGCAATGGATAGGTCACGATCATGATGCGCCCTCCAGTACCCGCTGCTCTGCTCGTGCTGCGGCCAACTGCATCAGCTCGGGTACGGCCTCGATGTACCAGAACGTATGCTTGGGCTCGGAATGGCCGAGATAGGTGCTGAGCTTGTACATTTCGGCCTCGATGTCCCGGCCATCCCGGAACCAGTCCAGGATGGTGTGAACAGCAAATGTGTGCCGCAAATCATGGATTCGGGGACCATGACCGTGGCGGTTGAAGGCTTGCGATGACCGTAGGCCGATATTTCTGCTGACCTGTGCGAAGTTGTAGCGTGCCCCGCAATCTCCTGCCGGTTCGCCATCTTCCTTGATGAAGAACCGTGGCGATTGCCGCGGTACCAGCCGATCCCGCAACTCGGCATAGCGGGCAAGCCGATGGGCGGTGTCACCGTTGACGGGCAACTGCCGATCCTTACCATTCTTCGTGTTTCTGAGCGTGAGCACGGCGCGGTCAAGATCGACGTCCTGCTGATCCAGAGACAAAGCTTCGTTCACCCGCATGCCCGTCACCGCGATCAAGCCGAACAGGGTCTGCCACAAAGCGGCCCGAAGGCCATATGGTGACGGCAGCCGCCCGGCTTCGGCGACAAGATCTGCGATCTGACTGGGCGCATAGATGTAGGGGACACGCCTTCGGTATCGGCCGATGACGAGTTGGCTGGACGGGACCTCGGTCCGATCGTCGTGCTCTGCAAGCCAAAAGGCGAACCGGCGCACCATGCCAAGGCGATGAGACCATGTGTTGTTGTCCGCACTGCCGTAGTTTGCCTTCCAATCAAGGAACAAGGGCGTCGAGATGATATGGAACCCGTTGTCGTCGGCAAAACTGACGAACTTGCGGAGGACCCGTTCATCGAAGGAGAGGTCAAATCCCATCGAACGCCGAAGGGCCAGATATTCATCAAGTTGTTGGGAAAGCCTCTTCATCGCACTTCCTCCGCCGTTGGCCAGGGACGCGAGATCGAGCGCAAAGCATCGACATCATGTTGCGCATAGATTGTCGTGTTCATCGCAGACCGGTGTCGCAGCACATCCCCGATCTCGGTAAGCGACGCGCCCTTTCGCAGCATGTCGGTGGCCAGGCTGTGCCGCAGAATGTGGGTGCCTATATAGGCTTGTGGCGGACTGATCCCGGTCGCGTCATAGGCGTCTCGCAAAATCCAGCGAAGGATTTGAGCGTCCTTGAACCTCTTGAACGGCGGTTTCACCGACACGAACAGCGCGCGGTCTGGGCCCCGGCGCTCATTCTTGATGTAATCGACAATCGCCTCACCAATCTCCGCCGACATCGGCATCCGATCATGCAATTGCCTCTTGCCACGGATCAGGATTTCACCAGCACGCCAGTCGATATCGTTCAGTTCTATCGCCGTCACCTCTGGGGGCCGGAGGCCCAGCCGGGCGATCAGCATCAGCATTGCATAGTTGCGTCGGCCCGTTTTCTTGTGGCCGCGCACCACCTCAATGAGCCGGTTGACCTGTTCCGGCTCCAGATACCTCGGAATGCCCGTCGGTTTCGGCTGCCGCGCCTTCGGCACGGCGCTGCTCAGGTTTCGCTCCGTCTTTCCGCTCCAAAACAGGAACTGGAAGAGGTTACGCAGATGTGACGGACCGGTCTTGTCACGCGGCGCATTTTGCGCCTCACGCAATCGAAGGATGAACCCGGTGATGTCGTCAGGCTTGATCTTGTTGAGATCGCCTAAACCCGTGCCGAACTTCGCGGTCAGGAACCGGTCATAGAACCGCAGGCAGTGGTAGATTGTGTCCTCGGACAGACCGCGCTGGACGCGCAGGTACGTCTCGTACTCCCGTTTGAGCACAGCCCTTGGCGACATGTCGAGCGGCGGTATAGGGCGCGCTGGAGCGGATGCATTCTCGATCAGGTAATCCCTGAACCGATTAAGTCGGTATAGGCAATGCTTCTTATCTTTCGCCGACGCGGCGTCGACGATTGGACGCGCAAGCTGGTCCATAAGCTCATCAGTTAAGTCAGCAGGGGTGAGTTTTGCCGATACCAGGGCCTCCCTGAGCGCTTGTGCATTCGATCTGTATTTATCAATCGACCCCTGGCTGTACCCTTCGGATTCGATGACTTCGGCGAAGTGGTCAGCATGGTTGATCCGGTTTGGCAAAGATCGGTTCGCGCGAGATGGTTGCGTTTTCATAAGCTTTTCCTTCAGTTGGTTGAAGGTTGTGCTTATGCCAGATCACCGAAGCGGACGCTCACGGGGCGAGGATAGATCAACACAATGCGGGACAAAGGGTGCCTTCGCTGCGGTTGCGCCAATGGCGGCATTTGCGCTTAGAAGTCTTTTGTCGAAACTGTCTCATTCTTTTGCGTTCGCTCCCATTGCGCAATAAGTGCATCCCCTTCGCCCTTAAAATTATCGAGCATAAAATTGCCGTCGGCGATACGGTCTATGCGAAAGTGGCGCAGGCTTTGACGCAACTCACACCACGCCACGATCATGACGTTGTCCACATAGTAGATGAGAACAAGCGGCCAGATGATACGGCTGGTTTCGCGCGCGTCCGCATCTCGATAGAAAATCTCCAACTTGGTTTCCGCACGGATCGCAGCGCGAAGACGTGACAGATCTATCGGTGGCTCACTCTCGACTCCCCATGATGAAGTGACCAGCTTTCGTGTCCCCGGTGCCGCCTCATGCAGTTTTCGTGAGGCCCGCCCTGCTGCGCGCCACAAACCTGGATCGCCCGTGCGTGCTACAAGGCTGAGACCTACTGCAATGGCCTCGGCTTCATCGACGTCCAGGTTGATCGGGGGAAGATCATAGCCCTTTCGCATAACATAACCGACACCGGGCTCGCCCAAGATAGGGGTCTGCATGGCCTGCAGGCTGGCAATGTCTCTATAAACGGTCCTGACCGACACTTCGAGGACCGTAGCAAGATCCCGCGCCAAAAGTGGTTTCTTGGCGTCGCGCAAAAGCTGAATAATCTCGAAAAATCGTGTCGTTTTGGATGGCATGTCCACTCACTTCTTTTTGCCCAGCATGAAATACTGCTGACATACAGGTGTCAGTAGTCGTCCGCTATTCATTCATAAACAATGCAAGGCGGCATCCTGTGAAAATGATCGATACCAATCAAAGAAAAGCAGGCATTGTCCTCGTGGCGGTCTCCGCGATTGTCTTTAGTTCTGCTGGTGTTTTCACCAATGGCGTTTCAACAGACCCATGGGAGATTATCTTCTGGCGAGGGGCTGCAGCGGCGACGTTTACGCTGATCTATCTGGTGTTGCGCGGCGCGCTTCTTGCGGAAATCAGGGCATTCAACAAGCCCGCATTCTTTGTAACTTTGATGATGGCCGCTGGCACTGCCGCCTTTATCCCGGCGTTCAAACTCAGCAGCGTCGCAAACGTCGCTTTGATCTATGCTGCCGCCCCGTTCATCGCCGCAGGGCTATCGTGGGTGTTCATCAAAGAGCTTCCAACCACGCGGGTCATTTTGGCAAGTTTGGCGGCGCTCTTGGGGGTGTTCATCATTGTTTCAGCATCATTTGGCGACAGTCAGCTAAAAGGAGATTTCCTTGCCCTGTTCATGACCTTGATGATGTCGGGCACGATGGTTGTTTACCGGAAATTCCCATCGACGACTGCGGCGTTACCGGCAGCCCTATCGTCCATTGTGCTGCTGCCATTTGCACTGGCGTTTGGCGACCCGCTTGTGGTGCAAAATCACGAACTGCCGATACTCATAGCCTTCGGCCTTGTTTTCGCAGTTGCGTCTGTGACCTTGTCAGAGGGCGCGAGACGCCTGCCATCAGCAGAAACAGCATTGCTTTCTACACTGGAAATGCCGTTAGCACCCGTCTTGGCGTTTCTCATACTGTCAGAGGTGCCGACGTCTTCCGCGATACTTGGCGGGGCCATCATTTTCTTGGCCGTTGTTTGGTCGCAGAGACTCAATGCCAAACATTAAAAGCCGACCTTCGTACTCAATGCAGCATTCGACACTTCGGGCTCAAAGCCCGAGTTCGCCGCGTTCAGTTCGAACGGCTGCTGTTTGCCGCCAAAGTATTATGCCGACCTGCCGCGCCGATCTAACTACAACACAACAAGTTCTGCGGATCGGCGCGGCATAATCCGAAGCTCGGCATTATGGGCCTTATGCCGACATCGGCATAAGACCCACTGGACAGGGGCGACAAAGCGGCTGGACCGTTTGGGTCGGTTCAATGATCGCAAGGCCTACGCCTTCGAGGAGCTGGTCGCGGAGATTGGCAACTGCATGCTCTGCGCACAGATCGGGGTGGAACCTGAGTTCGACCAGAGCGCCGCCTATGTTGAAGGGTGGCTTGAGGCGATGAAAGAAGACAGCCGCGCGATTTTCCGGGCCGCGTCCGAGGCGCAGAAGGCCGTGGATTACATCATAGCCCGCACCGCGCGGGCTGACAGAATGGCCGCGAAGTAGCAGCACGCACCGCTGAAATGATCGAGGCCCCTGTCAGCAGGCGGGGGCCTTTTTGTGTTGTGGCGTGATCTTGGGCTTGGACGGTTTCAGGATGACCTGTTGGCAGAAAACCTGAAGGCCACCCGCCAACAGTCTGGCGCTTCGCGCAGACAGGCATTCAATGCCCGAAAGTGGCGAAAAGGTCATTTTTGTAAGCTAAAAGGTGTGGAAATTACATAAAGTAAATCAGCGAACGCGGGGGAACTGGACAAGTTCTGACTGCGTTTGCTGGTTCAGTTCAAAACTACTCGTAAGTTAGGCGATCAAAGAGCCAACGCGGAAAAATAATCTACGTCCCCCATCTGTCCCCCCTTGAGAGCAATTTCGAACGAAGCAATGTTCTTTGAAGTGTTTAATGCGTGGCAAAGAGGTGCTCCAGGTGCATGTAGTGCAGCGACATCTAACGCCTCTATTCCCATAGCTGTTGTGGCGTAGCTTGATGTATCTCCGCCTGCGACGACCAGTCGCGTAAGCATGAGCTCGGTACGTAAAGTCGAAAGAACCTCTCCTAGTAGATTTCCTATATTTTCTCCGAGATTGATTTCGTTTTGCTTCGCAATCTTCGCGGTTTCTTGAACTGAGGCATCTGTCGAACCTGCGGAACTTTGAAAGATTACAGATTTTCCACGGCCAATAATCCGACGGCCATCCTGAAGCAAAGATTGAAATACAGCATTGCGCTGCTCGCCTTTTAAGAGACCTGCATTTGAAGGCAACATCACAGCAGAAAACCCATGATTACAGGCGTGCGTAACCTGACGCTCGGTGGTAATAGAGCAGCTACCTGACGCTACTGCGATAGGCCCGCCAGCGGATAGGGGCTTTGTCGGAGGGTGAAATTGAGCTTTGTCGTCATCAGGACCGACTTTTTGCATCAAGGCATATTCAACGCCTGATGATCCAACCACAAACGTTGTACGATCATTTACCAATGCTTTTAGAACTGCACCAGTTCGAGTTGCGTCTTCTTGTGAAACGCCATCTATAAAAACGATCGCATTGTCTTTTCGTACCGATGCGACAAGCTCCTCGGCTGTTAAACTCGCGAGTTCCGAAAGGCCAATAAGTCTTGTTGAGAGATCGGTTTGTTTAGAAATATGCAGCTGTAGATCCGCTTCATTCATCGGAGTCGAAGGGTGATTTGCCATCACTGGATGTCTATCGATACGGAACGTATCTGGACGGCCAGAAAGCTTGGCGAAAAGATTTCCAAATGCGACATAGCGGCCTAGCATCGGAGCGGCGACGATCACCGGTGTAGCTACATCTCCAAAAACGTCGCGGCCAACCTCAATCGCAGTACCGATACTGCCAATTTGAGGTGAAGAATCGAACGTCGAGCACACTTTGTAGTGAAAAATTGAACCCCGAACCTTCCTCATGGCGTGAAAAGCTTTTCGCAGCTCACTTGCCATGCTTTCGGGGGGCAGTGCTCTGCTAATGCCAGCAATACCGACCGCCTGATAATCACCGATATTTTCTAACTGGCTGGGTGTGGGAACATGCGTAAAAAGTAGCGCTTTCACCCCACCCCGAGCGAGCGCGTCTATCGCATCAGTGGAGCCTGTGAAGTCATCGCCGTAGAAGGTTAAAAGTGGAGGTATGTCACTCATCATTTTTCTCCAAAAAACTCAATTGATCGTTTGAGCGAAGGCGATTGTTGGGCGGCCTCGGTAAGGCTTACACCCTTCTGAGCAGCATCCCACGCGGTGCGGATCGCTGAAATTCCTGCTGCTACGCCATCTGGGTGCGACTGGATGCCTGATCCAGCAAGGTACAGAACATCATCTGATTTCAGTTGGTCATAGCAAATGGGTGCCTGGCCGCCCCACTGACCTGCGGATATCACCGGCATGATAGCTTTTCCCGCATTTGTTGTGTCTATGGCTTTTAGGCAAGCTCTTCCCGCAGCGCCTATTTCTTCATCCGGTTCGCAGAATTTTCCGCCAAATCCTCCTATGTGGATCTGATCGGCACCCGCGAGACGATGAAGGAGCTGATAAGGTTGGAAGTCCATTCCGAGAGAGTGGTGCCGCGAATACATCCCCCACCCTGCTCGATGGCCATGAATTGGTACCGCAGAGTGCTTCCGCAATGCTTCCAGTCCTGAGAGACCCACACCATTTAGGTTCACCATAACGGCCGTACCGTTTTCGGCGACCACCTTGTCATGGTGCTTGATCAAAAGGTCAGCTGCATCTGAAATGTTAAACGCATACATCACCCGTTTGCCGGTCTTATCGAAGTGAGCGCGTATCACACTCATTACAGCTTGGATTCGTTCATGAAGTGGACAATGTAAAGGATTACCCATGAGTTCATCATCTTTGATGAAGTCGATGTCCCCTTCTATCAATTCAGCTACGCGAGAAGCATAGTCTTCAGGAGAGAACCCGACACAAGGCTTGATGATCGTGCCCACCAGAGGTCCACTTTTTACGCCTGAAATTGATCGAGTGCCTGAAATACCAAATTGTGGTCCGGGAAATCGTTCTGCAAAACCAGGTGGTGCATCGATATTTAGCAAGCGTACCGCTGTTAATTCTCCAAGTTCAAACAGGTTGCCAGCCAGAGTGGCTAACCATACTGGCAGGTTCGAACCGGCATTATCCTCGGGAAAGGCAACCTTGATGACCGCTGTATTATAGCTTTCAAAACGTCCCTTTCGATCAAGATGAGCTGAAGGAAGGGAGGGTGTGACAGCTTCCGTCTCTGCCGCTATGTCAATAACGTGTGCTCTGGCGAACTCTGCTTTTTCCTCGCCGGGTACAGGCTTATAGCTACCTGTCGATTGCTCACCTGCTAAAATTCTTGCAACCTGCTCAATATTAAGAGGTGACTGAACACGATAGGTTGCGACGATTTTATCGTGACTATCCGAGCTCATTGGGAGCTCACAGACAAACGATCAAATGTATTACTGTACTTCAGAACTAGTCCGTCTCCGTCGATGTCTATGACACCCTCAAAACCCCGAAAAACCCCTTTGTACAAATAACGGCGATTATCAGCACTATCTTCCAAAGCTTTATAGCGCTGAACGACGGGTTCAACGGCCAAGCCAGGCACTGAAATATAAACCATAGACAGTTCGGTTTCGTCTTCGAGCGCATCTCTTAAACGATTTATAGGTAGTGTATTCGTAAATGGAGTTGCCGCGATATCGATCTCCAAACAAGGTTTCAGATCGGGTCGTGCAATATCGTCGACGTACCACTGGCCGTCAACATCACGACGGATATTGGTTGTTTTTTCGAGATTTTGATCTGTCTTTTGTGTGAGCCGAACAGATAGAAACTGCCAGTTTTTATCTGTTGTAACCTCGTAATTGAGTGATAGGTTCTCACCTTGAATTTGGCCGACGACAGTGCCACTTGCACTATAAACATCAGCTTTTTCTTTGATTTGAAAAAACTCCAATGTAGGTGTATTGTGCCGTTGCCAGATCAACGCCTTCTTTAGCATTAGGACTCTCCCAGATTCATACTGTTCACAGCCTCTTTCAATGGCTGGCCTATCTGCATACCCGCTTTGAGTGCGGTCTCATTGACATGAGAAATAACCCCATTTTCCCACATATCCGCAGCATCGCCGATGCAGCAGGTGAAGTGGCTTACTGTACCTGCTGCGACGCTGCGTTTTTCAAGCATATCAACAGCAACAATTCCTGCTTGGTCCTTGCCAATACCGGCGTCGTTAAAGAAGACGCAGCCAAGTGGATATTCGAGAGCAAACTCACCTGAACTTGCACCGCCATGCGAAGCGGAAATCACGATTGCCCCAGCGTCATCTTGGTCAGCTTTTGTAATTGAATCCATAAGAACGACCGGACGGCCACGGGTCTCAGAAACAGTTTTCTTAAGCATCTTTATGTACTCCTGTAACATTATGATTGTCGGGAAAGTTTAAGTCGTGGATTACGTCTGTAAGAGCGGTATCCAAAGCACCGATGATCTCATCGATCTCTTCGTGGGTGATTATCAAGGGAGGACTGATTTGAAGGTGATCTCCATTTTTCCCAAAATTTGAGAGCGCGACCCCTGGATTCACCAGAACCCCTGCTGTTCGCATGTGCGAGACAACTTTTTGGGTAAATTTGGCATCTATGTCGAAGGGTTTTCGTGTCTCGCGGTTCGCGACGAATTCAAGCCCTACGAGAAGACCAATACCTCGAACTTCGCCGATGCAATCATGTTTGCTTTGAAGTTCACCTAACTTGTCGATCAGATAAGGGCCCGTCTCTGATCCCTTTTCAAAAAGACCCTCGTTTTGCATGATGTCGAAAACTTGGATACCAATGAAACACGATGCGGGATTACCGCTATAGGTGAAACCATGATTATATCGTCCGCTACCGTCGCGTAGAGCATCCAAGACTCGATCTCGTACAACAATAGCGCCGAGTGGTGTGTAACCACTGGCGATACCTTTACCCATCGTGATGATATCTGGGATGACATCCCAATGATCAATTGCGAATGCCCTACCTGTACGCCCGTAGCCGCACAGAACTTCATCAGCCACAAACAGAATGTCGTACTTATCGCAAATTTCACGGACGCGCTTATAATAGCCTGCCGACGGCACAACTGCTGTAGCCGTAGTGCCAATCACCGTTTCCGCGAAGAACATCGCGATGTTCTCTGGTCCTTCCAGCAGGATCATACGCTCTAGATCATCAGCACACTGAAGGTTGCATCCACCAGCATTGTTACACATCCGGCAACGATACTCGTATGGCGGTTCGATGTGAGCAACATCCATCAGATAAGGCTCGAACATTGAACGCCAGCTCGTTCGCCCAGACAGTGCAAGTGTGGCTAGTGTAACGCCATGATAACTCTGCCAGCGGGCGATCACTTTGTGCTTTTGCGGCTTACCTCTCTCGATGAAGTACTGCCTTGCAAGTTTAATGGCACTCTCATTAGCTTCCGACCCACCTGATACGAAATACACCGCTTCCATACTTTCTGGCGCGATTGAGATAATTCTCTTGGCGAGTTCTTCCTGCCACGGATGTGTAAATCCAGCTCCATAGACAAAAGGTATGTGAGAAGCAGCCTCCCCCATTTTCCGGTAAATTTCAGTACGACCATGCCCGATAGCGACCACAGCCGCACTTGCCATTCCGTCGAGCAACTTGTTGCCCGCCTCATCGAAGATGTAGACACCTTCTCCATTCGTAATTTGTGTCGGCGATGAGTTAAGTTCCCGATAGAGAACAGAGCTTTGATTTATCACTTTTCAGTTCCTTAATTAATAGCCAAGAGTTCGCGGCAGCCACAGAGTGAGTTCCGGCACGAAAGTGATAAGTCCTAAAACAACCAGTAAGAGCGCGAACATGGGAATAGTTTCTACGATAGCGCGGCTGATCGGTACTTCAGCAATCCGCGCAGAAATGTAGAGCGTCATCGCAACCGGCGGTGTTACCAATCCAATCATCAAGTTGAATACCGCAATCATGCCAAAGTGAACCGGATCAACACCAAACTCGACTGCGATTGGTAGCAGGATTGGTACAAGAATTATTGTGGCGGGGGTCGAGTCCAAAAACATGCCTGCGATCAGGAAAACAAGGTTAAAGACCAGTAAGACAATAATCGGATTTCTGATATGTGCTTGCAGATAGTTAGCTACTAGGTTGGGCACACCTTCAATCACCAATAGATATGCAAAGAACCCGCTAATACCAATTATAAACATGACGTTAGCAGTATCCAACGCTGCTGAGGTCAAGCACGAACCCAATCCTTTTAAGTCTAGCGTGCGATAGGCAAGCATAGCGACCAACAGAGCGTAGATGACCAAGACTGCGCCCAATTCAGTAATGGTGAATACGCCGCCAAAAATGCCTACAATAAGGATGACTGGCATTGCCAAGCCGAGGGCGGCATGGCGAATTCGCGATCCAATCTCACGAAGTGACACCTTTCCTTCCGCTGGAAAGTTTCGAATGCGTGAAACAACCCAAACATAGGCAAGAAGGCTAAAACCAAGCATCATTCCTGGAATGTAGCCCGCAACGAACAGCTCAATTATTGATACCCGGGCAACGACACCATAGATTACCATCGGAATGCTCGGCGGAATTATCGGACCACATATAGCCGCAACCGCACAGATCGATGCGGCAAAGGCTGGCGGATACTCACTCTTCCGCATAGCCGGTATAAGTACAGAACCAGTGGCGGTTGCATCGGCGACAGCCGATCCGGATATGCCCGCAAGGAGCATATTCGCGCCAACTGACGCTAAGCCCAGAGCACCTCTAAATGCGCCAAATATTCCATTGAACACGCTCAGAATTCGCGTAGTGATGCCGCCTTCATTCATAAGGTTTGCGGCAAGCATGAAGAACGGGATTGCCAAAAGTGTGAACGAATTAACGCCGCTCACCATCTTCTGTGCTAGTAGAAATATTGGCAGGTCGATGAATATATATGCTGAAAGTAGTGCGCTCAAACCCAGTGCGTAAGCTATTGGCATTGATGACGACGCGAATAACAGAGCAAGCAAGCTTATGACTAGAAGGAACACCATTCTATGTTGCTCCCGAAGTATCGTCGCACAAGCTTGCAAGACTCAGAGCAATACCGACCAATGCTCCGACACAGGGTGCGAGATAGAGGATCGAGACAGGCAAATCGCTCGCAGGAAGCACTTGATTTTGCGCGATACCAATTAACTTCCAAGACGCAACTGCGGTAATTGAGAAGAACAAAATTCCTGCGATGGCCCAAAGTTTTGCAATTAAATGTCTTTGGGGCCCGCTAAGCCTTCCTTCAAAAAGGTCAATCGCCAGATTTTCGCCGCGACCTGCTAAAACCGCAGCACCTAAGAATGTGAGCCACACAAAACAAACGCGAGCGACTTCTTCTGACCAAACCGTTGGGCTTGAGAAAACGTAGCGCAAAATGACCTGAGAGAATGTTGCTATGACTATGGCGCAGAGTAACAGCTGCAACACTAGTAGAAGAATGCGATCAACAGCGCTCGCAATACTTAAAATCATGGGTTTCATTTACCTGAGCCTTCAATGATCGACGCCAGCCCCGTTTGGGACAAACGTCAGAATTTGGGTGAGATTATTGAACAGCTCGGATCTGACGGACCCATTCTTGAAGTTCGAGTCCGGGGTCGAATGCAGCAGCTTTTTCCATAAAGCCGGACAAATCAGGTTCGATAACGGTCATCCCCTCAGATTGGAGACGTTCGATAGTTCTGCCTTCATTTTCCGCCGTGTACTCACGGTACCAAACTGCGCTGTCGATCGCCGCTTGAGACACGTCTTCTTGAAGACCTGCCGGAAGTTCAGCAAACCACTCTTCGGAAAAAATGAAGCCCATCGTTTCCGCCATGTGGTTCGTCATTACGAGATATTTCGTTACCTCGTAAAAGCGGTGATCGGCGATGGTAACGATAGGATTTTCAAGTCCGTCAACGATGTCCTGCTGGACAGCAGTATAGACTTCTTCAAACGCGACTGGGGTAGGGCTGCCACCGAGAGCCTGGAAGGCGGCCATATACGCAGGGATAGCAGGTGCCCTAAATTTGATACCAACTAGATCTTCAGCAGTCTCGACTGGCTCGTTCAATGCCATTTGCCGAAACCCACGAAAGGCAGGACCCACAACATGGAAACCTGAGTTCTCAGCTACATCAGCCAAAATGTCTGCGCCTGTTTGTCCATTCCAAACTGCGAAGAAATGATCCACGTCACGATACAGATAAGGTACAGCTTCTAATCCGGCAACAGGATGCCATGTCCCGATTATCCCAAGGCTTTCGTACATGCCGGTAAGGCTTCCAGCCTTTATCTGCTCTAACATTTCTTGGTACGTTCCAAGTTGCGAGTTTGGAAATATTTGCACTGCGATGCGACCATCGCTGCGCTCTTCAACCGAGTTTTTGAAAGCTTCGATGGCAAGGTAATCAGCGCTATCTACCGCTCCAGTCCCTCCCAACCTAATCGTCACATCCTGCGCTACAGCCGTTGACGCAAGTAAGCTGACGGTGCAGGCGATGCCAGCAAGAACACCATCCATTCTAAAATTTATCATTTTGACCTCCCAGGTATGATGATCTGAAAAGTCTAGATTATTAATAATCAATAATCAATATAAATTTTAGAGTATGGTGTGCTGCCACTAAGGTGCTGATTATATTTTTTTAAGTACTTCCCCGTGTTGAAATTTGTTCAGCAAGTAGCTCTCCATCTCTTCGATTATGATCAGCTGAAAGTCGAAACGCGAGCTCAGCATCCTGAGTTTCGATGGCGCGGACTATCGGTTCGTGTAAAGGAACCATGTGTTCCAGATCGTCATGCAATGGGTCAGTAAGATTAATGAACATTTCAGTTTGAGAGGCCAGTTGAGCATACATTGCTGTTAGCCTGCTATGATGTGCGCAAGCTACAATGTGACGGTGAAACTCTAGGTCAAGAGCGGCGCATTCTTTGCGATTGTCGCGCATTACCTCATGTTGCATTTTTTCAAGAATGCCTTTGAGTTTTTTCATTTCTTGAGGGCTTGCTGTGGAGGCCGCTCGCTTAGCTGCAAGACTTTCAAGAGAGTCTCGAAGAGTAGAGAGCTCAAGGGCGTCATTAGGATGAATCTCAACGACGAAGACTCCCCTTCTCGGTATGGATTCCACTAAACCTTCGTATTCCAAACGTTTCAGAGCACTGCGAACGGTCCCATGACTGACATCGAATTCCTTAACATGCTCCGCTTCTATGAGATGTGCCCCAAGCGGTAATGCTCCAGTCAGTATTTTCTTACGCAGTTTATCGGCGATCACCACATCGAGGCTTGGATGTTTGGACATCAGCTTACCTTAAATTATTAATTATTGTTGATGCATATGGCGAAATGACCTATGAGTAAAGCAGGCTTCGTATCATATAAGCTTCAATCGTGTCTTCTTCGAAAAGCCCATCTGAAGAACAGCTACAACGTCAGCACAGCGACCATTCAGCCATTCTAAAACCCTCGCTTCCGATGGTCTGCCCTGCCCCACGAAGGATCAATCGTTTAGGATGGTCAAAAACTTACGGCTGAACCGCTGGCGTTCTGGCAGGTTTCTGTCCTTCGTTGTTGCCGCGAAAAGGACCGTTTTTGGCGAACTGGTATTGTCAGGGGGATTATGTCCGGCGTGCGGACAACGCCCCAATTCGCTGCGGCTGTGCCAATGGCTGCTTTCTTATTCTGCCGCCGCCATCAGCTTGCGCAAGGCACCATCC
>OJAZ01000272.1_pt1 | contig 27600 bp, 27 predicted proteins | sample 1589851 | NCBI WGS metagenome assembly OJAZ01 (sample SAMN05416792, study PRJEB24817) | seawater metagenome | isolation source: Sea water | place: Canada:Atlantic | collected 2013-07 | reverse complement strand
TCTACACGTAAGGAGTCGTCGGCAGCGTCAGATGTGTATAAGAGACAGGACATACATGGAGTAATTTAAATAAGCTTCTTCGGTGAACTGCCTTAAGGGCCGTTGCTCAATACCGTCTAAACTAAAGTCGATCGCATCTGACATGAAATTGTTCCTTAAAAGTTCGATTAATGCCGAGTTATTAAGCGTAACTTCTATTATTATTGTTCTAGGGGTAGCTTAGCTGATTATACTGGAGGAAAGTATACTTTTAGCTGATAAATATCTCACAATAGTGATTATTGTTAGTTTTATTTCTTTTCATTAGTGAAGCTAAAAACTTGGTTACGGCCATTAATTTTTGCTTGATACATAGCTAAATCTGCAGCATGTAACAAACTATCAAAATTTTCTTTTACATCTCTAATGCTCGCAATGCCAATACTCACGGTAACAGAGCTATTAAGCTTTGAGTTTTTATTGCTATGGTCTTGAATGCTGTCTTGAATTTTTTCACGTATATGCTCAGCAATGGCACGTGCTTGCTCAATAGTTGCGTCAGGTAGAATAGCAGCAAACTCTTCGCCGCCTATACGCGCAAACAAATCTCTTGAACGCATTGTTTCAGCGGCTAAAGCGGCGACATTACAAATTACACTGTCGCCAGCGTCATGACCTAAGTTATCGTTTATCATTTTAAAGTTATCAATATCTAACATTAAAATACTCAGTTCTTTATCTGAAGATAATGCTTTATGCATGTATGCATCGCCACTATTGAAGAATGCGCGACGATTTGGTAATTGCGTTAAACTATCGGTTTTAGCTAATAACTTTAATGCTCGACGAATTTTAAACTGTCTAACAAGCAGTAAGAAAAATACGCTAACTGCAACAATAAAAATAACGATATTAATCTGCTGTTGAGTGCGTTCTGACTCTGCCCGTGTAAGTGCATATTGCTTTATTTCATTATTTTGGGTAAGCAATTCATTTTCTTCATGCTTCTTCTCAATATTATATTTTTCATTTAAACGGTTAACGCGTAATTCTTTTTGTTGTTTCAAGTGCGCAAAATATTTTTTTATATATTTTTTCTTACTATCAAAGGCAAGCTTATCTTCACCCTGTCTTTGATATACATTAGACAAAAGTAAATAAGAATCGGCAAATAATGGTGAGTCGAGTTGCTTTTTGGTGAGTGATGGCTCAAGTAATATCGCTTTATTAAGCCAGTTAATAACTTTGTGTTCTTGCCCTTTAATATCTGAGATATTAGCCCTAATGACATTTAAAAGGTATTGCTCTGCAATATTTAAAGTTAACCCTGTAGCTTGTAATTCCAAAAGTTTAACTTGTGCGGCTGCCTTGTCATGCTCGCTCAACACTTTAAGTGAGTATACTGCCCCGCTAATTAGCCATTCTTGCTTTAAACTAACCTGATTAATTTGAGGACTATCAGCAGATGTAAATGCCTGTTGTTGACCAATGACTTCATCAGCATGGGCTTGCATATTGCTCGATATAGCCCAAAAAAATAATACAAAAAATTTAAACATTAAATATTTACGCATCAGAGCTAACCTTATTTCGACCAGCTTGCTTTGCTTTTAATAATTGTTCGTCTGCAGCTTTTAGCAAAAGTGAGAAGTCGGCATAATTATCTTGCTCATATGTCGCAACACCGATACTGATAGTTAACTGGTTTATTTGCAGCGTTTGCCACTTTGTTTGTTCGATATGCTGCCGTAATCGCTGAGCAACTTCAAGTGCTTCATTATTGTGAGTGTTAGGTAAAAGTGCAATAAACTCTTCACCGCCAAATCGTCCAAATACATCGCTGTCACGCATTAAATTCTGACCTAACACGGCAACTTCTTGTAATGCTTTATCACCGATACTGTGACCAAACTGATCATTAATTTTTTTGAAAAAATCAATATCTATCATATAAACACTAAAAGCTTGTTGCTCCTTTTTTGCCTGCAAAAACAAATCATCTCCTAACTCAAGCAGCCTGCGTCGATTAATCACACCGGTTAAGCTATCAATTCTTGTCACTCTTACTAAGTTTTTTTGCCCCGTAATCACACGAAGTAAAAACCAAGCCAATAGCAAAGTACACACAGCTAATACGATAACGAAAATTTCTCGACTATTAGCGTTGTCTGTCATTTGTTGCAGCTGTAAATCTTGTAGTCGTTGTTTTTTTTCTAAAATATGCTTATGTCGCTGAGCCGTTTCACTTTCGTATTGGAGAATTAACTCATCAACTTCATTGGTTTCTCGTGCTTTTTTGTAGGCTATTGATTTAGTGAAAAATGTAGACTGAGTTTCAATTGCTTGACTGTAATCACCTAAAACATATTCTAATTTAGCACGGAGAAATAGAATATTTAATTCACTGGTATCATAAATATTACTATCTTTAAGCGCTAATAGTGCCTGCGCTTTCGCCAAATTATCGAGCGCATCCTGATAACGCTCCATTTTTTCTAAAACAAAGGCTTTATCTACAATATATTGTAATTTGACCGCGTGTTGTTCAACCTCTTTAACATATTCACCTGCAAGTATAATATAACGATAGGCACTTTCGGTATCAGGCTCTTTCTGATTTACCAACGCCCAAGCTATATTTCGATAGATACCCGCAATAAAATGATTACTCGTATTCGGTAGAATTTCGCTTTCTAATATTCGATAAACTTCAAGGGCTTGCTCATAACGCTCTTGGTTTGAATGGTTATTAGCAACATTATGCAAACTATTCAGCGCATAATTATGTTTTCCTGCCTTTTTAAAATGATGATAAGACCGCTCAAAGTAGTCGTTTGCTTGTTCTTCTTCGCCTAAATAACCGTATAGAATTCCCAACTCGCTGTTTATATCACCTAACAGAGCTTCATCTTCAATAGCATTAGCAAGTTTTAAGGCTTGGTTCAGAGTTATTAACGACTGTTTATAGTTTTTTTGTAAATATAATATCGCTCCTATATTAATTAAACCTCGCGCCGTTAACTCCGTATTATTCATGGAACGAGCAACGTCTAGCCCATTTTGATAAATTTGAAGTGCGCTATCAAAGTCACCTAAACTTTCTAGAGAAAAGCCTTTGGTGTAAGCAAGTTCAGCAATAAATATACTGGGATTGTTCATTTGCTTTGCTAGCATTAGTCCTTGGTCGGCAGATACCTCGCTTAAACTATAAAGTGCTTGGTCAGAATAGGCCGCTGATTGAATACGATAAAAATTTACTTGGTTGGATATAGGCTGAGTGTTCAACGTTTCTTTATATGAATTTAATAGAATTAAAGCCGCTTTAGGATCACTATTATTCAGTTGTTCTGCGCGTAATAGAAAAGAATTAAAGTCGTTATCTGTTAACGATTGCAATGCATTAGATTTACAAGATATTAACAAGAAAACAAAGAAAATGGGGGCACAATTTTGAAAGATTAATTTTACAAAGCTTCTTAACAAATTCGCGCTCCAACAGCTTGTGCGATAATGTACCAAATACAGTATAAAACGAATTTGTGTAAATGATAAAGTATTATTTCGAGAGATGAAAAAGTTATTAAAAAACTTAACGACTATATAGCTTTAAGGCTATTTTTCAGTGACTTGCCAATAACTTGCTTCTATTCTATTGCCATCTAAATCGATAATAAAGCAACCATAATATGGTGTTCCATATTCTGGCCTTGCGCCGGGTTTGCCATTACAGCGTCCACCCAAAGCGATAGCGCATTGATAAAAGTCATCAACTTGTTGTTTATTTAATGCGACAAAGCCAAAATGAACGCCATTACCTGGTGTTGCCGGCAATTTATCATAAGGTTGTTGTAGCCAAAATTCAGGGTACCCTTTCCCGTACGTAACAGCCTGTTCATATTCACTGACCAAGGCTATAGTCAATGTTGCAAGCACTGGCGTATAAAAGGCTTTAGCTCGCTTTAAATCATTAGTGCCAATAGACGCATGGCAGATGCTACGCAATAATCGATGCTCGATCATAATTTCCCTTAATAAAGCAAAAAGGTATAGTTAATAAACTATACCTTAATTAATTACCGTTAAACTAATACGTTAGTCATTGTTGAATTGGTAATACGAACAACTAAACGTCTTATGCTAATGCAATTAGTCTAGATCAACTAAATCACCTTTAGATTGGAGCCAAATTTTACGATCACCACTACGCTTTTTCGAAAGTAACATATCCATCAGTTCCATCGTTTCTGCATGCTCATCAACCGTTAATTGTACTAAGCGACGAGTATTAGGATCCATGGTTGTTTCACGCAATTGAAGAGGATTCATCTCACCTAGCCCTTTGAATCGCTGAACATTTACTTTACCGCGTTTTTTTTCTGCTTCAATACGATCTAAAATACTGTCTTTTTCTGCTTCGTCTAGCGCGTAAAACACTTCTTTACCTACATCAACACGATAAAGTGGTGGCATAGCGACATAAACATGTCCGGCTTGTACTAATGGCAGAAAATGCTGAGTAAATAACGCACAAAGTAATGTTGCAATGTGCAATCCATCAGAGTCGGCATCGGCAAGAATACAAATTTTACCGTAACGTAATCCAGATAAGTCTTCGGTGTCTGGGTCAATACCTAAGGCGACAGAAATATCATGCACCTCTTGCGATGCTAGTATTTGTCCTGAGTCGACTTCCCATGTATTTAATATTTTTCCGCGTAACGGCATAATGGCTTGAATTTCACGGTCTCTAGCTTGTTTTGCACTCCCCCCCGCTGAGTCACCCTCCACCAAAAACAATTCGGTGCGTAAAATATCTTGGCTACCACAGTCAGTTAACTTGCCGGGTAATGCAGGTCCTTGAGTCACCTTTTTACGAATTATTTTTTTACTTGCGCGTAAACGACGTTGAGCGTTTGAGATACAAAATTCAGCTAATGACTCGGCTATTTCAGTATGTTCATTTAACCATAAACTAAAAGAGTCTTTAACAACGCCGGTAACAAATGCCGCACACTGGCGTGAAGAAAGCCGCTCTTTGGTTTGACCAGCAAATTGCGGATCTTCCATTTTAACAGAGAGAATATAAGAACACTTATCCCAAATATCGTCTGGCGTTAACTTAACACCACGTGGGATCAAGTTTCTAAACTCACAAAACTCACGCATCGATTCTAACAAGCCTTGGCGAAGACCGTTAACATGCGTACCACCTTGCACCGTTGGAATTAAGTTTACATAACTTTCGCCAACTGACTCACCACCTTCTGGTAACCAAGTTACAGCCCAGTCAGCGGCTTCATGTTGTGAGGAAAAGCTACCTACAAAAGGCTCTTCTGGTAAGCTTTCATAACCTTTAACCGATTCTTTTAAATAATCGACTAAACCATCTTCATAACACCATTGATATTTAGCGTCTTCGTTTTTATCATGAAACTTTATCGTTAAGCCTGGGCACAAAACAGCTTTAGCTTTTAACAAATGTACTAATCTGCGCGCTGAAAACTTGGCCGAGTCAAAATAACTGGCATCAGGCCAAAACTTAACGCGGGTGCCAGTGTTTCGTCTACCTACGGTGCCGGTTTCTCTTAATTCTTCAACCTTATAGCCACTTTCGAAAGCCATTTCGTAGAGTTTACCATCACGCCTAACTGATACATCGACACGAGTTGATAAAGCATTGACTACTGAAATACCAACACCATGCAAACCACCAGAAAACTGGTAGTTTTTGTTAGAAAATTTGCCGCCAGCATGTAACTTACAAAAGATAAGTTCTACGCCTGACACACCTTCTTCAGGGTGAATATCAATAGGCATACCACGACCATCATCAATAACTTCTAATGACTGATCTTTATCAAGAATTACGGTAATGTTTTGTGCATGACCGGCTAAGGCTTCATCAACCGAGTTATCGATTACCTCTTGACCTAAATGGTTAGGGCGCGTGGTATCGGTATACATGCCAGGACGATGGCGTACTGGGTCAAGGCCACTTAAGACCTCAATGGAGTCGGAATTATATTGTTCGCTCATTTATATGTTCTGATCACTAGGCTGATATTAGTGGTAAGTTAAAAAATAACGCGATGTTAGGCAAGGCGTTTTCATAGTTAATAAAACTATGATCGCCATCTTGCTCAATAACTAACTCGCAATGACGGTATTTTTCAACAGCTTGTTGGTAATCTAACACTTCATCACCTGTTTGTACCATGACCAAGTAGTTATTTTTAGATATATTTACCTGTTCGAGTGATTTTAATTCAACTATATGTTGTGCAAGCACTTGATAGCGTTCTTGTGTATAAGGGTTTACCTGCTCACCGAGGTAATTTTCCATTAATTCAAATGGTCTTACGGCAGGATTAATTAGCACCGCTTTTGTTTGATATTTTTCAGCCAAGTAAGTACTAAAGTAACCGCCTAAAGATGAGCCCATAATTAACCAAGTCGCGCTAGGCTCAAGAGCAATAATATCTTCAAGTTGTTTAATAGCGCCATTTGGCGATGAAATAATCTGCGGACAATGAAAAATAACCCCAGGATGGTTTTTTGCCATATATTGTCGCGTTAGTTCAGCTTTCATCGACTGAGGTGAAGAGTTAAATCCATGGATATATAATATGTTAATCATAAAAATATTTTTCTCGTTATTTTCAGACAAAAATCACTTTTCGAGATATTTCGCCGGTACTTGCTAGCGTAAATACTTGATAACCCGGTCCTTGCTCGTTTGATGCCACCGTTGCAGAGTTTATATCAAATTGAATAGAGGTAGCAGGACATGTGTATAAATTAATAGTTCGACCAACCAGCGTTATAGGTAAAATTAATGCCTGATGAATATGGCCGCAACCCAGAGCTTTAATGGAAGAAAATTTTGTTAACCATAGATAAAATTCTTCTTTATTAAGTAAACCATGCCGATCAATAAAAAAACCAGCATCTACCGCATGATGATGCGTTAGGAGCAATTGTGATTTAGCCGCATTAATTATACTACTGGCCTTATTACATTCTTCTGCTGTTATAACGCCTGCGGGGGTTTCACTTTTACTTTCTAATAACAGCACCTGCCAATAATCATTTTCTATTACACTATTTTGGCAAAATGGTGCTTTCGACAAATACTGTTTTAACAGTGCTGGCTCGTCATGATTACCTGCTACAAAGTAAACCGGTATATTAATTTCTAAGTCATCAAAAGCATTGGCAAAAAGTTGATAAGACGCTTCGGTATGATCTTGAGTTAAATCACCGGTAAAAACAATAGCATCTATCGAAGGTTGCTGCTTTATAGAGAGTAATACTCTCTTTAAGTTTTGATAAACATTAGCCTGATGATGTTGACCGTTTATGTCTGCAAATAAATGACTGTCGCTCAACTGTACAAGGGTAAATTCGTTTGGCATTATTCTGTCTGTTACTGCTTTTTTTAGCATTGGTTTATGAATTTCTAGAAATATCTAAGTGAACCTGCCCCAACTTTAAGCAAAGCTGTAACCATTCTTTTAAAAAGTAATTCACTTGTTGCTTTTCATTGGGTAAGTGCATTTTTTCGTTAGGGTAATCGTAACGTGGTTTAATTTGTTGCACATCTTGATTACTAATAACTTCTGCCATTCGAGCATCATGATACAAGCGTACCACCATTTTGGGACGAAAAAGCTCGGTTAAGTTATAGCCATGAATATTCGCTTCTTGGTTAATCGTCATTAATGTCGTGTATTTTGTTACTTCATTGACCTTAACGCGATAACTTAAAAAGTCTGAGATAAAAAAGCAACGCTGTTCTCCTACCTGCTCTTTATCAGCAAGTATACGAAGCAACAGCATATAATTCACCTCACACAAAGTCATTAGCGTAGGTAAATGGGGACGGTATTTTTTTTCTACAACAGACATTTATTTCCAGTTTGACTTAAATTTATCAATATTTAGGGCTAGCCATTGTAGCGTAATAATAGTGGCCGCATTAAGTATCTTTCCCTCTGCAAGCAACTTCTCAGCATTTTTTCTTGAAATAACATGCACTAAAATATCTTCACCTTCTGACGCTAAACCAAAAATGCCAGAAATATTCTCACTATCAACACAAGCACAATAAAGGTGAATGCATTCAGTCATCCCGCCAGCACTTGAAAGATAATCCATGACTTTAATCACATTTTCTGGCGCTAAATCTATATTGGCTTCTTCTTTTGCTTCACGAATAGCGACATCTTGTGGCACTTCATTTTCTGAAAACATACCAGCGATTAACTCTAATTGCCAAGGCCCAGTTTTACTCTGTAGAGCGCCGGCACGAAATTGTTCAATCAATACGACCGTGTCATTTTTTGGATCATAAGGAAGTAATCCTACAGCATTACCACGCTCAAAAACTTCTCTTGTTAACACTTTACTGTAACCACCAGCATAGAGTTTATGGCGAAACTGGTACTCATCAAGGGCGAAAAAACCTTGATATTTCCTTACTTGACTTCGCACTTCTACGTCAGCTAAACCAAAGCGTAAGAGTGGTTCTTGGGTGATACTCATATTAGTTAGCCTTTTATCTGAATAGTTATATTTTTAGACATCCTTTAGATACCCTAACATTTAACATTTTGTTACACTAGAGTACCTCCTTATACACTTATTCTATTTAGCTAATTCATTATTCGCGATAAGATAGTTATAATTAGAAAAATAATAACATGTTCATTATTACAGGAATCGTTCCAACATGAAAAAAACAATAACCGCACTATTTATTGGCCTTGCTTTTACTGCAAGTAGCTCTTTAGCTAATGCCGAAGACTTATTATCAGTATACCAACAAGCACAAGCAAATGATCCGGTTGTTCTTAGAGCTCAGGCGCAATTTTTTGCAGCTGAAGAAGGTATTGAACAAGCTCGTTCTGTGTTGCTTCCTCAAATTTACGGTTCTGCAAGCTACACTGAAAGCAAAAGTGAGTTTATTCCAACCTCAGATACTGGGCAGTCTTCAGGTCAAATACTAACCAATAAAAGCGATACGACTAGTTACGGTATTAACTTGGACATGGAATTATATAACCACAGTACTTGGTTAAAACTTGATAATGCTAAAAAACTTGCGCACCAAAGCGATGTTTCATACCAATTAGCTAAACAAGACTTAATTGTTCGTGTGACACAAGCTTACTTTCAAGTACTTAGTGCCAAAGATGATTTAGAATTTGCAAAAGCAGAAAAAGCGGCTATTGAGCGTCAGCTAGAGCAAACGAAGCAAAGATTTTCAGTGGGTTTAACGGCTGTTACTGATGTACATGAAGCTCAAGCGCAATTTGATAATGCTGTTACCAGTGAAATTATATCAGAAAACCAAGTATTTAATGCTGAAGAAGCATTACGTGTAATCACCAATGTTTATCCTCGAGATTTATATATACTAAATACGGAACGTTTTAGTACTTCTCGCCCAGCGCCTGACAGTGCCAATGAATGGCAACAAACGGCTGAAGCAAAGAACTTAGAATTAATTGCTGAAAGAATAAGTATTGATATCGCAAAAGAAAATATCAATATAGCAAGATCAGGTCATTACCCTACCTTAAGCTTATCGGGCAGTTACGGTAGCCAAGATCAAGATAATGAAGTGAACAATATAAACTTTAACAATCCAGCATTAGATAGCCACTCAATCGGTATCTCTTTATATGTACCTATTTATTCAGGTGGTGCTATAACAAGTAGTGTGCGACAAGCGCAAAGTAATTATGTTGCGGCAAGCCAAAATATGGAACAAGCATACAGAAATGTAGTGCAAAACACGCGTAACGCATACAACACTGTTATAGCAGCCGTTTCATCGATAAAGTCATTAGAGCAATCTGTGATCAGTGCGCAAAGTGCATTGAAAGCGACTGAAGCCGGCTTTGAAGTAGGTACCCGTACGATTGTTGATGTGTTAAACAGCACCAGAAACTTGTACAACGCTAAACGAAACTTATCTTCTACTCGTTATGATTATATTCAAAATGTATTAGCATTAAAACGAGCAGGCGGAACGATTACAGAGCAAGACTTAAGCGATATAAACCAAGGTTTAACCGCTGCTAAGTAATCGCTTGATTAGCAAAAAATAAGTATTAAAAAAGCAGCATTAAATGCTGCTTTTTTATGCTTAGGTTTCTCTCAGAATCCTGCAAGTCGATATATGTCTATGTGCTAATCTTCTTGTTTTATGGCATTAATAATTTTAGTCGTTGAAATGCCATCTTCAAAATTAAGCACTTTAACGTCACCACCTGCAGCAATAACCTCTTTACCGCCTGCGATATCCTCAACTTTATAATCACCGCCTTTGACTAAGGTATTAGGTAATATGTTGGCAATTAAACGCTGTGGCGTATCTTCACTAAATGGCACTACCCAATCAACTGCCCCTAACCCAGCAAGTACAGCCATACGACGATCGACCGGATTAACCGGGCGACCCGGCCCTTTTAATCGTGTGACAGACGCGTCATCGTTAACCGCAACAATGAGGCGAGTACCTAATGTATTAGCCGTTGATAAATATGAAACATGACCAGCATGGAGAATATCAAAACAACCGTTGGTCATCACGATTTTCTCGCCGCGTGCTTGAGCTAACTCAACCGCAATTTTAAGTTGATCTTCGGTCATCACACCAAAACCACTTTCTTGGCCAGATAACAACTCTGCACCTAATTCAGCTTCGCTAACCGTTGACGTACCTAACTTACCAACTACAATGCCAGCCGCTATATTTGCTAATGCGCTCGCTTGAGCAAAATCAGCTTTTGCCGCAATTGACAGTGCCAATGTAGCTATTACCGTATCGCCCGCGCCAGTTACGTCATAAACCTCTTTAGCTTGAGTCGGTAAATGAAACTCTTCTTGGTCATGCATTAGCAAGGTCATGCCTTGTTCACTTCGAGTGACCAGCATAGCGGTTAACTCTAATTCATTTAGCAGAGCTTGCCCTTTTTTGACGATATCAGCTTCAGTTTTACATGGCCCAACAACGGCTTCAAACTCTGCAAGATTAGGCGTAATTAATGTTGCACCACGATAACGTGAAAAGTCAGTACCTTTTGGATCAACTAACACAGGAATATTTTGTGATTTTGCCGCTTGAATAAGTGCTTGAACCTCTGACAATGTGCCTTTGTCATAATCTGACAACAACAATAAATCATGTTGAGCCACTAAAGCTTTGGTTTGCTCAATCAAGGGGGTTTTATCAATTTCAGCAAAAGATTCTTCAAAATCTAAACGTAATAATTGTTGATTTCGACTTAAAATACGCAATTTTGTTATCGTAGGATGATCTACAGATTGAATAAATTGACAATTTATATTCATTGCCGACAACTGTGTTTGCAATGTTTTAGACGCTTCATCTGCACCAGTAATACCAAGCAAAGTTACTTGACCATTTAGCGAAGCAATGTTCAAGGCTACGTTAGCCGCGCCCCCTGGTCGATCTTCGTCTTGATGTATTTTAACAATTGGCACAGGTGCCTCTGGAGAAATACGTTGAGTTGGCCCAGACCAATAGCGATCTAGCATGATATCACCAACCACTAAAACACGCGCTTTTTCAAAAGCGGGAATATCTACTTTCATCCTGTACCCTATAACAGATATAATAAGCAATATTGTAACACAAGCAATTCAATGAGTTGAAATCATCCCGTGAGTAAAAACAAAGTTTTACAACCAAATTTTAAAATATCATTCCTATTACCTAAGTATTGGCTAACGTGGATTGCGGTATTAGTGCTGTACTCAATTTCTTGGTTACCTTACCGATTCCAATTATTTCTTGGAAAAATGATAGGACGTTTACTTTACAAAATAGGCTCTAGCCGAAAAAAAGTTGCCTTACGGAATTTAGAACTTTGCTTTCCGGATAAGACAGATGCCGAACGCCAAATAATGCTCAAACGAAATTTTGAAAATACCGGGATTGCCTTATTAGAAACAGGTATGGGTTGGTGGTGGCCAAATTGGCGAGTAAAAAGCAAAATAAATATCATTGGTCTAGAGCATATTGAAGAAGCACAAAAGCAAGGTAAAGGTGTTCTATTACTTGCCATGCATTACTTAAGTGTTGAAATAAACTGTCGTGGCATTGGCTCAGGTCATCCTATGGTGGTATTTTACCGACCGCACAATAATCAGCTAATGGAGTATTTTCAATTTCGTGGTCGTGGCCGATCTAACAAATACATGTTAGGTAAGCGTGATGTTAAAGGCTTACTTAGAGCATTAAAAGATGGTGAAGCTTGTATTTATTTACCTGATCAAGATTACGGACGCAGTCGCAGTATCTTCGTGCCTTTTTTCGCCGTACCAGAAGCCGCGTCAACGACAGGCACATTAATATTTGCTCGACAAAAAAACACGCAAACACATATGATCATTCCTACCAGAAATGACGATGGCAGCGGTTACACTTTAGAAATAAAACCTATGCTCGAAAACTTTCCAACAGGTGATGATACAGCAGATGTATTAAGAGTGAATCAAGAGTTAGAAAAAGCTATTTTAGTTAAGCCTGAACAATATATGTGGTTACACCGTCGCTTTAAAACTCGACCAAACGAAGACGATCCTTCATTGTATAACTAATATTAGTTGTTTAATGTATAGGGCAGAAAGCAAACTACGCTAAGTGATTTATGAAATTATTTATAAATATTATTATAGGTATTATTTTAATTGTTTTAGGCACAGCGCTTTGGTTAAACAAAGCGTACTTATTTTCACTCAACCAAGATGCAACTGAGCTAACAACTGAAACAAAAGTAGATATTCATCACGAAGATAAAGCAGCGCCCAAAACTGAGTCGGTAGAAGAAAAAAGCTCCGACGAACCTGAAGTCGCAAAAAAAAATACGAATGCAGCGGCCGATGGACTTTCCCGTTATTATGCCAACTTGCATGGTGAGATGGATGGAAAAGGTCCAAAAATTCGAAATAATATTGTTTACTTGCCCGATCCTGAAGGTGATTTAGCGCAAATATTAGAAGAAAGGCGTTTAATCACTCGCCCCTTGCGAAGAAGCTGGACGGGTAGCACTGATAACCATCCATTTCGCCTTGGTGAAACCTTATATCAAAAGTTATCTGAATATACTAAAAACAATGATCTTGAATTGATTTGGTGGTTAAATCGCGACTTTTTGGTTAAAGGCCCATTTAGAATTAACCAAAACATCATCACTACCTCATATCAAATAGGCAAAGCTATCGAAGGCCATTTCGAAAATGGCCTTACTGTCTATTTTTGTTATCAACAACGCGCCATTGTGCTTATAGAGAACGATATTCCTTACTTAGCTAAAGAGTGTCTTAGATTACCTAAAAGGTAAAAGCATAAACCCCACTTAGCCTTAAGATATTGTTGTTAATGCAATAACGATTTAACAATATTCATCACTTGGTTATGTTGTGCAGAAAACTCAGCTTCAGGTATCATCGCAGGGCTATTTTGTAAGGTTGCTTGATGACTAAAGTCACGCAACTTGCAGTAGTTATCCACTAAAGCTTGTTGCTGCTGCACAGTAATAACATCAATACTGGCTAAGTATTCGAGCAAGTTAATATTATCGGAGTAATCGCTCAATTTAGGGTGTTCTGCAGAGTAAGCGAGCACTAAGTATTGCACAAGAAACTCAATATCAACTAAGCCCCCAAGACCTTGCTTAATATCAACTTCTGCCGATGTTGATTTATCTAAATGTAAGCGCATTTTATCACGCATTTTTATCACATCTTCAAGTAATAGTGCCTTGTCGCGCTTCCTCATTAAAACCTCGCGCTTAATTTCTTTAAACCTCAGCGCTAGCGCATCATGACCATATATAATGCGAGTTCGCACTAATGCTTGATGCTCCCATGTCCAAGCATCACTGTTTTGATAATGAGCAAAAGTGTCTATATGCACCATTAACAAGCCCGCATTACCTGAAGGTCTCAAACGCATATCTAGCTCATATAATATGCCATTTGCCATTCGGGTATTGAATAAATGCATCATTCTTTGCGCAAGTTTTAAATAAAATTGTCCCGCAGAAATCGATTTTTCGCCAGAAGTCATTTCAGCCATATCAGCATCATGAACAAAGACTAAATCTAAATCTGAGCTATAACCGAGCTCAATGCCGCCTAATTTACCGTAACCAATAACAGCAAAGCCTTTATCTTGGCCATCTAACTTACTGCTAGGCACACCAAAACGCAGCGCCATTTGTTGCCATGCTAAATTAGCAACTTCTTCTACAAGTGCTTCAGCTAAGGCGGTTAAGTGATCACTGACTTTAGTAATGGGTAAAATACCCGTGATATCTGCTGCGGCAATGCGTAATTGTTTAGCTTGTTTAAACTGGCGTAAAGTGATCATTTGCGCTTCTTGATCGTCTTCCGGCACCCGCAGCATAGTTTCTCGAAGTTCAGCGGCATATGAAGACAATAGAGGGGGCTGATGAAAAAGCTTAGGGTCAATAAGTTCATCTAATAATATTGGAAACTTAGCTATGTGCTCTGCTACCCAACTGCTGTTGCGACATAAATGAATTAACTGCTTTAAAGCGCCTTCATTTTCGAACAGTAACTCTAGATATGCCGTTCGTGTTGCAACCGTTGTTAATACACCTAAGACTCTCGCTAAAGTCTGGTCGGTTAACTTTAATTCAGCCAAATGCCAAAGTACGGTAGGGATTAGTTTGTCCAGAATTTGTCTACCCCGACTCCCCATACTACGTTTGATCATTTCACGGCGAAAGTCTCTTAATGTCAGCCATAAAGATTCGCTATGTTTGAATCTTATACCGTCGGTATTATCAAGTAGTTGAGGTGAGTGCTCAATCCAAGCAATAGACTCCTCATCGCTCCATTGGCTATCCCATAATGTTGTCCAGTATTGGTCAACAGCTTGTCGATTAGGACTTTCTTCACCAATAAGTTCGCCAAATTGTTGATGAACACCTTGCATATGAAAGGTAAGTTGAGCAAGAAAAGTTGGCCAATCAATACAATCGCTATCAGCAAGAATAGTCACTAATCTTTGTTGGTCTAGTTCGCATTCAGGTAAGGTTTGGGTTTGTTGGTCATTAAGCGCTTGAATAATATTCTCAACTCGACGTAAAAATCGATAACTATGAGTTAACACCTGCGCGCTCTGCGGGGTAAGTTCTTCGTGAGTGACCAATAAAGGCAGTACGGTTAATAAATTACGATGTTGTAAATCCTTATCACGACCGCCTCTGATCATCTGAAAAACTTGTACAATAAACTCGACTTCTCGAATTCCGCCAGCGCCCAATTTAATATTATTGTTAAGCTGTTTTCGCCTGACCTCTTGAGCAATCATGGCTTTCATTCGGCGAAGGCTATCAATAACACTAAAGTCGATATAGCGTCGATAAACAAATGGGCGAAGCATATCCGATAATTGGCCATGATAGTCGCTTTCGCCAATTAATCGCGCTTTTAACATGGCATAACGTTCCCAGTCACGCCCTTGATCTTGATAGTAATTTTCCATGGCAGTAAACGACAAGACTAAAGGTCCGCTTTCACCAAAGGGACGCAAACGCATATCAACTCGATATACAAAACCATCGGCTGTTTGCTGATGAAGCGCAGTAATTAATTTTTGACCTAAACGGGTAAAAAATAATTGATTGTCGATAGAACGCCTAACACCTTGTGTTTCACCAGCCTCAGGATAAACAAAAATTAAATCGATATCAGATGAAAAGTTAAGTTCTTTACCGCCTAACTTCCCCATGCCATAGACCAGTAAACGTTGAGGATCGCCGGCAGAATTAACTGGCATACCCCATTTTTCCTGACAAAATATTGATAACCAATTATTGGCGGCAATAATTAAGTTATCGGCCAAAGCAGAGAGTCTTTTAAGTGATTCATCAAGCGATATATCCAACAAAAAATCACCAACAGCAATATGAACCATTTGCTCTAAACGGAACATTCTCAAATAATGTTGCAGTTGTTCTTCGGTTTGACACTGTTCAACACTTTCGAGGAGCATCGACTTATAATCAGGTGTTTGTTGAGTAAGTAACTGTTCACTATTAAACAGTGCAACAATCAAGGTTGGAGCCTGTACCGCACTGCGTAATATAAAATCACTTAACGCAATCGCGTTTTTAAATAATGTTAATCGTTCTGGCGAAAGGCTATCGGTAACGTTAGGAAATTGTTGGGAAAACTGCAGCCAGCTTTTAATTTTTTGCTCTTCAAGTAATGGTGAAAATGACAAAGGGGATGAATTAGGCACGTTATCCTCGATAATTGTTACAATGACAAATGAATATTTGTTAAAATTGGATAATAAATTAATTTCATTGATATACCTAAAAAAATAGACATAATATGTCATAAATGGTACTAATGAATGATAACCATAGCATTTTTGAGGACAGTATGGCAGGAATGCAGCCGCTAAAATTAATGATACTTTTGCTGACGTTATTACTCTTTGCTTGTACAGATCCAGTAAAAGAGAAAATCACCCAGCAAATACCACTCACTGAACAACGCATTGAATTACTTGCTCAAGCACTTAGTAATGGCGAAGTTCGTAACGCGAATTTAATAAATCAGTACGGAGAAAGGCTACTCAAAAGTAAGCCAAGTTATAAGCCGTTAATTGACGAGTTTTTAAAAGATACGGGCACTAAAGGCCCAATGTTTTTAGCATTAACTGATCGATTAAATACGGTAAAAAATCAACCTCAAATGTTTGAGAGCTCTCAAGCTATCTATGATGAGTTATTAAACTTATATCAAGCTGCTGATCCAGTTTTATATTCCGATGCCTTAAGCGACCCACTCAATGTCTTAGCTGATATGTCTGACGGTACTTTGCCACGTGTTAATGCGCTGTCAAAAGCACAAAGTATGTCGGCAAATAAGGCACAAGATTTTGGGACAGGCGAACAACTTATTGGCAATCCATCTTATGGCAGTTGGACGACAGGCTCTAACGGCATGTCGTTTTGGGCTTGGTATGGTATGTACTCTATGATGGGCGACTTATTTGGCTCGCGACGCACCAGTTATAGTGATTGGGGCCGTGGCAGAAATTATAGTTATTACAATGATTATGGTCGCAAGCGTTATAGCTCTCCTGATCAACTGCGTAAACAAACTGATTTAGATACTCGCACCAAAAAATCTTTTCAAAGTCGTGGGCAAAAGTACACTAGCGCTTACAGCAAAAATAGAACGGGCGCGTCAAGTATCTCTAGTCAAAGTAAAAGTGCACAAACCAGTGCCAATCGATTTGCTAGTAAAACAGCTAATAAAAGCGCTTATGCAAAATCAAGTAAAAGTGCCAAAAATGCTAGCTTTAGAAACAGTAAGAGTACAACGTCACGTAGTTTTAGACGTGGAAAGTAGGGATAAATATGAATACATTTATTGAAATAACAGGCCTAAACCTAGAGCTATTAATATTCTTAGCGATTGATATTACTATTGCCATTATATTACTTGGCGCAATGCGCTTTATTAGTGGCTTATCAGCAAAGGTCAACTCAACAGACGAACTTGCCAAAGAAGATAACTTTGCTTTTGGTATTAGCGTTGCTGGTAGTGTAGCGGCTTTAGGTATTGTATTAACCGGAGCCATAACAGGCGAAAATGCTGATAGTTACTTGATGGAAATCATTGGCATGGCGAGTTACGGAATATTAGGTTTAATTTTAATTAAAATTGGCCGAATTTTTCATGACCGTTTTGCCTTGAACCAAATAGACAAAAACGCAGAGATTAAATCTCGTAATATTGCAGTGGGTATTGTCGACGCTTCAGGCGCTATAGCCACAGCGATTGTTATTCGCGCAGTTTTACTTTGGGTTTACGGTTTAGATATCAGCACATTTACGGCTATTGTCGCGGGCTTTATTGTTTCACAAGCCATGTTAGTGTTAGTTACTCGCCTTAAAGAACGTCAATATGCGAAAAACAACCAAAATCACAGCATGCAAAGCGCTTTTGCTGAAGGTCATGTTGCACTTGCTATTCGCTATGCGGGCCAAGCAATTAGTACCGCTTTAGCCGTAACTGCTGCCAGTCACTTTTTAACCTATAGCCCAGATACTTTATTGGTAAACTTAGTGGGTTGGTTAGTCTTTGGCATGGTGATGACTTTATTGGTCGCCCTACTCACCTCAATTGCTAAACGTTTAGTACTCATGGGTATTAATTTAGTTGAAGAAGTAGACCAACAACATAATATCGGTGTCGCTTCTGTTGAAATGGCGATCAGTATCTCAATTGCGCTAATACTAACGGCTTTAATGTCTTAATAGCAGCGAAAATATGCACACCACATCAAGCGCACTATTGCGCTTGATTGCTTTCTAATCATTAAACGTAATTTATTCAAGCTAGGAATATCCATGACAATCCAAAGAAATCGGCTATGGGACGATACACTCCTGATTCTAACGATGGCTGTTTTAGCAGGTTGTGGACTGATATACGAATACCTATTATCGCATTATGCCGGCCGTGTTTTGGGCATAATGGAAAGCACTATATACGCTATGATTGGCTTGATGATCGTTGCTATGGGTTTAGGGGCATTTGCAGCACGAAAAATTCAATGTGCTTTTAATGGTTTTGTTTGGTTAGAGCTTACTATTGCATTTTTGGGTAGCAGTTCAATATTGATCATTGGCGGACTAATAGCACTAACGCAAACCTTTCCTGAAATTTTAGGCTCAATGTTCAACTTACCGCCAGACGCATACCCGCGTGGTGGTCTATTTAAACAACTCAGCTTTATTGCCTTTAATAGTCCTTACTTTTTTGGTTTTATTTTAGGTTTCTTTATCGGCATGGAAATACCGCTGATTGCGCGTATTCGAGAAGAAATACACCAAAAGCATCTTAAAAATAACTTAGGTACTATTTACGGTGCTGATTATATCGGCGCAGGTATTGGCGCAGCGATATGGGTTATATTCCTCTTATCAATAGACATCAGTAAAGCCAGTGCATTAACGGCGGCATTAAACCTCACCGCAGGTATCGTTTTTATCCTCTATTACTGGCAAAGACTGACCTGGCGAAAAACCTTAATTACAGCGCATGGTGTTTTGTTAATCATGATTTTAGCTATATATCAATTTGGCAATGGTTGGTTGAGCCAGATGAGCAACTTACTTTATCTCGATAAAGTTGTTTATAGTGATAAAACACGCTTTCAACAGCTAACATTTACCCAACGAAATATGGGGCCGAACGATGGCAACATTATTAACTTCTATTTAAATGGCCGCTTACAGTTCTCATCATCAGACGAGTTTATTTACCACAGCTATCTAGTTAACCCAGTTTTAGCTGGTTCAGCACGCCATGATAATATTTTAATTATTGGCGGCGGTGATGGCTTAGCTTTACGAGATGTTCTGCAATGGCAACCTAAAAATGTCACCCTTGTTGATTTAGATACCGAGTTAATTGATTTATTTAAAAATCCACATGAGAAATTGCCTTACTCACTAGCCAACACAGTTGAAGGTTTGAATGAAGCTAGCTTGCGTGATGAACGTGTGAACATTATTTCTGCTGATGCCTTTATAGCGATTGATACCTTATTGCAAAACCAGCAGACATTCGATGCAATTATTGTTGATTTACCCGACCCTAGTCATCCAGATCTTAATAAACTTTATTCCGTAAACTTTTATGCTCGTTTAAAACAGCTACTGGCTGGCGATGGCTTAATTGGTATTCAATCGGCTAGCCCTTACCACGCTAAAAACGCATTTATTGCGATAGGAAAAACCGTACAAGCTGCAGGCTACTCAACGGTTCAACAGTATCATGATAACGTGCCTAGTTTTGGCGAATGGGGCTGGACTATTGCCAGCAAAATGGGAGCAGCGCCACTGACAAGGTTAAAAAGTATGGAAGAATTCCCTACCCCACATCATTGGCTCACATTACCAATGGCCATTAATGCTTTTGAATTCTCTAGAGACTTTTATCAAGATAGCGAGTCAGTCCCCATTAACTATCTCGGTAGTCATGCTATTTATCAGTTACATCAGCAAGCATGGCAAGATCAACAAGGGCTAAATAATGCCCATTTACAGTAAAAATGATTAAAATAAGTTAAGAAATAAAATGAATTAGCACTTGACATAATATGTCACAATGCTAAATTAACCCAGTACGACATAATATGTCGTTAGTAAAAACAGTCTAACTGATTTTACGCTACTTATTAGAACATGAGGAAAAACATGAATATTCATAAGATAGCTGACTACTTAAATGCTTTAGCCGATGACTCGGACACTGGGATGGTTTTTGATTGCCAACCAATTTCAGGTGAAGTTGATGTATTACAGATAACAGTTTTTGGCCGTGAAGAGCTACCTATTTTTGTTTCGGTAACTGATGATCAAATTCTTTGCATCACCTACCTCTGGGGTGAAGAAGAAGTTAAAACAGATAAGATCAATGAAATGCACGTCAGTATGTTAGAGATGAACATTCCAATGCCATTATCTTCATTTTCAAAAATTGGTGAAAAGTATGTCATTTTTGGCGCACTCGCGATTAGCTCAACTTTTGATGATATAGAACACGAACTAGCGGTATTGAGTAACAATGCACTAGAAATTATTGACGACATGAGTGATTACTTAATTTAAGCAGCCACCTTAGGAGTATTATTATGAGTATATTTAAGAAAATTATGACCGCTATTCGCGGCGGTGCAACTGAAGTGGGTGAATCAATTATTGACTCAAACGCTACCCGTATTTTTGAACAAGAAATTCGTGATGCTGAAAATCACTTAACCAGAGCTAAACGTGACTTAACTGGTGTAATGGCACAACAAATGTCGTCTAGCCGTGACGTTGAACGTATTAAACGTGAAGTGGTAGAACATGAAGGTTATGCCGTGCAAGCCCTTGATAAAGGTGACGATGAACTTGCATTAGCCGTTGCAGAAAAAATTTCTACCCTTGAAAACGAGCTTACTACGCAACAACAAGCGCTTGATAGCTTTCAAGGTAATGCCGAACGATTAAAAGAGTTAGTGAAAAAGAGTGAACGCCAAGTTGCTGAATACAAGCGCCAATTATCTATGGTTAAAACCACAGAAAGCGTACAGAAAGCGACATCAGCAATTACTGATAACTTTTCATCAAGTAACTCTAAACTATTAAATGCGAAAGACTCTTTAGAGCGCATTAAAGCCAAGCAACAAAAGTTTGATGATCGTATGAAAGCGGCTGAAGTTTTAGAATCTGAGAATTCAGATACATCACTAGAAGCTAAGCTTAAAGAAGCAGGTATTGGCGCAAATGACAACAACGCTAATTCAGTACTAGAGCGTTTAAAAGCTAAGAAAAAATAACTAACAAATTTTAGTTACCGCTTTGTATCCTTGATGCAAAGCGGTTTTTTAGCTTTATTTAGGCTAACTGTTCGCCATAATATTTGGAGCACACCGTGAGTTTTTTTAAAAACATATTCAAGAAGCCAACTCAAGAACGCAAACTCAATAATGTGAAAGAACTCACCTTAGGTGATATTATTGTCATGTCAGACAGTTTTGGTTTACCTGCTGCATTGCGAGCACAAGAATTTCAAGTCAGTGCTGTAAATAGTTATGAGTTTGAGCATAAAACTAAAGCAGAGTGGGTTCTAAAAGGTAATAACGACCTAGAACTTTACTTAACCTTAGATGTAGACGATAAAACTTACCTAAAATTTTCCCTTAAAATATTACACCAAGACGTTGAAACACTGTTTGATCTTGAACAGTTCGCCGAAGTCTTTGATGAACCCGGCGAAGCACAATTAACGCGTATAGCTGACAGTAACAACACTTCAGGTTGGAGCAGCGAAATATACCAACAAAGTAGTTACGCCCAAGTCGGTTACTTTCATCGTAAAGACTACCGAACAGATGCCCTCTCAGCCTATGAAGGAAAAGACAGCGGCGAGCAATTTGAACTTTACGAACTGTTTAACGAAGACCAAGACAAAGGAATCGATATTGAAGTATGGCAAGACGGCGATACGGAAGTATTTTTAACCTTATTTAGACCTACCACAGACATTGTGGACATGTACCCAGGGAGTTAACCGTGTCGAGAAAAATCCCCGAGAAGTGGCAATCATCAGTCAAAGCAGTTAAAGCGGTACAAGTTGCCTTTGATATGGATGAAAAAATTCAGCTTTCCATTCGAAAGCAAGCATTAGAAGCAGGCATTAGCCCTTCTGAGCAAATTAGAGATATTTTAGGGTTGCCAACCAATAAACGCCCTAAACGCCCAAGACTAACGGTTAGTTTGTCAGCTGAGGATTATGCATTACTGGGTGAGAAATATGGTCTATCTGCTGAACAACAACTTGAAATTAAGAAAAAATTGATGGATGATTTAATCAATTATGTTGATGGTAGTCTGATTGAATAAATTTGCACTCAGCTCAACAGTTACTCCATTTGATAAAATAATGCCGAGATTGCAATGATAGTCGTACAAAAAGCCATGGAAAAAACTAATTTATACCGCGTCGATGGTTTCGGGGTAAAAAATTACAACTACGGCTTTATCGGCGTAGCATCTTTGATCTTATTTATAACGTTAAATATATCGTTAGGTTACCTAACTTATCAAGCTGAAATTGGGCTTGATGCCTCACCCGTTAAAAGCTACAGCGATGCTCTATGGCTAATGGTAATGTCTGCAACTACCATTGGTTTTGGCGATGTTTACCCCATCACTTTTGTAGGTCGAGCATGCGTTTTTGTTATGTTCATTCTAGGTGTTGGTATTTTGGGCGGCATGGGCGCGGTGTTTGTAAATAAAATATTTGGCTTTGCCGATACCAATATTAAAAACCGTGAGCTAAGAATGCAAAACGCACAAATTATTGCTCAAAATGCAGAAACAGCTAAAAAACTTATAGCGTTGGAAGAAAAGCTCGAAGCGCTAACAAAGTCCCTTAATAAATAGATACTATAATAGTTAGTAGTAAAATCAAGTGCATACTTTCGCTTAAGTATTATACGGTTAGACCTCCCATAACGTTAATTAAAGTTAGCGCTCACGGCAATGAAACGACTAGCAAACAAACAAATGCTTTTAGCACTTTGATTATTTTGAACCATGATATTTTTGTGCCATACTGAAAACTTATTACTCGTAGAGTATCTGAATTTAATAAAACACAGGGATCCCATCATGCTATTAAAAAAACTAACCATAGTAGCCGCTATTGCCATTATAAGTGGTTGTGCTAATAACTCTGCTCTAGAAGCAAATATCTCTCAACTAAATCAAAAAGTGGATAGCTTAACAGATAAAGTTAATAGCCTATCTTCTCAAACTAAAGCAGTATCAGCTGAAGTCAACGAATTAGGTATGGCGCAAGAAAAAACTAACCAAGCAGTAAAAGATACTAATGAACGCATTGATAATGTAGTAGCTAGTTACAAAAAGTAATACCCCGTAATTAGCTTATAAAATGCTTTTGAATAAATAAAACACTAAATTTTTTTAGTGTTTTATTGTTTTAAAGAAGAAATATTTAATTCGCGTGTAACTCTGTAACCAAACCTTTAGGGCTTGTTACTTGATTTAATAACAGGCTTTTATTTTCAGGGAAGTCGCCGACAAACGCCCTAACAGCAGATGTAATATCGGTTTTACTCATTTCACCGTTATCTCCGGTTAATGGGCTATGCACTTCAATCAACTTTTTATTTGGCTCGTAAGAAAGCTTTATTGCCTGATCAACAATTTTTACCGGTGTGTTAATCGCAACATGTTGATATAGCCACTCAATATCATCGTCATATAAACGAATACAACCTGAGCTAGCACGCATACCGATACCAAAACGTTGATTCGAACCATGCAATAAATACACACTAGTACCTAAACGCAAAGCATATTTTCCGAACGGATTATTAGGTCCCGCGGGTACTTCATCTGCTAACTTGCGACCATGTTCAGCAAAATATCGCGCCTTCATTTCAGTCGTTGGCCGCCAAACTGGATCTTTACGCTTTTCACCTATATAGCTTATTGTTTTTGGTGTTGCTAACCCTTCCCTACCAATACCCACAGGGAAAACATGAACCTTGTCACTATTTTCTGGAAAATAATACAACCGTAATTCGGGTAGATTAATAATAATGCCTTCACGTTTACCAAAAGGTAGCAACATTTGACTAGGTATAACCAACTGATGCCCTAAAGTAGGGAGAAATGGGTCAACACCTGGGTTAGCTGCCATTAAGGCGAGAAAGCCAACATTATAATGCTCAGCAATACGTTGAAAGTAGTCTCCTTTGATCACTTCATGATATTGCATATCACCAATCAATCGAGAGCCCTCTGGAGGTAAATTATAGGTTTTAGCAGCACTTACAAATACAACAAAGCTAAGGAGAAAACTACAAATCAGCTTTTTGAATGTAAACACATTTGAGAATAAATTTGACATAAAATAACAACAAGCACTAGTAGAGTTTAAACCGTGTAAAAAGTTGACCTGTAATAAACCCTAGCTAAAACTACGGGTTTTTACAGGCTACCTATGAAGAATAATTAGCTATTCATGCCAATATGGCGGCATAGCAATAGCGATAGATTTAGTGTTGTTCAATGCGATTAATAAACCTTCCACTTTGCTATTTTGCCACTGAACAATTTTTTTCGGTGGGTTATCAAGTTTCTCTAATTGCAGTTGAATAATCCACAATGAATGTAACTCTGTTATGCCTTGTTTTAAATCAAGCCATGGGCGGCGAAATTTATCACGCAGCTCGTTATCGAATAAACCAGCAAGCCAAGTGCCTGTTAATGAACTGCGATATAGAGGTTTACTCAAGGCGATGTATTGATGACATTGCAAAGTGCTCAAATTGTTCATCTGTTCATTTAGCTCACGTAGACTAAATTTTATTTTATCTTGGGCAAATTTAATCAGTGAGTCGTCTTTCACTTTAGGATCTGTAAGTTGTTGCTGACTTCGAGATAAAAAGAGTTTCAGTATCGACAGTTGTAATTGATTAAACCTACTGCTGTGTAAAAGTTGAGAAATATCATCGTTATTTGGGAAGCGGCGTTTCTCTATTTTAAGCTGTTCAATAAGTTGTTGGCTAAAGTCGAGTTTTTTACGATAATTGCCTGTTTTGTTGGTTAGTTCTTGCAAATGTATTGCGTTATCAACCCAAGCTAATAGATGTATAAAATGGCTTAATCCATCTCTAATAAGCAATTCTTCTGCTGATAAATAATCTGCAAACAACCAAAAACCGTGACGCAAAGTGGCTAATTCAGCTTTAACCTGAACCAAGGTTTGTAAGCTTGGAGCCATTAAGTAGCTTTCAATACTCTTTTGCAAACGCGTAAGCCCTTGACTTAGGCCGTGTGTAAAAGCTGAAGCAATTGAGTCACTGCGCTTTTCACAAATATAACCAGCTTGTTGAGATTGATTTAATGCCGGTTCTGTTCGCCAAAGCACATAACCGCGTGCGGCTTTGCTTTTAATACCAGGTCGAAGTGCTAACACATTAAAAAGTAGCGTAGCTAAATTAAATAAAGCCGATGTTTCACCTTCAACCAGTTCAAACTCAAGTTCATGTATACTTTCTTTTTTGTCTGAGCTGGTAATTTCACCTTGATCGTAAGCCAGTTCAACCACGTTGCCACTTTTATCGGTAATGAGCCAAGTGCAGCGTTTAAAGTTAGTGTCGAATAAAGCGACTAACTCTCGTTGAATATGCTCGGGAGATTGATCTTCGTGCCAAATTACATTTGGAAAAAGCGACAATATTGGGCGTTCGCTTGCTATATCAACATTATATTCAGGTCGGCTATGTAAACCACCTACAACCTGACCAGCTGTTTTAATTGTTTGCTCAATATGATTATTATTACGACGAACTCTTAAGCCCATATCATGATGGCGTAAGTTCAAATCGGGCGTATCAAAGTAGCAATTAGCCAATTGCTTTTCCTGATAGCTAAATTGAATATTTTCGTGGTTAAGAGTTTGGCTGATCTTTTCTTGGGTATTATCGCCTAAAACTAAATATTTAAGCTCTATTTCGGTTGTCATACTTTTCCAATAGTAGTTATAAATCAAGCTTATTAACTGCAGTTACAATATTTTTGCACATTTACAGTAAATAATAGTCTCAATCTTACATGATTGTTATTTTATAGCAAAAATCTTAGAAATCTAGGCGCTATCACTTGCTATCACTCCTGCAAAGTCCTACTATCTTTGCCATTCTCTGTTTAAAATGGCGCTATTGGTTATTTCATGATGAACATAAAAAAAACATTCGTTACTCTACTATTTTTAACTCCTTTATTTTCTTTCGCCGAAGAGGCCGATTCAACGACTACGGCTGGCTATATCTCTGAAGATTTAATTGTTTATATGCATACAGGTGCTGGCAAAAACTATCGCATACAAGGTACTGTTAACTCTGGTGAAAAAGTAGAGTTAACTGGTAATTCAAATAATGATTACAGCGAAATAATTACTGATAAAGACCGCATAGGTTGGATCGAAAGCAAGCATGTTTCAACCAAACCAGGCATGCGTTATGTTATCGCTGACTTAAATGAAAAACTCGCTAGTTTTCAATCAGGCAAAAGTGATATGACTCAGCAACTTAATGACGCCACTTTAGAAATTGACGCATTAAAGTCTGAACGCAGTGATCTACAAAATAGCATTTCTGCACTCAACATGGACTTAACACAAACAAAATCACAATTGAAAAATCAAGACACTAGTATTAAAAAACAATGGTTTTTTAATGGCGCAATCGTCTTAGGTATTGGTTTATTATTTGGTTTGATCTTACCGCGTTTATTTTCAAAACGTAAATCAAGTATGGAAAACTGGGGCTAACTTTTAAAATTAAATTTTAAAAGTTAGGCTAAATATCACTTAAAGAACTGAAAATCTTATTTTGAAATTACATAAATTATCTTACACGCTATTTTTGTTTTGCTTTTTCACGTCTGCAGAACCTTGGATTGATACATCAAATATTTATCTTAGATCAAGTATTCAACAACTTGCTGATGCAGGCCACATAAAAACACCCGTTACAACATTTCCATTAATGTGGCTCGATATTGGGCGTGACTTAAAGCATGTTGATTACTCTTCTTTAAATAGCGCGGAAAAACAAGCCTTTGATTATGTAAATCATCAATTTCGAATGGCCAAAAATAACAGTAAAAAATTAGAGCTTAATATTGCCAATAAAGACAAACGTTTCACAAGTTTTGGCGAGGATTTTAGAGACAAAAACAATATAAAAATCCAAACAAGCCATATGACAGAATCGTTTGCTTTTGGTCTTTCCACCAGTTATACGTTCTCTCCAGAAGATAATGACAAAACCCGTTTTGATGGTAGTTATGTTGCAGGCTTTATTGGTAACTGGGTGGTATCACTTGGTAAGCAAGATAGATGGTGGGGCCCGGGCTGGGATAGCAACTTAAGCTTAACTAATAACGCTAGGCCCTGTCTCTTATACACATCTCCGAGCCCACGAGACTAAGGCGAATCTCG
>OJAZ01000265.1_pt1 | contig 28154 bp, 20 predicted proteins | sample 1589851 | NCBI WGS metagenome assembly OJAZ01 (sample SAMN05416792, study PRJEB24817) | seawater metagenome | isolation source: Sea water | place: Canada:Atlantic | collected 2013-07 | reverse complement strand
CGAGATTCGCCTTAGTCTCGTGGGCTCGGAGATGTGTATAAGAGACAGATCTTTTGTTGCCCAAGCATCCCAAATTTTAACACCATTTTGCTTTAAGTATTCGATATTCGACTCACCCTTAATAAACCATAATAACTCATGAATTATTGATTTAAGGTGGCATTTTTTTGTTGTAACTAACGGAAAACCCTTGGCAAGATCAAAACGCATTTGATAACCAAATATACTTTTTGTACCTGTACCAGTACGATCAGATTTTTCAACCCCTTCGTCTCTGACATGACGCATTAAATCAAGATATGCTTTCACTAGGTTTTCCTTAAATGTTATTAATAACAGCAGATATTTACTGCCAAAATGCAGAGTAAAATGAAACGTTCAACACCGCGTTGCAATAATGACAGTTTATCAGCACTTAGTACTTTTTTGCACAAATTTGTCGACAAATTATTATCATATAAAGCTGTATTTTTTCGCTAATACCACATCATTTTAATGGCAACTAACATTAAAAATACTGCGAAGCCTTTTTTCAAATACGGTAAGGACAGTTTTGCCCCTGCTTTGACCCCTAGCGGGGCGAATAACGATGAGGTTAACACTATGCCTAATAATGCAGGTAAATAGATATACCCAACACTCCAAGGCGGCAGGTCACTTTGTCCCAAGCCTACAAACACGTAACCCAAAGTGCCAAATAGCGCGACAATAATACCGCAAGCTGTTGCAACACCTATAGCTTGTCGCATAGAAAGTGAGTAATACATTAAAATAGGTACTAATATCGCACCACCTGCGATCCCCATCAAACTGGCTAAAACGCCGGTGAAAAGCCCAATGGATTGAAGCCACCATTTCGATGGCAATGGCACGCAACGTTCAACTTTAATCGATAGAAGCATGTAGAGGGCTAAAATGAGTACCGCAGTACCAAATATGTTTGTTAACGCATTTAATGACAGTAAATCAGCTAGAACAGCACCAAGTACCGCGCCAATAGCAACAGTTATCACCAGGCTTTTTGCTAATGGCCAAGGAATATTACCATTTTTGTGATGGGCAAAAGCGGCAGAGGTAGAGGTAAAAATAATTGAAGCTAAAGACGTTGCAAGTGCCATTGGAAATGACAGTTCTGCACTAATTCCTAAAAGCGGTAATAAGTAAACTAATACAGGTACAATGATCAGTCCGCCACCGATACCCAATAAACCGGCAAAAAATCCAACAATAGCGCCCAAAAAAGCACAGGCAATAAAAACACTAGTAAACATCAACATCACTTGCGTTATATGGGTAAATTAAGCCTTTTGATAAGAAGTTATTGTAATCTGGCATGAATAAATTCTCCTAAACCTAATTGCACTAATTGCTCATGCATATAACTGTGCACTTCTGAGGTATTGGTTAACGTTAAAACCCGCTCTAAAATTTGATTTAATTCACGATATTCAACATGACGAATAACCCACTTTATTTTCGCAAGGCTGTGTGCGCTCATACTTAAATTTTTGTAACCCATAGCGATAAGTAAAATGGCACCTGTAGGTTCATTAGCCAACTCGCCACAAATGCTGATTGGCATATTTTGAGCTTGGCTTTTTTGGGCAATATAATGTAATGAACGTAAAACTGCTGGGTGGTAAAAGTCATATAAACTCGCTACACGGCTATTATTACGGTCAACTGCTAACAAATATTGTGTTAAGTCATTACTGCCCACAGAGAAAAAATCGACTTTATTAGCTAAATCTTCTAACTGAAAAATAATACCTGGCACCTCTATCATCACACCTACTTTAGGTCGGATAAGAGGGTCATTGTCATTACAAAATAATTCTGCAGATAGCTCATAGTATGCTTGGTTAATTAATCGAATAGCTTCATCGACTTCGGTAATACTTGAGATCATAGGTAACATTATAGCTAAGTTACCAATACCATGGTTCGCTTTCATCATGGCGCGTATTTGAACTAAGAATATTTCAGGGTGATCTAAGGTAATTCGAATACCACGCCAACCTAAAAAAGGGTTAGCTTCAATGATAGGAAAATATGGTAACGACTTATCGCCGCCTACATCCAAAGTACGCATGGTAACTGGCTTACCTTCAAATGATGCAAGAACATCTCGATATAAAGCTGTTTGCTCATACTCTGAAGGGAAGCAACTGCGATTCATAAAAGGTATTTCAGTGCGATACAAACCTACACCATCTGCACCAACATTTTGAGAATATTCAAATCCTGCTGATAAACCTGCATTTATTAACAGGCTAACGCAAAAGCCATCTTTTGTAGTTGCGGGTAAATGTTCTGCTTCTTTTACTTGCGCGTTAAGTGCACTTTCTGCCAATAAAATATGGCGATATTCTTGTATTAACGCATCATTGGGCGTTACATAAAGCTGATAACCATAGCCGTCTAAAATAGCCTTTTTTTTATGTAACTGCCGAATAGTAAAGTAGTCAACGCCCATTATTGCAGGGATATTTAAAGCTTTCGCTAAAATAGCAGTATGAGAATTGTTAGAACCGGTAATTGAAACAATCCCTAATAAACCGAGGTGTTGATATTCTGCGAGCATTGTTGCACTAACATCTTCAGCAACCAGTATAAATTTTTTGGGTAACAGTTGCTCGGCTTCACTGAGATTTTGAATGTTGTTCAGTAAGCGATTGCCTAAGTCTTTAATGTCATATGCTCGCTCTCGCAAATACTCATCATCGAGAGCTTCAAATTGCATAACATAACTGTCTACAACCAGTTTCAAAGCGCTCTCAGCGTTAAAACCTTTATGTATTTTTGCGATAACCTCTGTTTTAAAACTATCACTCTCGAGTAAGTGTTTATAAACATCAAAAATATCAAGGCTGTTATCAGTGATGATCGCTTTGAGTTTTTCACTCATTTGAGTAAGATCGGCAACCGTTCGACTCACGGCATCATTAAATGTGGCGAGTTGTGGTTCAACTTTATCGGCTGTTTCTATCGCGATAGTTGCTAAATCAGCTTTAGGATGCACAACTACCATTTCTCCAATGGCAATACCTGGCGATCCGCCGATACCAGTAATATTTTTACCTATACCTTGACCGTTATTACTTAGCTCGATCATGCCCTGAGCTTCAACACTGGCTAATGCATTAGCTAATTGCGCAGATAGCGTGACTAAAAATGCTTCTTCGGTTTCGGTAAAAACACGCGCTTGCTCTTGTTGTACGGTTAATATGCCTAGCACTTTGCGCTGATGAATGATCGGCGTACCCAAAAAAGCTTTAAAGCTTTCTTCTTCCACTTCCGGTGCATGGATAAAGTCTGGGTGTTGTTGTGCGTTGGCAATATTGATTGGCTCTTCACGCTGTCCAACAAGCCCAACTAAGCCTTCGGTAAAACCGACACTTGTGCGGCCAAAAGCATTTTCAGCTAATCCATTTGACGCCATTAAAATAAAGTGTTGTTTTTGATGGTCAGCCAAATAAACTGAACAACATTGAGTCTGCAGAGCGGACTTAACCTGACTAACTAAGCGTAATAAGGCCTGATCAAGCTCTGATGCTTGACTAAACTCTAAAACTATTCGACGCAAAATAGTAAGCATTACCGTCCCTTTTAGTTCGTTCTTTGGTGATTCATGTTGATACCATACAAGCTAGTATGATTGGATTGATCTGTGCTAACTCTGCACAATTTACTGATGTTAAAGTTATTATCTATGATTATTCAATAATTTTAAACTAAATAGCTCACCGAAGTGAGCTATTTTATAATGCATAATAATAATCTTAGGTAAACAACTAAGCACGACGTCGTCGACGCTCTTGGCGATAGCTGGGCATTGCCGCTAAAGCGAACTCTTTCATTACCTTGCGATAAACCTCGCGTTTAAATGACACAACTTGTCTAACCGGATACCAATATGAAACCCAACGCCAGTCGTCAAACTCAGGATGACTTGAATGGAGTAAATCAACCGCTGATTCTGGTGCCGTTAATTGCAGTAAAAACCATTTCTGTTTTTGCCCAATACATACCGGTAAACTTTCGTGTCTAATTAATCTTTTAGGTAATTTATATCTTAACCAATGCTTAGTGGTCGCTACAATCTTGACATGTTCTGGTTTTAAACCAACTTCTTCGTCTAATTCCCGGTACATGGTTTGTTCTGCAGACTCACCCTCGTCAACTCCACCTTGTGGATATTGCCAAGAATGTTGACCAAAACGCCTCGCCCAAAATACTTGCCCCCTGTCATTGATTATTACTATGCCGACGTTGGCTCGATAGCCTTCGGCATCTATCACAGGAACTCCTGACAGCATTAAATAATGCTTTGATTCTTCCATACTCTGCACTTTTGGGCAAACTTTTATTATCAAAAATCATCACAATATGTCGGTATTTACTGTTGTCAGCGTTTAAATATTCAGTATTTTAAAAGTAACAAATATGAATTACCTTGCTCATAGACTTAGAATTGAATGATAATAAGCACAATAAAAACTAATGTAGAGCCAACATTGATTAGCGGACAAAGCCCTAAAAACGAAGTAGAGTTGCTCACACGTGCACAAGACCTAGCTGGTATGACGCTAGGAGAAATTGCTGCAAAGATTAGTGTTGAAGTACCCAAAGATTTAAAACGTGAAAAAGGCTGGATAGGCTTATTGCTCGAGCAAGTTTTAGGTGCCAGTGCTGGATCCCGACCAGAACCAGACTTTCCTCATTTAGGCATTGAACTAAAGTCATTGCCAATAAATTATCAAGGAAAACCATTAGAAACGACCTTTGTTTGTGTTGCACCGCTTACCGGCTTAGTTGGTGCGCAATGGCAAACAAGTCATATTCGCAATAAACTCGCGCGTGTATTATGGATCCCAGTAATTTCAGAGCGAAGTATCGCGGTTGCAGAGCGTATTGTAGGCACAGCTTTTATTTGGTCACCTTCGCAAGAAGAAGAACATCTGTTGGCATTAGATTGGCAAGAATTAACCGACATGATTGTTTTAGGTAATGTGGAAAATATCCATGGTAAACATGGTCAAGTGCTACAACTGCGACCAAAAGCCGCGAATAGCCATGCAAAAACTCAAGCTTTTAATCGCCATGGACAACCATTTATGACCTTACCGCGAGGTTTTTATTTAAAAACGGCTTTTACGCAAGCACTATTAAATAAGTATTTGCGAATAAATTAATAAATATCTACGACTAACATTGTGGATATTTAAATATAATAATAAAACATAGTAAAAACTTACTAACCACGTTATAAGTTATAACAATATCAATTTTAGGGAATCTTATCTCGCAATGAAGCTCGGTAATAAATTTGATCGATACATAGCCGTTATTTTTTTCGTTACAATCGTTACGGTAATTTTAACCTCTTACTTTACCCTAAAAGATGTAATTAATAGTCATAACAAACAAGTGCAAAGTGCGGTCACACCATTGTTCTCTCTAGTCACAAGTGAAATATTACGACCACTAAATGTGGCAAATTTCATGGCGAAAAATCAGTTTATTATTGATTATGCAGAGCAAGCAGAAATAGAAAAAGGATATTTAGTTTCTTATTTAGAAAAAATCGCTAAGTCATACAATATGGTTGCTTTTATTGCCTTAGAAAAACATGATGTAATGTTAAACTCCACGGGTAAGGAAAGTTCATTAGATGGCGAAAATGTCGAATGGTTTCATCGCCTTAAAAACTTACCTGGTGAGCAGTTTACTGATATAGGTAATGCTGAAGCTCCACATTTATATTTTGACAATAAAATTCACAATATGGATGGTGACTTTATCGGTTTTACCGGTGTAGCACTTGAGCTAAGCTATTTTGCCCGAAAGTTTCAAGAATATAACGACCGTTTTGGTTTTGAGTTATACTTTGTTGACAGTAATAATATTATTACTTTATCTTCCAATAAAATGATTAAATCTCAAAGTCATCACCGAACAGACCTCATCACACGTTTAAGTGATTTGCCTTGGTATCAATCACTTATCAAAAACAATGCCGCAGATAACAATTTAACTTCAGAAGTTATGTACACCACTGACGAAGGGCTGTTGATCTCTCAAATGCCGATACAAGAGCTTAATTGGCGTATGTTTATTGTTTCTCCGCCAGCCTCTGAACAAAGTGCGTATTGGAAAATATTTATTGGTCGCTTTATGTTATTTTTCATTATTGTGATTGTTTTTTATATGGCACTGCTCACTATTATCAATTATTTGAAATCGCGACTCATTAAACATGCTGAAACCGATCATCTTACGCAGTTACCTAACCGAAGCCATGTTCATTGGCGCTTTGATGAGATCGTAAAAAATAACGAAAACCTTTGTCTTGTATTAGCAGATATTGATAACTTCAAAAATATAAATGACACTTATGGACATTTGGTGGGTGATGATGTTTTACGTATTATTTCTGAACAATTATCACAAACTTTACGCAAAATTGACGTCGTTGGAAGATGGGGAGGTGAAGAGTTTGTTATGGTATTACCCGACACTTCTGCAGAGCAAGCACTTATAATTGTCGAACGTATTAGAAAAAACATTGCTGCTATTTCTTTTCCTATTTCAACGACTAGCGGCTCATTTACTACCACAATTAGTTTTGGGATCTGTGAATTACCGATAAAAAGTAAAGCCATAGAAGATTATATAAAAGGCGCTGACAAAGCCCTTTATCAAGCGAAACATAATGGCAGAAACCAAAGTGTAATATTCAATTAACACTTTGGTTATTTTAAGCTTATAAGGCGTGCAACTTAATGGTTTGGCCAATACTTACACTGCTTTGGCTAGTTATCTGCTGCCAATCGGTATTGGCAGCTTCTAAGCACACAAATTCATGCTCGCCTTGGGCATGTACATCAAGCATATCTTCAGCGCCTTTACCTGGGTTCCATAACACCCAGTCTTGACAACCTTGGCTTATAACTTCAATTTTACGTTGCCATTCATGATCAACTATAAACATATTATCATTATTGTGATAGATACGGTCAATAGGTCCCATACAATGTTTTAGCGTTGATTTTTGATCATTACACCCATTGATTTTATCATCATAAAGCACGTCGTTTAACATCGGAATATCAGTTTTCTGTGGATTACCAACGCAAAAGTAACTGTGTAATGCCCCTGTATACTCAACCGTTTGCTCAGACAAGTTTGTCATGATTAAGGTTTGTTGAAATGACTCATTGAATATCAGTGTTTGTTTCAATTCGAACGCTGCTGGCCAATATGGTGAGCAATCTTTACCAGTCAAAGACAAGGTAACTTCAACCGTTGAAGCTGATATTTCAATATCATCAACTTTCCACTCGCTTTGTCTAGCAAAGCCATGGTTACTAACCTTACTTAACGCGCCATTAGGTAACTTTACCTCACCACCAAACCAAGGCCAGCATAACGGAACACCAGCACGAATTGCCTTGCCTGTGCTGTAATGACTAGTATCACTAAGCCAAAATACAGGTTGTTGTCCTTCTGGCTGCCAACTAAGAACTTGTCCACCATACAGGCTTATAGAGCCTTGACCTTTTTGATGAAAAAACTGCAACGCTTGCAAGCCATCAGCAAGTTCATATAACTCAATACGTCCAAATTCATTTTCTAATAGTACGTTTAACATTTGACCTTGCCTTTTCAAATTTATAATTGCCATTTAATTAACGGTTATTCTAAGTAATTAAAAATTTGGATGAAAGTCTTAATATAAAATGCAGGACTAAAGAACTTCTAATGTCAGTGTATTGCAATAGATATAAAGTTTGCTCTCGGTTATAAATTTTAATCTAAAGTATCATCAGAGCTGTTATCTCCAATACTGGTTAATATTTTTTCACACCCCTTACATTGCTGTAAAATCACTGTAAATGTATTTTTAATTTGCTCCGCATCTGCGTTGTTTTCCATTAGCATTTTTCCTAGTTCAGCATGCAATACTATGCTATTTAAAGAGTTCCTAGCACTATGAAGGGATTGTTTAAATTGTGTTGGTTCTCTACTTTCCATTATTTTTCTACCTAAGTTGATTTGGCTACTTCAGTTTTGAGACTAACGTGGCTAATACAGTTCTTTCCACTAGCTTTGGCCTTATACATTTGTAAATCAGCTTGATGGATGAAATCTTCAAAGTTTATTTCCTGAGGGCTATCGTTTTCAGCTATGAGAGTGGCTAAACCTATACTAACCGTTACTATGCTTTCGGCCGAACTATGGGTGTGTTCTATATTCAACTTACGTATTCGGTTAAGTATTTCGTTTGCAATCAGCAATCCTCCTTTCGCATCGGTTTCTGGCAGAATAACAGCAAACTCTTCACCGCCGTATCTCCCTATGATGTCAGTCTCTCTTCGTCGCACTGACATCATAGTTTGAGCCACCAGTTTCAGACATTCATCGCCTTCAATGTGTCCATAGGTATCATTGTAAGATTTGAAATCATCAATATCGATCATAAGCAAGGATAGGCAGTTTCCGGAGCGGATAGTTGATGCACAATACTGCTGTAGCATAATATCAAGTTGCCTACGATTAGATGTGCCGGTTAACCCATCGATGCAGGATAATACCTCCAACTTTTTACGGTAATAAACCAACTCCATATGATTTAACACTCGTGCGCGTAAAATACTTAAATTAACGGGCTTGACCACATAATCGACAGCACCAAGCAGTAAACCTTTTTCTTCTTCATCAGCACTTTGTGAAGCGGTGACAAATATAATCGGAATTTCTGCAGTCATCGGGTTAGACTTCAGTACACGGCAAGCTTCGTAGCCATTCATTACTGGCATGTCGAGATCTAGAAGGATCAGATCAACGTTTTTCTCCGTCGCATAACTAATCGCATCTTTGGCATTATCTTTTAAAATAACCGTATATTGAGAACTAAATAAGGCATTTAGCGCCTCTAGATTACTCTTATAATCATCCACTATCATAAGGGTTTGCTTTTCCCAATGACTGTGGGTGAATGATGATTTTAATTTTCCTTCAATGTCGGCACTTAAAAATTCTGAATTGACCATATTTACTCTCCAAGCTAAGACTTAGCTAAATTCAACATCTTTATAGATGTTGATAGAGCAATAAAGGAGCCAGACTGCCAATAAAAACACAACCTTATGATAGCTAAGGAATTAGCTGTGATTTCATAGAAAAACACAAGCGAGGTTAACCACACTATTAAGTACCTTGGTCACACTCTGTGTAAAATTTACCAATTTCAACGTGAGTTACCTTCCCAATAAATCGGTATATGGCGATATTTTTAACCTTCAATGCCGCTAGTTTTACTTAAGTTATTTTAAGCTTAAGCTATTTTAAACTTAAGTAAGTTCCACCTTGAACTTGAAGTAGGTGAGTAGATAAGTAGGTTAGGTCTTTAAGGGATTCATACGACATGGCTGCTGCGGGTCAAGATAAGTTGTTTAAAAAACTAGTCTGTAGACTTTATTATGCTTAGCCTACAGACTATATACAGTCGTGGAAAACTGGAGTTCTAAAGCAGTGTTCTGATCACGTATTGAAGGATCCCGCCATGGCGGAAATATTCGAACTCATTAGGTGTATCGATACGTATATCAGCTTCAAAGCTTATATTAGTGCCGTCAGATTTTAGTACCGCTACTTGCACTTGTTTCTGGCCAGCATCAACTGCTTGAATAGAAAACTGCTCTGTACCGTCTAAATCGTAAGTACTTGCACCTTCACCTTGTTTAAACTGCAGTGGTAATATACCCATGCCGATAAGGTTAGAGCGATGGATGCGCTCATAGGTCTCAGCAATAACTGCTTTCACACCTAGTAATAACGGCCCTTTGGCGGCCCAATCTCGAGAACTACCGGTACCGTACTCTTTGCCAGCAATAACAATCGTCGGAGTATTCTCAGCAATATATTGATGCGCTGCCTCAAATACCGTCATCTGTTCACCGTTAGGTTGTTTACGTGTGAAGCCCCCTTCAGTGCCAGGAGCAAGTTGGTTTTTAAGTCGACCGTTTGCAAAAGTACCACGCATCATAACTTCATGGTTGCCTCGTCTAGAGCCATAAGAGTTAAAGTCTTTTTGTTCAACGTGATTAGCTCGAAGGTAATCTGCAGCGGGAGTATCTTTGCCAATGGAGCCTGCAGGTGAAATATGATCCGTGGTTACACTGTCGGCCAATTTCAATAAACAACGGGCATTTTCAATCGCTTTAGTTGGCTCAGGCTCCCGTGGCATATTTTCAAAGAATGTCGGTTTTTTCACATAAGTACTATCTGGCCAATCATAAATATCGGCGTCCACAGTATCCAGATTTTCCCATATATCGCCACCGTCATAAACCGAACCATATTTCTCAGAAAACATCGACTTATTGACCACACGAGTGACAATTTCTTGTATTTCTTGTTGGCTAGGCCATAAGTCTTTCAAATAAACTGGCTTGCCAGCACTGCTCATACCCAGCGGATCTTTGGTAATATCAACTTTCATATTACCTGCCAATGCATAGGCGACCACTAGCGGTGGTGACGCTAAGTAGTTTGCTTTAACATCTGAATGTATTCGCCCTTCAAAGTTGCGATTACCTGATAATACCGATGTTACGGTTAAATCACTTTGCCTAATCGCCTTAGTAATAGCTTCGGGTAACGGACCTGAATTACCAATACAGGTAGTACAACCGTAACCTACCAAGTTAAAGCCCATTTTATCCAGTTCTTTAGACAACCCTGCTTTATTGAGATATTCGGTCACTACTTGTGAGCCAGGGGCAAAACTGGTTTTAACCCAAGGTTTAACGGTAAGTCCTAATTCATTGGCTTTTTTTGCCAACAGAGCAGCAGCAACCAACACAGATGGATTCGAAGTATTAGTACAACTGGTAATCGCAGCAATCACAACCGCGCCTTCATGAAGATCATAGTCTTGTTCATTATGACGATAAGATACAGAGGTTTTGGAACCAATATTTTCTGCACCACCTTCACTTTCAAAGTTCGCTTTCTGTTTTTCGTTAGGCGCGATAGCCAACTCATTTTGCTCGGTTATCCAACGCTTAAACGCAGTCGATGCTTGGTCAAGATTTATTCTGTCTTGCGGACGTTTTGGCCCAGCGATAGCCGGAACAACAGAGTCTAAATCCATGGAGAGTGTTGCATGATACTCAGCATGTTCTTGTGCTTCACTACCCCACATGCCCTGTGCTTTTGAATAGGCTTCAATAATCTCGATCTGTAGTTCACTTCGACCAGTTAACGCCAGATATTTTGTCGTTTGTTCATCAATGGGAAATAAGCCACAGGTTGCACCGTACTCAGGCGACATATTGGCCAGTGTTGCTCGATCAGCAACAGTTAAGTGTTTTACACCAGCACCAAAAAACTCGACAAATTTGCCTACTACACCAAATGCACGCAATTGTTCTGTAACCGCTAACACTAAGTCGGTCGCCGTTGCCCCTGGCGGTAACTTACCTTTCAATTCCATTCCAATCACTTCAGGTATTAGCATGGTGACAGGTTGACCTAACATGGCCGCTTCGGCTTCTATACCGCCTACCCCCCAACCAAGCACACCTAAGCCATTGATCATTGTGGTGTGTGAATCTGTACCAACTAGGGTATCTGGGTAAAGTAACGGTGTGTCTTGCTGTTCATCGACAAACGTTACACGCGCTAAGTACTCCAAATTGACTTGGTGTACAATTCCTTTTCCTGGCGGTACTACTTTGAAGTTATCGAATGCACTTTGTCCCCACTTTAAAAACTGATAGCGTTCTTTGTTGCGCTCAACCTCAATTTCAGTATTACGCTTAAACGAATCTGCTTTACCGAATTCATCTACCATTATTGAATGGTCAATAACTAAATCTACCGGTTTAAGTGGGTTAATTTTACTTGGGTCGCCACCTAGGTCCAACATCGCGTTACGCATAGCGGCTAAATCAACAACCGCAGGCACGCCGGTAAAATCTTGCAAAATAACTCTAGAAGGCACAAATGCTATTTCGGTATCAGAAGAAGATGCTGTGTCCCATTTGGCTAGGTTTTGAATATCCTCAAGTTGCACATACTTTTCATCACTGTGGCGAAGCAAGTTTTCAAGTAATATTTTTGCCGTCAGCGGTAAGCGATTTGTATCGATTTGCAAACTTGATAGGTCAAAGTACTGATAGGATTTCCCTTGTACTGTTAGTGTCGATATATGTTTATTTGAAACTGTCACATTACTCTCCTTCTAGCCTTAATCAGGCATTTTATAAGGTAAATTATTGTCCGTTTTCATTCGTCATCACTAAAAATCAAACTACTTTTAAGATAGGAAATATGCTTTTTTGATAAAAAACGATAAGGGTAAGTGCTTATAATCACCGCCTTAACATATAGCTATCCTAATGTTTATTCTGTTTGTTGTTTTTTCCTTAATAACCAAAAAACAACAAACAGAATAATAGCCGCTGCAATCGATGTTACAGCCAAACCCGATGGCTCCTTTATAAGTTCTAGCACACCTTTACCAAAAAATATTGCGCTTAAGCCTAAAGGGGCAATGCCTATTGTGGAGCCTAGCATAAATTTGAAAATATTTATCTCAAGTGAGCCTGCCAAAATGCTTGTTACGGTAAAAGGTGGAGTGGGAGCTAGGCGCAATGCGAAAATAGCCCAAGCGCCTCTATCATCCATTTTGTCTTTTAATGTCTTCGTATGCTTTTTAAGCCCTTCTCCAAAAGAGTCCCTACCTATGGCACGTCCTATTCCATAACCACTCAGACTTGCTAAAAGAAAACCAGGTATGCAAATTAGTACGCTCATCCAGATATTAAATACCAAGCTAACCGTAAACGCCATCAACGGAATTGGAATGAGGAGAGATCCTCCAATAAAGAAAACACCTAAGAAAATTAAAGCAGTCAAGGCATTCTCAGGTACATCTCTAGCTAACTGGCTAATTTTATCTATTTCAAGGTAGTCGTTAAAAGGTGTAAGAAAATACAAAGCTAAAAGCCCAGTCACAACACAAATGAATATGCCTAACTTGATAATATTTGCCTTCTTCATTTTATCGCCTCTCGTAAAAGCCACTTGAAAATTTTTCTGTGAGCTTTCATATAAAATAAATATTCTGGATGCCACTGAACTCCTAATACTTTGTCACTATTTTTACTTTCAACAACTTGGTTAATACCCGCTTCCTCTTTAGCTGTAACTTTAAGAGTGTCTGCTGGCTTAGCTACTGCTTGGGAATGTATTGCATTGACTTTTAAAGGGTCATCTCCGGCTATTCTAGAAATTAATGAATCGTTAGTCGTATAAAGCACAGTTTTACGCGGGAAAGGACTGCGGATCCTAGCGCTTTCTTTTAGCAGCGGCAGAGTAGATTCATACATTGAACCACCCAACTCTGCGTTTAGTAGTTGATGGCCACGACAAATACCTAAAAGTGGTAGGTTATTGTTCAAGGAATAACGAATGAATTGTATCTCCATATCGTCACGGTCTTTGTCGTATTGGTGGGAACTAAAATGATTCATTAGCTCCATAGGATACAATAAACATTCTTTTAACTGGGTCCAGAAAGAACGTGTTACTGGAGATGAATCTTCTTTAATGAAGTGTTCAGGATGGATATCTGAACCACCACCAATAATAACGCCGTCATAATCGAGCGTTCCGTCAAAAGATTCAGGTGTTACTCTAACAGGCTCTCCTCCAGCAATTCTAATATTCAAAGCAGTAAAAAACCAAGCTACGGTGCCTGATTTATTCGGTCCAGTGATGGCGATTTTAGGCTTTGCTTCGCGGTTCAAGTGAATTCCTTAGGGTAATTTTAATAGCGCTAATTTACTTATTGCTGATACCGAAATTTAATAATAAGTGCTATTTCAAATATAAACCCTATTGCATTTAATAGTGCTTATATTAATTAAATAATCATTTTAAATATTAGATTTGCAAATATTAGACCAACGAAAAAAACAATTAAATACCCATAAAAACAGCACCTTAAAAGTTATCCATTGTTATTTAAAATTCAATAGTATGTAAACTTTACTCATTAATCGTAGTATTTACGTTCTTAGCTTCCGATTAATATCCATTGGACTAACGAGATAGTTATTTTTATCAGTAAAATACTCAGTATGAAATGTCGCTATTTATGCTTTAAATGAAATTTATGATGCAGAAAGCTTTATGTTACCAATAAAGATGGGTAGGTAATTAATTTGGTTTTAGGCGTTAGTAAGTGATAAATGAGGGAGGAAACCCGTCAGTGATAAATGAGGGAGGAAACCCGTCAGTGATTAACTGACGGGCATTAACATTATCACGAAGTTTTAAAAACGTAGATAACGCATATTTTTTACATTACTTCACGTAAGCTTTAGGCATATCGCTCGACGTTGTATACCGGTCACGCAAAGCATCTTGACGGCTTATGGTCGAATACTCTTTGCCATTAATCCACATCTGACTAACCTTAGTGCTAAGTTCAAATGGGTCAGCACTCCACAACACTAGATCTGCCGTTTTACCAACAGCGATAGTGCCACTATCAAGATTAAATGCTTGAGCTACGTTAACCGTTACGGCTGCAAGTGCTGCATCAGGCGATAAACCGTTAGCGATAGCATTACCGGCATGATAACGCAGCTGATAAAGGTTATGGGTATCACCACTAATCGATAGAGCTACTTTAACGCCAGCTTTAGTTAGTTTTGCAGCATTATCAAGTGACGAATGCAAAGAATCAAAACTACCAGGTAAGTTATCTAAAGCAGTCATTACAACAGGCACGTTAGCCTGAGCAATTTTATCTGCAATCAATACGGCATCTGCAGCACCAACAAACACTAAATCAAGAGAAAATTGCTCTTTGATTTTTAACAAAGCGAGTAAATCAGTAGCGCGATCAGCGTAAGCAACTAGCGCTTTGTCACCACTAAGGAGCGCGTTGATAACTTGCGCTTCACGACTTGGTTCTTTTGCTTCTTTTTTGTCTTTTTCATCATCAGTTTTCTTTTTCGCTTTTGCTAATTCCTTAACAGCATCTTCGAGTTTAAATTGTAAATTTTGCAAGCTTAGTGCTCGCGAGCCTTTACTTTTAGCGCCTAAATCAATCACGACGTTATTATGTGTTGATCGAACACTGTCAAACTCACCAGAAAGATCTGCTACAAAAGTTTGACCTTTAAACATATCGTCACCACCTTTAGGGCTGACAACATTACTGGTAATACCGCCCTTACGACTATAAGGGATAACGGAAGAACGCGAATTAAATGCTAAGCTTGCATCAAAGGTGATATCAGCTTTTTTATCGCTAGCATCACGACTTTTTGAAACAGCGCTAACTTCTACTAAGCCTAATTGGTTCATTGAGCCAATTAAACCTGGTGTTAAAATTTTCCCTTTGGCATCAATAATGGTCTCAGCATTAAGTGTTTCAGGGTTGATGGCAATAACTTTCCCATCTTCAAAGACTACGGTCGCGTTTTCTAGTACACCTTGTTCGGTTACTGTGTGCACTGTCGCATTAGTGATTGCAATACTTTGGGCAAAACTAGCCGTCGAACTTGCAAGTGCCAATACCATTAGCGATGATTTAAATAATTTAATATGTTTCATAATCTTCACCTTACCTTTGACCTAACAAGAAATCGCTTTTCGCTTGGTATTTTTCATCAAATCGATCGTACACTTTTGCACCATCTACAAACACCTGTTCAGCTTGCGCATAAACACTAAATGGGTTTTGATTCCAAATAACGACATCCGCTTTTTTACCATTTTCTAAACTACCGGTTTCTTCAGCTACACCAATCGATTTTGCTGCATTAGCGGTGATCCAAGTTATGGCAAGTTCAGGCGTTATTTCAAAGCCATTTTCGTTTGCACGATACATAACTTTGCCTGCTTCTTGGTTTAAGCGTTGGATTGTACTGGCAGAATCAGAATGCACTACCGCACATGAATTTTTCATCGCATCAACGATAGCAACGTTTTCATGAACCATGTCATAAGCTTCCATTTTAAAGCCCCACCAATCTGGCCACATAGCTGCACAGTTACCATTTTCAGCCAATGTATCTGCAATTTTGTATGCTTCAACGGCGTGATGGAAAGTACCTGAATGGTAATTAAACTCTTTACCAAGATCGATCATCATCGCCATTTCTTCAGCTTTATAGCAATGGTTATGAATTAAAATATCACCATCAAGTACACCTTTTAAGGTATCTAATTCGATATCACGCTCTGGTGCTAATGGGTTTTTACCTGCTTCAAAATCTGCATCATATTTTTCCCAAGCGCGCTTATATTCGGTTGCATCAGCCCAAGCCATGCGATAACCCGCCATATTACCCATACGTGTTGAAGGTAAAACTTTACGGCTACCATACACACGTTTAGGGTTCTCACCACAGGCCATTTTTAAACCGTAAGGTGCATCTGGGAATTTCATGCCTTGCATGGTATGACTTGGCACATTGCGCAAAGTTACACCTCGACCACCAAATAAATTTGCTGAACCAGGTAGGATTTGTAGTGTAGTAATACCACCAGCACGAGCGGCTTCAAAACCTGGATCTTGCGGCCATATACTATGCTCAGCCCATACTTCAGAAGTATTAGGCGAACTCATTTCATTGCCGTCAGAGTGAGATTCAACAGATGGACTAGGATAAACACCTAAGTGTGAATGTACGTCAATAATACCAGGCGTTATCCATTTACCATTAGCATCAACTTCAACCGCACCTTCAGCAACTAAGTTTTTACCAATTTGGCTAATTTTACCATCTACCATCAAAACATCAGCATTATCCAAACGTTTACCAGTACCGGTTAATACCGTGGCATTTTTTATCAGTGTAGTTTCCAGCGGTAATACTTTATAGGTACTTGGATATGGGTTTTTGTTTATAACGACTTTTTCGTCTTGCTGTTCGCTTTGCAAACAACCCGTTAAAGCAACAGCGAGTGCTGCTGTCACTAATGATGGTAGAAATTTTTGCATAAATTTATTCCTGTTTTACTCAACACAATGCAGAAAAGTGATTTTCAGGCAGATATGTAAGCGCTTATTATTCAAGTTAAGTTATTTAACGTAAACGTTAGAAGTTAACGGCATTATGTTAACAAAGTATTAATAGCTACAATATTATGAATTGTCGCTGACAACAAGTCAGACAATGAGGGGAGTTAAGCAATTGCGTTGAATGGCTAACTATATGCGATAAAAGGGTAGAGTTGAGCTATAAGCCTTACAGTTCGAAATCACCAAAGTCGATTTCATTACTATTATCAAGGCGTTTTTTACTTGGAGGGTCAAGTAACGAAGCTTGTTTATTTTCAACAATAACTTCAGCTACTTTAACTCCAGTAGGTTTAGTTTTACGCTTTTCACGTTGCTGACAACGTTTAATGACTTTTTGACGTTCATTAGAATCAAAAGCTACCCAATTTAAGCGTTCGTCTCGTGTACGAAAACATCCCGAGCATTGGCCTTTGTCATCAGACTGACAAATTCCAACACATGGGCTAGGTACATCAAAAAATTCTAATTGCATTTCATATTCATCGCGTACTATCAATTACTATTAATTGAATTAAACCATTGGGTAGATACGCTAAAGTATATACCCAATTAATATTTTATAGAATTTGTTAACCGAGTTTATCAGTAGCAATATGGTAATCAGGGTCTTCGATAACATTAATTTCGACTAAGCTGCCAGCCTTAGTTAACAGTTGCGTACATTCTTTACTTAAATGTCTTAAATGCATTTGCTTACCACGGCTAATATAACGCTCTGCTAAAGTATCTATTGCTTCAATAGCCGAATGGTCAGCAACGCGTGAATTTTTAAACTCAACGATAACATCATCACTATCGCCTTCCATATCAAACTGTTCTAAAAAGCTCGATACAGAACCAAAAAATAACGGGCCACTTACATCATAAACCGTTGAACCGTTAGCGTTAACTGAACGGTGCACAACAACATGTTTAGCATGCTCCCAAGCAAATACTAATGCAGATACAATAACACCAACCACAACGGCTATGGCTAAATCAGTAGCTACCGTAACCGCAGAAACTAATATAATGACAAAAGCGTCTGCTTTTGGCACTTTACCTAGAATACGAATACTTGACCATTCAAAGGTCCCAATAACAACAATAAACATAACACCAACAAGTGCCGCTAGCGGTATTTGTTCAATTAGGTTAGAACCAAATAAAATAAAACCTAGTAATGCAAGTGCTGCAGTAACACCCGACATACGGCCACGACCGCCAGAGTTAACATTGATCATTGACTGTCCAATCATGGCACAACCACCCATGCCACCAAAGAAACCTGTTACTGTATTTGCTGCACCCTGTGCAACACATTCTTTGTTACCATGACCACGTGTGCCAGTTAACTCATCAATTAATGTTAACGTCAGTAATGATTCGATTAAACCAATAGCCGCTAAAATCAAAGCAAAAGGTAAAATAACTTGCAGTGTTTCTAAGCTAAATGGAACGCTTGGAATACTAAATTGTGGTAAACCGCCGGCAATAGAAGCCATAGGGTCATTGGTCATATCTCTTACAAAGTCGACGACTGTGCGCGCATCTAAATCAAGGCTTTGCGCAAGTAATGTTACAACGACAATGGCAACAAGTGATGACGGAACAGCTTTAGTTAACTTAGGTAAAAAGTGAATAATACCCATAGTTAACACGATAAGACCAACCATAGTTAACATTTGGCTACCTTGCATCCACGCTAATACGCCATCTTCATTAGTCACCTTAAATTGCCCTAACTGCGCAAGGAAAATAACAATAGCTAAGCCATTAACAAAGCCAAGCATAACTGGATGAGGTACTAAGCGAATAAACTTACCGAGCTTGAACAGCCCCGCTAGTATTTGCAGTAACCCGGTCAGTACAACAGTGGCAAATAAGTATTCGACACCGTGAATAGCAACTAAACTCACCATTACAACCGCCATGGCGCCTGTAGCACCAGAAATCATACCTGGTCGGCCACCGAAAATAGATGTGATTAAACCCACCATAAATGCAGCGTATAAACCAACTAAGGGCTCAACACCAGCAACAAAAGCAAATGCTACGGCTTCAGGCACCAAGGCTAAGGCTACAGTGAAACCTGACAAAACATCATTTTTTAAATTTGCCACTTTACTGGCGTGTAATTCAAACATTATTTTCTCTACTTTGATTAGAACATCAAAAAACAAGCACAGTATAAAACTAGCTTGAATTAATTAAATTGGGCATAGCCCCCAAAAAATTAACTTAATGATAAGTTATACCAAGTAAGTTAAACGAAAAACGTTATCATTCGGGGTTTGAAGGCGCCGGAATACTATAGAAATATCAGTAAAATGTCAATATTTGTTCAAATTAACATCAAGGCAAATATCAAGAAAAACAAGTAATATTCGTAAGAAAATCGCTACTTGTGTGGAGAGTTTATTTCAGTTTTATTTCGAAATGGTTAGCTATTCATTTTTGATTCACGTGCTTCTAAAAAGGCTTTAATTTCATCACGAGATCCTAAAATATGTTGCTTGAGCAATGCTACAGCCGCATCAATATTACGCGCTTTACTTAAGGCTAAAATTTCATTGTGCTCAGATTCAGCCTTAGATATTCCACCAGCCCAAAGTAAATGCATGCGAATATAACGATCTGCGCTTTTATTCAGTGTATTTACCAAGTCTAATGTTTGTGGTCGATTAGCGCCCGAATATAAACAGTTATGATAGCCTGAATTAAGCTCACTCCATGTATTGGCGGCATTCTCTTGACCAAGGGCTTTATCTAATTTCAACAGAAACTGAGTGGCTTCCTCTAACTTTTCGTCACTAATATTTGGCAAAGAATTAGCCAGTAAATCAGCTTCTAGCATAGCGCGCAATTCGAATAACTCATCAACTAGTTCTGCATTAAGTTCAGTCGCCGTTGCCCCTTTATGTGGTTCAAAAACCACTAAGCCCTCACCTTCAAGTTGCAGTAAAGCTTCTCGCACCGGAATTCGGCTAACATTAAGTTCACTTGCAAGTGCGGCCTGTCTCAAAGGTTGACCCGCTTTAATCTCACCACTTAATATTTTTTCTCTAAGGGTTTCAACAACTAATTGAGTTCTAGTTTTATATACAATGCTCATACAAGGCTTCCTAAAAATGTTATTACCATTATAAAGAACCACGAGCTAAACACAAAACAATAGCGTACTGTAAGGCTATAAAAACACATGATGTTCAAAAAACTTGCTAAACGAGTATTTTAAAAACTTATAACTTCAGATCTAATCCCCTTTCATCGCTTCAATATTCTGTTATCGTTAAAGATATAAATTATGCTTGGCATATAACACAATAAGACTGAGCAAATAAATCTCAAATAAATCTCAAATAAAAAAAAGAGACATTTATGCCAATAAAAAGCAATAGAATCGCTTTAGTTACCTTTATTTTTGCCATATTATCGGCAATTTACATAAAACAATTTATCGCACCTCATTGGGTAGAACAAAGCTATGTATACGATGTAAGTACCAATAAAGCAGGTGTTTCTAGCTATATTTATAAAGAACAAAAAGTCATCATTGATTCTGTCGTCAATTATGAAGATTCTCCACTTAATCAGCAAAACCTTAATAATAAAAACAGTCCACCAAAGCTTAAACAGCAATGGGTTACCGACGAAAAACAACAATTAAAATTATTAAAACCAGCCTTTCATTTTGGTATATGGTCACTTTTACCTGCCTTAATCACTATTATTTTGTGTTTATTAACACGAGAGCCACTTACCGCATTACTTGGCGGTGTTATTGTTGGCTCTATTATGCTCGGACGTTACGACTTAACTGACAAAGTGATTATTCCAAACCTTGCCAAAGAAGGCACCGCTGCATTGCTGTTGCTGTATTTATGGTTACTGGGTGGTTTATTAGGTATATGGTCTAAAACAGGTGCAGCGCAAGCTTTTGCTAATTACATGACTAAACATTTTGTCAAAGGGAGAAAATCAGCAAAGTTAGTTTCATGGCTTTTAGGGATGTTATTTTTCCAAGGCGGCACAATGAGCACCGTTTTAGTTGGCACCACAGTGCGACCTTTGGCAGACAAAGCAAAGGTAAGTCACGAAGAAATGAGCTACATTGTAGATTCAACAGCTTCCCCTATTGCATCAATTTTGGCTTTTAATGCTTGGCCAGCATATGTTCAAGCATTGATATTTATTCCCGGTGTTTCTTTTTTAGCCACAGAGGCTGACCGGATCAGTTTTTTCTTCCAAAGTATTCCGTTTAGCTTTTACAGTATGTTTGCTGTTACAGGCACGTTACTACTGAGCCTTAATATCACCACTTTTTCTGGTAAGCGCATACGAGCAGCAAAGCTTCGTGCTGAAACCACAAGTAAGCTCGATGCTCCAGGAGCTAAGCCGTTAAGCGCGAAAGAGTTACAAAGCACAGATATACCGCAAGGGTATAAGCCTCATGTACTTGAATTTATTTTACCTTTAGTTACTTTAACCGCCATTGCTATTGGTAGTTTTGTTATGCTCGGTTCGCCTAAAATTAATTGGGCTTTTGGCGCTGCATTATTACTTTCTGCTGTTATTGCTTTGATCAAAGGAATGTCTTTAAATAATGTAGTTGACGGCTTTGGTAACGGCTTAAAAGGCGTGGTATTCGCATCAGTTATTTTAATGCTAGCGGTTATTATTGGCAGTATCAGTAAAGAAACTGGTGGGGGATTATTTTTGGTGTCTCTGCTTGGAGAGCAACTCCCATTTTGGTGTTTACCGGTAATTTTACAGCTGATCACTATGATTATTGCTTTTTCCACTGGTACCAGTTGGGGAACCTATGCGATAGCTTTTCCTTTAGCGATGCCATTAGCATGGGCTATTTGTCAAAGCCAAGGGGTAACAAATCCTGAATTGTTTATGATGCTTTGTTTCGCAACAGTTCTAAACGGCAGTGTTTTCGGAGATCAGTGTTCGCCTATTTCAGATACCACGATACTCAGCGCGATGACAACAGGCTGTGACTTAATGGACCATGTAAAATCTCAGCTTGCACCCGCAGCTCTGGCGGCTTCTCTTGCTGGTGTACTATGGACGTTAACCGCTTATTTTTTTGCTTAACCTACCCCCCAAAAAAATATAAAGCCATAAAACCTAAATATATTTTTGGGTGAAGTTGGATTAGTTTGGATTGAGCTTACAACTTATAGGAATCATAGTAGTGAGTATTTTAAATACTACCAATGATGAAAAATAATATGCCTGATAACATTATGGAATTAATGTTAATTCAGGCCCTTCTTTAATACTATTATCGCCAGACTCATCTTCAAGAGGCGCCTCAACAACAAAGCAGCATCCATGATCAGTAGTTACAATTTTTATACTACCGCTAAGTTTGGTATTAACTAAATTATAAACAATATTCATTCCAAGCCCTGAACCACCTGAGCCTCTTTTTGTGGTCACAAAAGGGTCGAATATTTTATCTTTAACCTTATCATCTAAACCTTTACCGTTATCTTGATATGTCAGTACAAGGTGTTGTTCAATCACCTTAAACTCTATAGATATGTCACCTTCTATCGTATTTTCAAAACCGTGATAATGTGAATTAGTCAAAAAGTTAGTTAATATTTGATTCCAAGCACTTGGAAAAGTTACTAAATTAAGGTCTTCATCGACCAATATTTTAATCGTATAATTTTTCTGTTTAAATAAAGTTTTCACTGTATTAACAATGTCGTGAACATGCTGAGATAAATTAATTTTTATCTTAGGATCGGTATGATATTCAACCGCAACTGATTTAAAACCTCGAATTAAATCAACCGCTTTATTTAAACTACGGTCAATAATTTTTTCATACTCACCAAATAAGTCTAAAATTGAAGTTAATTGCTTTCTTGTTAGTGTTTCATCACTCAGTGCCTGTTCAAGCTCATGAAATTTTTCTTTTAAAGCGCTAAGTGATGTTACACAGATACCCAACGGCGTATTTACTTCGTGTGCAACACCTGCAACCAATTGCCCTAGTGATGCCATTTTTTCTGACTGTACAAGTTGATCTTTAGCTAGGGTTAGCGCATCAAGCGAGTTTTGTAACTGCTGATTACTTTCAGATAATTTAGATGTGCGCTCATAAACTTTAATTTCTAAGTCGCCATTGAGGTTAATCAAGGCATTTTCGGCATCTTCTAATTTAATCATATCGTTTTGAAGTGTTAGTCGCATGTCATTAATAGCCGAAACCAGCTCATCAAGTTCATCAGTTTTTTTGCCACGATTTTCTAGCATTAATGGTCGATCTAAACTATCCCCACTCATTGCTTGAGAATAAAGAGTAATACGATATAAATGACGGGTAATAAACCAATGAACAATAAAAAAGGTACAGAGTGCGACTATAAATATTTTGATAAATTCAGTAAAAATAATAAAACCGGCTTTTTGCCACAAATGCTGATATATATCCTGATAGTCAGCAGAAATAATCATAGTGCCAATAACATTACCTTCAAATGAAATAGGATGGCTTTCCACTTTTTTAGCTTCGGTAAGAATATCGCCAACTTGGTATATTTTCCCAAAACTAGTGGTTAACCTTACATGGCGAATATCAGGCAGACGTTGAATACCGGCAATTTGTTGCTCAACCAGTCCTTCATTAAAATCCCATAAACTGGTAGAAATTGATTGGTTATAACTTGATTCAATATTGTCAAAACGTTCATCAAGAGTGTTAACACCGTTTTGAAAATCTACGTACAATTGAATCAACGTAGAGGCAACTGACAATAAAGCACTGCACAAAAAAATGTAAATAAAGACACGTCGACTTAATTTACTATTAAAAGCACTCTTATTGCTCATTACTTAATACACACCTTGTTTATCACTTTCGATCATGTTGTTAAGTAAATTAATAACCTAGCTAAACAACAACTTTTAATTTCAGGTATTAACGATATGACAAAAAAACCTTTATACCAAAGTTAATACTTCTTATCACTTTAATTTAACCTATAAAGCACGCCATGTCTTATGAATGTTAATCTAAAACTCATAAGTCGACTCATTACAAACCAATTAACTTTATATTTTAGGTCTTGTCCGATTGTCGCTAGTTATTTACATTGTCTAACGTATGATCTGTCAAAAATAAAATTAATCTTTAATAAAGCTATTATCAAATAAAAAGACGTCATAAGGAAAAGTATGTTCAGTGTAGAGGTTTGCGAAAATGCCCGCTTAAGTCGTGATGCTCGTTTTGATGGCAAGTTTTTTACCGCCGTGATCACAACGGGTATTTTTTGTCGTCCTATTTGCCCTGCTAGACCTCCAAAGCCAGAAAACGTGACTTATTATGAAAGTGCAGAATTAGCACAAAAATCAGGGTTTAGGCCATGTAAACGCTGCTTTCCACAACTTGCGCCAAACCTTCCATTACCCAGAAAAATCAATCAAATAACGCAAGCTTATTACGAAAACGGTTTCAGTTTACAAAAGTGTGCTGAGCAACTTGAAATCAGCGACAGACAAATTCGTCGTTTATTTGTGCAGTATTATGGATTAGCACCTTCAGAGTTTTTTCATCAGCAACGATTATTGCTAGCGCACAAACTACTCACTACAACACACTTAAGTATTACAAACGTTGCTTTCGCCGCCGGCTTTAATAGCATACGTCGATTCAATGAAGTCATTCTACAAACCTACAAAACGTCGCCGAGTGAGATCAGAGGCAATAAATCAATGGCATCTGAAAACCAAGTTACTATCTTATTACCTTATAAAGCACCCTTTGACTGGCCGTTAATGCTGAGTTTTTTCCGCTCAAGAAAAATGAGTAACATTGAAGATATTACTACAGAACATTATTTTCGTACCATTGAGCTAGAAAGTTGTCGTGGCTGGATAAAAGTCACTCATCACTCAAGCAAAAGTGCCTTAAACCTTACGGTTAAGTTAACTGACTATAGTTATCTAAATCAAATTATAGCTCGTGTTAGGCGAATGTTTGATTTAGACGCCGATATGCAAATTATTCATCAACATTTAAAGTCACATCCGATATTAGCAAAAGTTATTGAACAATTTTCTGGCCTGCGATTACCGGGGTGTTGGGATATTTTTGAATTTTCTATCCGAGCAATTCTTGGTCAACAAATATCGGTAAAAGGCGCAACAACTTTGGCACAGCGCATCGCAGAAAAATATGGCGATGACCTTGTTGATATTGAGCAACCCGAAAATATTAATGCTACGAAGTACTTCCCAACAATTGAAGCATTATTGGATGTAGATTATCAAGACATTGGCTTAACTCGTTCTCGTATTGCCACATTGCAAACCTGGGTTAGCTATTTTCAGCAGCATGAGAGTATATTTACTAAAGGTTTAACCATTGAAGAATTAGAAGCAACATTAACAAAACTCAAAGGTATTGGCCCTTGGACCGTAAATTATATTGGTATGCGAGGTTTAAGCGACCCAGACGCGTTTCCAAGCGCTGATTTAGGTATTATTAAAGCCCTAACTTTTAATGAAATAAAACCTAGAAATAAAGATATACTCGCATTGGCTGAAAGTTGGCGACCTTGGCGAGCTTATGCTGCTATTTATTTGTGGCAGTCGTTAGCAACACAATAAAAAAATAGTGAACACAAAGACATATTTCTGAGGAACCACAAAATGTATTACTGTATTTATCAATCCCCCTTAGGTGAAATTGCCTTAACGGCAAATGACCATGGATTAAGTGCACTAGCCTTTCAAGCAGGAAAATCTCCAATTACCTTTACTGGCTGTTCTGAAAACAACAGCAAATTCACTCAGGTTATTCAGCAATTAGATGAGTACTTTAGCGGTGAAAGAAAACACTTTGATCTGCCATTGGCGCCAACAGGCACTAACTTTCAAAAACAAGTTTGGCAAGCGTTAACCGAGATCCCATGCGGTGAAACTAAAAGCTATGGTTGGATTGCGAAAAGCATTAATAACGAAAAAGCCGTACGCGCGGTGGGTACAGCAAATGGTGCCAACCCTATTGCCCTTATAGTGCCATGTCATCGTGTTATTGGTAGTAACGGTAAATTAACTGGCTATGCGGGTGGTTTAAGCTTGAAAGCTAAACTGTTGATGCATGAAGGTGCCCAGTTTAAGCCTTAACATTGCTAAATAAAAACATATTGAATTAAGTACACTGCTCGCTTTTTACTACAAGGATTCATAGCATTTGTATTGATTCGCCACGGTGACAATGTTTCGCCATATATCGTAAAAATCAATCAATTTAGCGTATCACTAAATCATTACAGATCATAAAGTGATAAAACATTATCTAACAACTAATCTATTCTAATTAAAGTGCTCTAATTCAAGCTTGATGTGGTGATGATTAAAGAAGGCTAAATAACCAGCTTAATTTAAGCCTTATCTCATCACACGCTATCGATAAACATACAATGATAAATATAAATAATAGGGAAAATCGATGAAAAAATCTCTGACCTCCTTGATGTTCACTGCAGCTATTAGCACCAGTGCATCCGCCGCCATAGATACCGATTTACTGTCAGGTATCAAAGTGAGAAATATTGGTCCAGCAGCCACAAGCGGACGCATATCTGATATCGAAGCCGTCATCTCAAACCCTAATATTGTCTATGCTTCGGCCGCGTCAGGTGGTGTATGGAAGTCTGAAAATGCTGGGTTGAAATGGACACCCATTTTTGAACATGAAGAATATGCCTCAACCGGCGCTATCGCTATTAATCAGGCAATCCCTGATATTGTTTGGTTGGGCACCGGCGAAGGTAATGTTCGCAACTCAGTATCTATTGGTGGCGGTATTTATAAATCAATTGATGCTGGTAAAAGTTGGAACAAAATGGGCTTAGCAAATACTGAGCACATTAATCGCATTGCATTGCATCCAACAAATCCAGACATCGCTTATGTTGCCGCTTTAGGTACCTTATGGGCTGAAAATAAAGACCGTGGTATCTATAAAACTATCGACGGTGGTAAAAGCTGGCAGAAAATTCTATTTGTTGATAACACCACAGGTGCAACAGATATTAAAATGGATCCGAGTAACCCAAATAAGCTTTATGCCTCAATGTGGCAATTTAGACGTTGGCCAGACCGTTTTGAATCTGGTGGGCCAGGTTCAGGCTTATTTGTCTCACTTGATGGTGGTGAAACCTGGCAAGAAAAAACCGCTGCAGATGGCTTACCTGAAGGTGATTTAGGCCGTATAACACTCGATGTTGCCGAAAGTCAGCCAAATACTGTTTACGCATTAATAGAAGCTGAAAAAAGTGCACTTATGCGCTCTGACGATGGCGGCAATAGCTGGCGAACAGTTAATGATGAAATAGGTGTTGCTGATCGTCCATTTTACTATTCAGAAATTGAAGTTGATCCAAATAATCCCGATGTAATTTATAACATAGCAACCTTTGTTCGTCGTTCAATTGATGGCGGTAAAACCTTTAACAAGATTGAAAAAGTTGATTGCTGTGCTGCAGGTAATAATATTCATATTGATAATCACACTTTATGGATAAATCCTAATGACTCAAAACATTTAATTTTAGGTAATGACGGCGGCGTATCGATTACCCAAGACAAAGGTGACAGCTGGCGTTTCGTGCAAAACCTAGCCATTTCTCAGTTTTATCATATTCGCGTTGATGATGCTCAACCCTACAATATTTATGGCGGTTTACAGGATAACGGTTCTTGGCGCGGCCCAGCGGAAGTTTGGCACAGCGCTGGCATTCGTAACGTTCATTGGCAAGAAATTGGCTTTGGCGACGGTTTTGATGCCATGCCATTTCCTGATGACGTAACAAAAGGCTATAGCCAATCACAAGGGGGTTATTTAAATCGTTGGGATCTCAATACCGGTGAGCAAAGTCTGATCATGCCACCACCACCAACCCCAGAAACTGAACTGCGTTTCAACTGGAATGCCGGCTTAGCACAAGACCCATTTAACAAAGATACTATTTATTATGGCTGTCTCTTATACACATCTGACGCTGCCGACGACTCCTTACGTGTA
>OJAZ01000261.1_pt1 | contig 28361 bp, 34 predicted proteins | sample 1589851 | NCBI WGS metagenome assembly OJAZ01 (sample SAMN05416792, study PRJEB24817) | seawater metagenome | isolation source: Sea water | place: Canada:Atlantic | collected 2013-07 | reverse complement strand
GCTAAAGCCAAAGCGGATGCGGCAGCTAAAGCCAAAGCGGATGCGGAAGCTAAAGCCAAAGCGGATGCGGAAGCTAAAGCTGAAGCTGAAGGCAAACGACAGGTTACCCCTTCTTTGACAAAAGAGGATTGCCTTAAGAGCGCCCTCAAGTTTAACAGCAAAACCGCATGGAACCTTGGTGCCCGTACCCCTTGGGCAGTAGCCAAGAAGAATGGGTGGTACGCTGAGTGCTGTGCACATATGGGCAAAAAAGCCGTTAATAAAGCACAACAACCAGATGCTAATCCGGTTCATTATGAAGCCATTCAAAACATCAAGGCCATGAGAGACAAGCTTAACAGCGAGTTACAGCGCCCAGTTATTGAGCATGCATCGGTTAAAACCGAATCTCTGAAGGAAATTGCTAGTATGATGCCAGACGATATATCTTCTGTTATCCATAGTATTTGCGAAGATATATCTCAATAGGTTGAATCAATTATCAGGCAATAAAAAAGGGCTTTATAAGCCCTTTTTCTTTGGTCGTAATTACTACAAATTGCCTTCTGCAAACTCTGCAAGAGCACTACGCTGAACACCATCTAGATGAACAACCGCGCTTCCCTTGAATGATTTCAAACGCTCTACAGCATGAGTCAAACCGGAGTTTTGCGCGTCGATAAATTTAGCGTCAATCTGATTTAGGTTGCCTGTTATAATTAACTTGCTCCCTTGACCAACACGCGTGATCACCGCTTTAATCTGAGCTGAGGTAAGGTTTTGCCCCTCATCCAAAATGATAAATGAGTTCAGCAGACTACGACCTCTTAAAAAATTCACCGATTTAAGCTGCACATTGTTCTGTTCAAACGCCAATTCAACAGTGCTTTTCTGCTGTTGACCGAAGCCACCATGACCCTTTTGCTCAGTTGTTCCGTCGCCACCATCCTGCTCTAGCAATACTTCCATAGCATCTTCAAACGCAGCAAGGTAAGGAGATAGTTTGTCGGACTCCGTGCCAGGAAGGAAGCCGATGCTTTCAGCAATATCTGTCGTGTTTCTGGTTAAGATGATCTTGCTAAACAATCTCTGACCACTTTTATTTAATCGAGTCCCTAATTGTGATGCTTCCATCCCCATGGCAAGCGCTAGTAAAGATTTACCCGAACCCGCAGAGCCGGTTAACTGCACAATAGAGATGTTAGGATTGATGAGCGCATCAAAGGCCATAGCTTGTTTTATGTTTCTTGGTTGAATACCATAAAGATCTTCATTCATTGCTTTGCCAACGTTAATCTCTTGAAGCGTCACGCCATCTTCATCAGCAATCACCACTCGGGATAAAAACGTTTCATTTTCATCGTAGATGTATTGATTCAAGTAAGCTTGAGGGAAAACATCATTCGGGAAGTCGTGGAGGACAACACCTTTGTGATCAGGGTGAGGGTAGGTGTCTTCTACTGCGTCTTTCATCTCGTCCCAAAAAACACCCTCAACCATATGATAACCACTGGCCAAATAATCGAGATCGTCAATAGCATTATCAGAACGAAAATCTTCAGCGTACTTAAGCCCGTCACTTAGTGACTTAATACGCATGTTCAGGTCTTTTGTTACCAATGCAACTTTGTCATCAGGGTGTTTCTTTTGCAAGGTCAGTGCGACTGCGATAATGAGGTCATCATTATCTTGATTTGCGTGCGAGTTGTTGTGGTGTTTATTTCGAGGTATTGCTTCAAGATCACTATAATCACTGAAGATATACAGGAAGCCTTCCGATGTTGATGTCTCTGAGTGTCGAGATAGCGGGACACCAGTGGTTAACTGAGCCGGCTCACACCCCTCTACTACTTTCGATATGATGGACACTGCTGCCCTTGCATCACGGCTTGCATCAATCTTTCTGTCTTTGATTGAGTCTAACTCTTCAAGAACAGTAATCGGGATGTAAACGTGATTATTTTCAAATCTGAAAATGGCGAGTGGGTCATTGATTAATATATTGGTATCTAAGATGTAGCGCTTCTTTTCCATAAGATGGATTCCCTTTTTTGATTAGACAATTTTATCTTATCTCAAGGGAACCACTTTACCCTCAAAGGGACTAAATTCTCATTCTGATAAGCTTTCTGTTCAGAAGGAACAAACAACCAACACCCATAATAAGACTAGAGCTGGCTGCCGATAATGCTAGAGGTTCATTGCCAAATACTGAGGGTTGTTGAAAAAGGAGCATGGACGCACAAAAGAACGTCGCCATCATGATTTTCAAAACAAAAAGTTTTACGACGTTTAACGCAGTGGTCGGCTGACTTCTGGACGCTCTACGACCACCATAATAATAATAACTAATTCTACCGCTAAAGTAGCTTTTCATAATAACCTCCATGTTATACAACGTCTGGCCTCATGCCAAAATTTTACATATTTGTGTTTAGGTCACCAGAAACAGTTAGCCAGTATCTCGGCTAACCTTCTGACATTAAACTTTTAAAAATAAATACTAGCACACAGTCTAGCGTGCAGATAACCCTACATTCACATTACCGCTTTGGATTTTTTGATACACCTCTTCACGGTGCACCTTCACTTCTCTTGGCGCATCAATACCAATACGCGCCTGACAGCCATTTATTTCAAAAACCTTAATTAAAATATCATCATCAAGGCGAATAGATTCACCTGCTTTTCTAGTAAGTATTAACATTTAAACTCACTCCATCAATAGAGTATTCCACTTATCCTAATCCCTCTTCTAAACTCAACCATCCAATAGTCTTCATAATAGCCTTTAGTATAACTTACCACTTGCTACATGGAACAAAACTATATTATAAAAATGACCGTTTTTCAAGCTGTCAACGCATATAGAAAGGTAAGTTTATCGTAAAGGATGAACTAAATTATTGAATTATAGTGATGTTTACTTTTTGTACAATTGCATTATCGGTAAAATAATTATTCGTAAAAATGACATTAAAACCCCAAAAAGTAAATTATGCACTTCAAATGAAGACTTAATACACGGTATATTTTTTCAATTTTATTTCTTTACTTTGGTTGAAGAAATTCAGTTTCAACGTTATCCTTTACAAAAAATAAAACAAAGAATTTCATGTCACACACAATATACAACCTGATGCTGGACTATGCAGATCATATCGATATGATAAACCTGAAAGAAACTATCCCAGATCCAGTGTCTTTACAAAGACACATCGAAGAAACTTACTCCACTTTTTGTAAGAGTTTCATTGACTGCATCGAGGGGGAGTTTGACGGCGCGGCTGTCGATTGCTTCTATGACGAAAGTGGCGTGTCATCATTCTGCCTATCTGCTGAAGGCACGCCAGAGTACTTAAATAGCGTGTCTCGACTTTTTAAGCTTAAACCAAAAAATTTCCCTTATCATGTGGAGTTTTTAAGAAAACCCAAACCCATATCCGAGCTTTATGAAATTAACACTAGTATCATCAACAGCAAGGGTGAGATGGTCACAGTTTCCGACACCAAGGCAATAGAAATAGGCATAGTGCCTGAAGGTAAAGGGGCTTTGAAATTTATTGCTTTTTACGAAGGTGATTCGGCGTTTAGGTTTTGCGCTCATGAAATCAAGGCCGTACTTAATCATGCTATTGGTGAGTTCTCATATATATCGAACATATCAGGACTTTACATAGTGCCATCTAAAGATGACACCATTGAGTGCCAGAGAGTTAGGGTGAAGGATCTTGTCGAACACTATGAATCGCAGTGTTGGAAGATTGGGATCAAAGCCTATCCAGAAGTCAGAGTGAACCTAAATTAAAAGGTAAACCTCTCCTTGTGTGATAAGTTTTGTTTTAAATATTATCACTCAAGGATGAGTTATGACGCCCACATTTTCTCTTATTAAAAATAAACACGAATCTCTACTTCAAGACGCTTTCATCAATGGGCGCGACGGAATACCTGGCTCAAACTTCAGCAGTTATCTTGAAGAGGTGAAAACGCATATAACGAAAGATTACGAGGGTGGACATAGTGGTGGCTTTTTTGTGAAAGTAGCACATACCCAACGTGATGAAACAACCCCCAAGACAGCATGGTCTGAGATACCGCCCTTTATGAACTTCAAAGAGCGTGCTGTTATTGATATTTACGGTGACTCTTCGATAACGGCCAGAGAGATAGGGAATTATATTGGCAAAATGGCTGAGAAGTTCGATTTTGCCAAAAATCGGGTGGCACTTTGCATCGAATCAGAAGGGCAGCTTAAACCCGTAATCGCAGGTAATATTAAGTTCCTTAAGGGGCTTAAAGTGCAAATGGAGGGGCATTACTCTGAATATACCTTTGTAATAACCCCTTATGAACTTGCCGTTAATGCTTAGTCACATGCTCTATGTTGTAACTTTCATCTGAACACACAAACTCTTTAACATTTTCTTTAAGAAGCTCAGCTGAAAAATCACCAACAACACTGTAAAGATCATCAATGTATTGTAAATAATGATAAAAATCTTTTATTGGCACTTCTGCAATAAAACCACCATCAACGTCGAAATGGGATACGAATGTGGCTCCATTTCCGTCAACAAACCCATTAAATATAGTGCCCATCAGCGTGACGTACTTAACTGAATTCAGATCAGAAAGCATCAATAAAGGGAATATGTAGCTGAAACAACCATCACCAAACCCAGACTGCATAGGATGAGTGTTCAAGCAGTGTGCGACAACGTCCAAAGAAGACATTTTGGGAATGGCGATAACTCTAAGCACCACCCACCCAGGGGTGAAAGTTGAAGGCTCACCGTTCGGATTCATCGACTCATCGTTGTAACGCGCCATTAATACCGGCTCGCCATCATCACCGACAAGCAATGCCGGTTTGTTCACATCTGCGTATATGTACGCTGTCCCCTTAGATGAGTGAGGGGCATCTTCATAGACTGCATAAGGTGGATCAAAAACAACCATACCGGCATCCAAAGAGGCATCCAGCATATCCATAGGCGTTTTATCCTTTGACGCTGCTTTAAACGTATCAAACTCATACAAAGATAGTGGTGTCACCCCGTCAGTACGTATAGCACTCAGTTCCTGCGTTTTATGTACAAGTCCAATAAGAAACGCATGATTGTTGCACCCATCTACAGGTTCAAAATCAACTCCTACCTGATAATCAAAATCCTCACCAACTGCTGGCGGAGTTACTTCTGATATCAAATGCGCCACCACAGACTTTAATTTTTCCAATGATTCATCCGCGCAAATAATTTCAACGAAAACTGTGTAGTCTAACGCCATATCCGACAGCTCTTTATCCAGAATGAAAGTTCCTTCCTTTTCTTTAAACTTTGCATTCAATTCATCGGCTATATTTCTGGCTACGTCGCAATGTACATTCAGTAATGAATCACAATGGGGTTCAAGCTCATCAACTAAGCTTTGAAGTCGGTAATTAAAATCATAGGTTGCGGTGTCACTTGGGAGCCTAAAGTGAATATAGAATCTAATGTCGTTAGTGCATTTGTTATATGACTCCCCCATTATGCAAGCTCCTCTTCGTGTGAAAACGCATCTTTCTTATTCATTATGATAACAGTGAGCCAGTGCAGCAGTAGCAGGGTGCCACCAAAGGCAGTGACCAACATTCCTGCTGCGGCAAATAAAAATGTATATAAAAAAGAAAACAATATTTTTTGCATATTCAATCCTCCTTGGACTTAAAAAAATTGTATCACAGTTGCCAAAATCCCCATTTTGTCTTTTAATTGGTAATATTGTTGTATTTTTGTGATTAATGCGCTATTATCATATTGAATTTTGGTTACTAAGAGTGAAAAAGATGAACGGCCATCACTTCTTTGCGCCAGTAGCGAGTGGCGGAAAAGAACCCACCAACAAGCCAGATCAAACATCAAGAGAGATTTTGGCGATTGGAGCATCCTTATCTACAAGGGTGGAGGTTTCTATGACCAGAAAAACAGATATCAAAAAAATGCTTCGGCTATCGGGAGAGCTAGCTGCTTACCTTAAGCTTAGACGCACAATCGCTGACCGCTTACCAATGGATCGGGTTTATCATGGACTGAAGAACAATTTAGTTAAACTCGATCATTTAATCGCTGAAAAAGCAGATTTATAATCGAAAACTGATAATATTACATTTAACGTATTAAATGGAATTTCAACGTGGATATTATTACCTTTAAGGCGCATGAGTTCATGCACTGCCTGAATGAACTTGCGAGCGTCGTACCCAAAAAATCATCTACTTACATGGTATGCAAGTATGTCGCTGTCACATTCAAGGATGGACAGGCCATTCTTACTGGCTCTAACGCGAAAGTTCAGATCAGCATAAAAACAAACGTAAATCATTCTGGGGCACCTAAAAACTTCCTCTTTCAATTTGACAAAGTGTATGCAATCGCAAAACGAAGTAAGCAGTGTGAAACTGTTACTTTTAGCATTGAAGAAAGTAAAAAAATACAATTGCAGTTTAATGGTATCAACGCCACTTACAAACTTAACTCAATGTCCTATAAAGAGTTCATTTGGTTAAAAAGTGAAAAGCTAGACCACACAGACACTTTGCTATGCTCAAAGGTACATGCCTCTATTGCCAAAGTAACCCATATAAAAGAAAAAAAGAGAGATTTAGATGCTGTTTTAAAGGGTGTCCACCTGTACATCCATGATGGTGATATATTAGCGGTTAATACTGACGGTCATAGACTCGCTCTCCACACGCACAGCGAAACCCCTGAATTATTTACGGGTAACCCAGTCGTCATACCTGATGATGCGGCTGAAATGCTAATGAAAATGTGCGCGACCTACTTGGATAACGAAATTACGCTTGGGTACAATGACTCAGCATTTAAAGCTGTAGTTGAAAAAACACAAATTGTGTTCAGTCTCCACGGCGGAAGATTCCCCGATTTACGAAAAATAGTGCCTGACAATCAGCCTTATCACGCAATATTAGATAGGAAAATACTAGCATCCTCTTTAAAAACACTGGGTACAATCGCAGCGGACGAGCGCTTTAGTCGCATGTCATTTGATTTCGGCAACGACTCAATCACCATCAAAACGGAAAACAAGTTGAAAGAGGCCGGTGAGGTCGATATGTCAGTGGGTGGCGAAAACTCCCCAATTCATATTGCGGTTGCACACAACTATATGACGGAAGCCATATCATCCTTGGAGGGTGATCAAGTCAAGCTATCCTACGATGAGCCTAATAAACCGATTAAAATCACTGAGGTTGGCTCAGAAGGGCATATAAACGTCATTATGCCAATGAGATAAAGCTAAGAATACTGCGACTGCTGCACATGGAGGAATAATATGGCCACTTTACCCACATACCCTTTTACAATATGGCAAAAGGCTGATTTGTTTTTATTCGCCCGAGAGGAAGAAAAAGCCAATATAGAGAAGTTGAACAGACTGAATCAGGAGCTTCACGATCTTAATAGTGAAATCTACCACTCCCCGTATGGACGACCAGTACCTTATGGATTCATTGATAGGTTCACCACTTCTCGAACGAACAACACAACCTTTGAGAGTGAATTCAAGGCGATTAATAAGCAAATTGATTTCATTAAAGAAAAAAAAGCTTTAGAAGTGATAGTTCGCGACCCTAAAAAATGGGAAGCGCACAAACTTAAAGAACGGATCAAAAATAACCCTCCGAATCAAGACCACATAGAGATCCTTCATCAACAATGGAAAAACCAAATTATCAAAAATAAACCTATCAAAGCGGGGACTGTTTTATACAGCGGCCAGTCTTCTATTGATGAGATGGTTTTTAATCAAATGGCGAACCACAATGGGAGAGGGCAGGGTATGTGGTTAACGCAAGACATTGATGATGCTGTTACTTACGCCTATAAAACGGGGTTAGGTAAAACAGGTTCTCAAATCTTTAAGTTTATTGTGGAGCATGACTTTAACGTTGTAGAACTAAACCCTCATTACCACCCAGGTCTATTGGATGCCAATGCAGACCGGCAAAATCTGCCTCTTGCTTCTCATGAAACGATAACTTACGGTTTCAATGACATCATCACCCCCTTTGTTGAACAAGGCATAATATCTCCTGAAGCAATAGGTCACCTTCGCTATGACCCTTTTAAGCCCAAAGAGATTAGTGAACTGTGGGTAAATAAGCCAGATCCAGCAATGCTCAAAGCAGATGACATATTCATACTCCCTTTAAACAGGGATGAATTTGAAAAGTCATTTCCTCGTAATAGCTTCACAAAATTTGGTGAGAATAAAGCGTTACAGCAACTTAGCGGTTTCTCTGGGATCGGCGACATGGAGGCGTGGACTGCGCTTTCTTTTAAAGCTGATAAAATACAAAAGGGAGATTATCAAGATTTGACCACACTAATAAAAGAGTGTGGTTTCAGTCAGGTTACACCGCATATTCAAACGGTCATCGAACACTCAAAACAAGAGGCGTTAATCGATCTGCTAGTCAAACATCACATGCAGCTTTCACAAAGCCACACGCAGACGCAGAGCGCACCTTCAAACCAACCCAGCAATCAATTGGAAATTAACAACACCCCTAAACCAAAGAGATAGCTGTAGCGTGCCAACTGTCAAATAAGGGAGACTATCCCTTGTTTTATTATGATAACCCACAGCTGTCACTTTCATTTTGATAATTTTTTTGCTATGATTATACAATCAAATGAACCGATAACACCGCGCATTACGTGTGTTAAGTTTATGGCAATTAATCAAGTGGCGAAAATACATGAAATTTGATAACAGGCAGTCTGGTGTTATACACGGCGACGATCAGCATACACTGATACCGGCTGCACCAGGCAGCGGTAAATCCACAACGCTATGCGAACTCGTCGCTAAGCTATTGATGGTGGACAAAATCCATAGCAGCAAAATAACGGTCTTAATGTTTAACGTGGAGGCTAGAAAGAGCTTTATTGCCAAACTGATACTCAGAACCGGATTAACAGAAGAACAACTGCCACAGATCAAAACGTTCCATTCATTATGCGGTAAACTTTGTTACTCCCTGAGTCAAAGAGGCCTTTTGCCGGAATGCGAGCTTGAAGGGAATGATGGCAAGATATCGATGATGGCTTTACAAGCCATTACATCCGTCATTGGACGTGCAAAATGGAATAAAATAAGCGGGAATGACAATCAGGCAATGGACTGTTTTTTGCAGTATATTGATCTTGTGAAATCAAACAACCTTTCGCCAAAGGATGTGTTTGATGCTTTGCAACTATCACCATCCGTTCTTTTCTTTGTCGATGCGTATGAAAAATTTGAGGAATTTCGAAAGGAAAAAGGACTTCGAACCTATGCTGACTTAATAAGAGACCCTTATTTATTACTATCTCGCGACGAAGCACTGGCTAAGCGTGTTGGCAACCAAAGGAAATATGTCTTTGTTGATGAAGCACAAGATATGAACCCTGTGCAATACGGAATGTTTCTAATAATCGCGGGTGAACTCGCAAAAACCGCGTTAATAGGTGATAACGACCAGACCATTTATAGCTGGAGAGGCTCCGATCCTAGCATTATGTCAGAGTCATATAAGAAGTCATTTCCAGAAGTAGTGATTAAAGGGCTATCTAAAACCTACCGATATGGGCATGAGCTTGCTATTGCGAGTTCCTATTGCATTAACAAAAACATTAACAGACTCCCTAATGTGTGTGTAGCTCAAAAAGGGGCTGCGCACTCATCTATAAACGTTCACCCCACCAAAGATGAAGGGGTGAGCATTGCTAATGAAATTGATAAAAAACTTAAAGAAAGTGGCGCTCAATATAAAGACATAGCTATTCTTTGCCGCATTTACTCAGCAGCTGCCCCTGCTGAACTCGCGCTTCTTGAAAAGGGAATACCGGTTCGAATCACGGGGGGAAGAAGCGTTTTAAAATCGAAAGAAGCCAGTCTCATTATGGCAATCCTAAACCTTGCTAGCGGCAAATATCACACTATGAAACCCAAAGATCGCAAATGGATAATCGACGCAATGCTGAAGTTTCCCTCCATGGCAATCAAGCACTCTGATATTGAAATACTGGTTAACAATGCGGCTATCAATAACAAAGCAGTTGGGTACCACATCAGCAAAGTTGATCTGCAAGGATTAAATAAGTTTCAAAAGGCCAAAATCACCGACAGAACATTTGCTATCTCTGCCGTAGAACAGGCCAAGATGGACGCTAGTGCTTATGACGTAATTCAAGAATTCGCAAAGACCACAAAGCTTATTGATGAAATTGGAAAAGGGGCGTTAACCAAGAAGAATGCAGTTGAGTCGCAAGATGTGTTTACTTCTTTAGTGAGTTTCATCAAACGGCTGAACACAACACCATCAAAAGCACTGGAAGAGTTTGAAAACTTAATCAAAGACTCTCAGGACGGCTCATCTCATAAAAACGCGATCTTAATTACATCCATTTATCAGGCGAAAGGCCTTGATTATGACTACGTTTACATCCCAGGTTTATCCGACACAAAATTCCCGTATGAGATGGATGGTGAATTTTCGATCGATCATGGCATAGAAGAAGAACGCAGACTGTTCTACGTTGGCATCACAAGAGCGATTAAAGAAGTGCATCTGTTTTGCCCTAACGACAAAGAACTGCAAAAGCATTTGGACACAGGCAATCCAGCTCCCTTGAATTATGGCGTGCCCAAAAAAAATGCGAGTCGCTTTATATTTGAGTTAAACCTAAAAAGAGCAAAGGCTATTGCCACAAAGCTAAATAATGGTGAGACCTTTAAACCCATCAATGATGTAGAAAGCAAATACCTTGAAGAGTACGAAAACTAAACTTACGTGCTATATTTAGGCAAATTCAAAGGAGTGAATATATGAAATTAAAATCAAACCTACTTGTGCTCTCAACAGTCATTGGGCTAACAGCTTGTGGTGGTGAAGATACAAAGCCGATTGAAAAAGAAATCGCGGTAGAAAAGCAGAAGCAAGAGGTGATTGTCGAAAAGCAGATTAAAGCACCTGAAGAGAAGAAACCAGAGCTTGATTGGGATGCGCCTACTGAGATGTATTACACAATGGGCATGTCACCTTTAGACCCAACCGCCCTTATCAGTCGATATAGAGTAGACGAGAAAGCGCAGGCGAACACCGTTTGGCTCCGCACTGATAAAACAACTATCGGCTTTCTGAGCGACAAAGATAGCAACGGCACGCTCTATAGACATGAGAACATTCAAGATGCACCGGAAGTTGCTAGCGACGATCAGCTTGAAGCAATCACTGATGTTCTTGCTATTGAAAAGGCAATGAAAAAAAATTGCAAGAAACTGACGGAGCGCATGTCTTTTGACTTGGTACCTGAGGATTATAGCGAGCAAATCATTCTACTGAAAATGAGTAATGAAGCAAAAATACAGACATGGTTCTTTGTGCATAAAGAAGAGGGGTATCACTTAATCTCTCAGCGAGATATCAATAAACCGAAAGGCTATATTTCGCGATGCAAGGAAGCGTTTGATAAAGACGTGATCACACCTGTATTGAAAAGTGCCACTTACAACTTTTAAAACGCGAGCGCATCTGCGTTCATTTTGATAAAAAAGATTGACTTTCATTATCATTTTGATATGATTGTGACATAAATTTTATGGATAATAGTTATGTTTAATAATAAAGTGCCAGCAATGGTAGCGGCTGTTTTGGCTGCATCTACATTATCAGCTTGCGGCGGTTCCGGTGGCGGTGATAATGGCAATGGCGGCGGAAACGTCCCACCACCAACGATCACCGTTAGCAGCACCACTGTTGATGTTTTTGAAGCGGGTGAATCAATAATCGAATTTGACTTAGTTGATGCTGGCGATGCAGCTATAGTGTCAGCTACGTCTGATAGCGACGTAGTGAGCCTCGATATCAAAACTAAAAACCAGTTAATTATAACGGCAAAAACGGTGGGTAATGACACTCCGGTCACCGTATCTCTGGAAGTTAAGTATGGTGGACAGAGTTCCACTACAGATATTTCACTTAACGTTATTAACACCTCGATATCCCCAGTTTATGAGGAAATCGACGCGTTTATCAGTTTGATGGAAGCTCCATACCAAGATGAGCAGCAGTTATTTTATTACGCACTACAAGTTGGTTACTTATCTGGTATCACTAGCCATTCAAGAGTGGAGTATTTTAATGCCAGATTTAGCGAATCACTCGAAAGCATCGGTGGTGAGGTTGTTATCGCAGAAAGTGTTTCTTCATTATTAGATGGATATTCAAATGGGACAATTGATGAACCAACATTAATTACCGAGTTCTCTGAACTTGTAAATACTTACAATGCAAAAGCTGAAGCTTCTGACAAAGTTATAAGTGCAGTGTTTGAAGAGGTTGGTATGGTCTTTTCTAAAATGGAACTGACGAAATACACTTATTACCCCGCACTTTCTCGCTTCTCCAAGATCCCTTTTAACGACATCGGTGTGTTTACAGATGAATTCCAGTTTAATGCTGAATTTTCTTTCTTGGAAGACGCACTTCCTAGCTTTAACAGTAACCAACAATGCCTGATCACGGAAGAGGGTGCTTAACATGAAATCTTTAAACATTATTGCCCTTGCGGTATTAGGCTCACTATCTGCCAGCGCAGCAGCTGATTTAAGCGAAGTTAAAGTGTCAGCTGACTTGACCGAACAGCGCGTCAGCAATCCGCTAACTACTAAGCGCGTGGCGTATGGGTATGCACAAAAAAACAGTGTGTCAGGACAAGAAGCAAGCGAACTTGATGATCCGTATTACAGTCAGCAAAATTACCTTTTCTCTTCGGATGCCTACGTTAACGGCTCAAACTTACAGCCTGCCGCTGAATATTTAGATACGAAATTCGAAGGTGGCGGCGAAACTGTTCGCGTGCTAGTCATTGACGGTTCTTTCTATGCCAATGATGAGCTGCCTTACGTTGAGGGATACAGCTTTGCTGATACCGCCGAAGGAAGTAGCCGACCAGAGTTTATCGCATCAGAGCCTGCCGGTTCATGTTCGGACGAACATGGGACGGGCGTAGCCAGTGTGTATGGGGCAATTCGTAATAACGGTTCTCTTATTGCAGGTGCAGCTCCGAACATAGAAGTTGTTGCTGCTGAAGCGTTAATATGCGACGAAGGCAGGTTGACGGATGTTATTGACTCTATGCTGTGGGGAATGGGCGAAACTGTTGATGACGCGACCATTACGAACCCTGTGGACATCATTAACCTATCGTTAGGATATACAAGCGACACCTGCACACCAGCCATTCAAAACGTGCTTGATATGGCAAAAGACAGAGGAATCCAAGTTTACGCTTCCGCTGGAAATGATGGCGAAGCAGCCAGTCAAAATAGCCCTAGTAATTGTGAAAACATCATCGTAGCAGGCTCTTTAAACTCTGGCACCGATACCATCGCTGGTTACTCAAATTATGGTGACAGTGTTGATATCTACACTCAAGGTGAAGATATCCTTGGGTTAGACGGGAACGAAGGTGTTGTAGTGGCCTGGGGTGGAACAAGTTTTGCCACACCTCTAGTCGGCGCAACAGGAGTATTACTGAAGTCATACTTCCCTGATGTTACACCGGCGCAAGCTGAATGGTTCATTAAAAATGGTTCAAGACCTATGAGCGTAGATCCTATTTGTGACTCAATGGCTTGTGATAAAGGTCAACTCGACGCCCTTGCTACAGCTCAAAGAGCCTATGCATATTTCGAAGAGAACACGACATCAATAAAACCAGTTCTTAATGCCGGAGAAGAGTGCTTTAGCACTAATATCGCTTTGAAATTTGCGACTTCAGCTCGCTTATGCGAGCTATACGAAGTGTCTTTTGAAGATAGTGTGTCGCGTGAAAATGTAACTTTTGAGCTTCACGCAACACCGGTTCAAGGCGGAGAGTCAACGACTATCCTTAGAACGGATGAAGTTTCCATTGTCACTGATGAAATTGATTTAGATGCGTTCAATTACCACTACTCCATTTGTTTTGACGGAGAATGTGAAGAATCGCCACTGACGTTTCAGATTGATAACTCGACACCACAAGAGTGTCTGTAATAATAAAGAACAAATCACACACAGTATCGATCACTTTTACATTGATTTGTAAGAGTGATCACCTTAATATAAACAACTACAGGAGCTGTGTATGAATGACGAAATCGGTAAGTCTACCGTCCCAGAGTTTAATTCTTCAAGAGATAAAACAACGGGAATGCCTATTGGCGTTGGCTTAGTGCCAAGCAAGAGTGTATTTAAAGGTGTTATCGTCGATACACTTAAAATCGAAAACAGACTCTTCGAAGTAACTTTTCAAAATAATGAGTGGTATGCATGCACTGGGCATGATGGCACCGATGTTTTATGGGAACCGGTCATTAATTCTGACGCTATTCTTGAGATCATAGAAAGCACCCAAGAAGGAATGCATTACGCCAACAAATATTTTGGGATCTTCTTTGGAATTACTATTCACTAGTCCTAAAAAGGATCACGTTGACTTTCATGCGGCCTTAAAAATGTTAGGTGAAACGTTAACAATGGATCTACACTCTGTTCCTGAAGCTATTTCGCTACTGGCAAGTGAATTGAGCGAGCGAGACGACACATCTATACTCGACGTACTAGATAATGGGGTGGTGATAGAAAGGTTTGGGGTCGGTTACACCATTAACCTATCCATGGTAAAAAGAAGAGTCACAGCCTGCTTTTATCCGCTAGATGAGGCGATAAAGCCATCTGAGCGAGAGTTCTCAAGTGATTACTGGCTATCCATCGTTAAAACAATAGAGTCTCGTAACGACGCTGGAACAGACTGTTCCACCATCTATATGGCTGGGGTGCTGGATGGTTTACTCCAAACGGGCACGATGAATGCCTTACAACATGCTTATTGGTGCAAAAAGCTTAACATTTAATGTATGATGACGCAGTGTAGCATGGTAGATATGAGCGCTAATGTCACGGATATTGTGTAAATCAGGAGGTATTCTATTCTTTTGTTTTGGGCTTTTCTAAAGCTCATTCTACATGCTTCCTTGCATAAGAGGTTTTTGTTAAATTGTCTCTAATTTGAAAAACAACTTAACAAAAACTTCCTTCATAAAATTACTACGCTCTCTTTTTCTCGAATACTTCGTCTTATCTTCAACTACTCTCATTCGAAACATGGGGGTTCTCACTATTTTCTTTTCGGCGCTAGCAACGCCTTTGCGTTTAGACATAATTACCTCTTTGTTGATTGGAAACGAATTTTATCACATTGAGATACACTGTCAATTCTGTTTATTTAATATACTATATTATTGACAAAATAACTATTTCTTGATATTATGCACACACTTACATAAATTGTCTAAATGATAATATAAACGGAAGACGTATTATGGACATTAACAAAGAAAGAAAGATAGCAGAAGATTGTTTAAAGAAAATCGAGTCTCGTCTTTCTTTATTCAACCAGGGATGTGAGCAATACTATAAAGGTATCGCGCTAGCCGCTATCGCAATGCGATTAAAAGACAACCAGTTAAAAAATCCTTTCCCAGAAAATACTGTTGAATTCGAGGTATTTAGGGTGGGAGTGTTGTCCGTTGATGACGACGTTACAGTGCCAGACCAGAGTGAACTTAAATGGGTATGCGAATCCATTATAAAGAAAGCCTTTAAACCCTTAATAGATGGTGAACTCAATGTTGTAAGGCAATCTGATGATCTTCTTGTTTTTATTTCGGATGGCACTGGGATTGAGAGAATTTACGCCTTGTGTGAAAAAACCTATACGCTAAAAATGTCAAAATCAATTTCAAACACCAACTCAAAAATAGCCACGTTAGCCATAAACTTATAGAATTTGCTCACAAAGCATGCAAACAGTGCCACCGGCAGCAATAAAAGCTTGATAACCGCCATTTCAGCATATACATTAATATTTAACGGATTTCAGAAACGGGGTATTCCCCATATCAAGAACTACAGGAGTAGTGTATGTGTACTATCATTGTTAAAGGTCATCATATTGAAGTTACCGAGTCTATTCAGACTGCCGTAGATATTAAGTTCAACAAGCTTAAAGACCTCAGTGCTAACGTTGGCACCAGTGCATCATTAGGATTTAAGCAGGAAGGCGGCTCTTTCGAAGTGAACCTTGTTTATCGTATTAAACAAATTGATATTGTGGTTAAAAAGCAACACGCAGATTTATACGCGGCAATCAACCAAGCCTTCGATGTTGCCATGAGAAAGGTTAAATCTCAGAAGCCCAATCGAAGAGCTGCACTTAGTCCTATAGCGGATGAGCCGGCAGAATCACTGTAACTCAGTAAGCAGCAAAAATATGATAGCGGTCAACCACTGGCCGCCATTCAACCTTTTTCCCTCTAGGTTTTGACTTAGCCTTATCAAAGTCACTTAACCCCTTAAACTTTGGGGCAGAACCTTCGCTCATCAAAACCAATTTAGGAATAGGGCACACTTTAACGCAACCATCAACCGTTGCTATTGGTTGCGACTTTACAGGCCTTCGAACGCGCAATCTCTCGCTTCTCCCAAACCTTCGAAAAGCAGACATCTCTGCGCCTACTTTTTCAATCCACTCCCTTTGTGTCATGGGGTGGGGAGGCTCTTTTTCCATGTCCGCCATTAATTTTTTCTCAACATAATCAAAATCGGGCTTAGTTATTATTGGCTTATTACCCCATCCGAGATAAAACTTTTCGGGATCCCTTAGGCACTCTACTTCGCGCTGTATATTTCTCATTATCAGCATAGGGAACATATCATGGACAATTTCAAAGCGAACGTTCTTATCTTTTTCCTGATGGGCGATATGCACAAACCTCGCCCTAGCCTGATTCACCTTAAAAACCAACTCATCAATATTTTGCGCCTGCGAAGCACTAGCTTTTTTGCAAATCACCCCAGGATGTCGAGTTGCTATTCTTGTGCTATAACCAATTTCACCATACTCGTTCAACATGGCAGATAGCGCTAACGGTTCGCTATCAACCCCCTTATAACAAGCTTCAATAGGGATAACATCAGGGTAGTGATTTATCTCTCCGTACTCCTCCTCTCTCAATACTCTTGGGAGATCGTAATACTCAGTATGAATGCTCGGCAGAACCATCACCGAATCTGTTAACTGTTCATTGGCTCCTGCGATGTCTTCCATCGCCATCCTCAAAGCTTCTCTCATACACCCACCTCCAGCTCGATACTGTTCAAACTTACAGTAAAAAAAGAGCAACAACAACAATAGCTGGTGGGCTTATTTACTACATCCTTATGTGATGCGCACTTCAATTTTTATTTACTACATCCTTAAATGGTGTGCGAATTTCAGCACCTTTATCATACTGAAGTGTCAAATTTGAACCTAAATACAAGTTAATAACGCGAAAAAACTCAAAAGTCATACCACTTTTGGAAATATGTACTTATAATAATCACCAAGGACTCGGTGTATTAAAAAGGATTTTTACATGCGGACAAGCTCATTGTCGGACTTTGCCCCCTTCTATCATCAGGAGATTTGCTTTTTGGACGGGACTATCTCAAACAACCTCAAGTTAGGCCGGTTAATCGCGGGTACATTTACACATGAAAATGTTGTAGCTGCCTTCCCGTATGACTTTTCAATGGAAGGTCGATTAATTGCCATTATGGCCATTCATCTTTTTATGGGAAAATCTGGTAAGGTCTATATTGTTCATAACGACGGAAAAGAAAAATCTATACACCTTTGCATTGAATATACAAATAAAAATGGAGAAACTTTTTTCATTGATCAAGAAGGAATCGGCTCTGGCAGTGACTTTTTAAGAAAGCTCTTCCTTTGGTCTGATTGCAAAAAAATCAATCTAGAGCCTTTTAACATTGAGTCACTGCGGCTTTCACAAACGCCGTACACAGAAGATGATGATGCACTGAAAGCATCTCACAAGCTTTCAGGCATACTCGAATTGGTTATTGGTAAATGGGATGGCGAAATCTATTAAATTCAACATTTAAGCGACCATAGCCTCCATTTTCTCCATCAAATCCACATCATATAAATTCTTGTAGGACAGGTTGTTTGAATCACCATCCAAGTGCCCAATTCGACCTGTCGGAATTCTCTTTGAGCATAGAACATAAATTAAAAATTTTGTTTGATATAACACCCCATCAAACTTAACTTCTCTTACGGGATGGCCGTTGCTGTTCATTCTTAAAACACCAATTGGCTCACCCATTTTTCTCCCAGAACCAGTTTGCTTCCAAAACAGTAAGCCGTTCACAGGATCGCAATGAATATTATTCATTAGTTTTGCTAAATTCAGCATCATGCTGTCTCTCTAAAATCAATTTAAGTATATTTTTTTTGAGGGGGATTAATCCCCTAATGTGAGCCTATATTATATCACTATTTTTTTTCCAATCCAATTAATGCTTCAGACAATTCTTGCTCTGATGGCTGGGTGTACGTGACTGTGGTTGACGGTTGAACATGCCCAAGCAGCGCTTGAGCTACACTCAATGGCTTTTTTTGCTTGTGAATTACGTCAGTAGCCAAATCTCTTCTGCCACTGTGTGATCTCGCTTTCTCAATATGCGCCCACTTTCTTAGCATTAAAGCCATGTGCTCTTGAAGGTTGTTCGGGCTGTAAGCCCCTCCCTTTTGGCTGACGAAAAGGGGAGAAGTTGGCTTCAAATACGGATCGCTATCCAATCTAACTTTAATGTGCTGATTTAGGGCGTCAATCAACGATTCATCAACCAGCGGGAGATCTCGTGATTTCCCCTTACGTTTCTTAACTTTAGGATAAAATCGAGAGGGTTCAAAATCAACGCCGGCTGCAACAAGTTCTTTTATTTGATTTATCACAGCATCAAACTCCTGAACCTTAAAGGTGACAGATGTTCTCTTATAATCTTTTTGTGATCTCTTAGTTGCTCCAGAACCTTTGGTATACATGGCTGGAACCGTCATTATTTTTTTTAGCGCGAAATCTCTATTGACTGACCCAGGCTCACCAAACAACTCGGCCACCTCTTTAATCTGTAAAAGAGATATCTCTTGAACCCTAAGCCCTAGCTTGAAACTCACCTCCATAATGGCTCTGTTCTTCTCAGGGTGCCTATGCTTGGTGATTTGTTCAAACATAAACTCTTTCTCTTCAAGAGTTGGCACTCTCGCTTTTCCGTTACTGGGCATTATTAAAACCTGTTGCTATACACCTATGTTAAACTACCAACGTGAATAAATTTGTCAACACGTTAATATCTGGTATTATCATATTGAAATATCGAGATAGACAACTTAAATGGAATTTAGGTGAAATATGGCTAACACCACCCCAAAAATGAAAGAAACAGAGATCGCAGAAATAGCGAAAATGTATTTTGAACAACGCGGCTGGAATTTATTCCCTGAAGTAGTTCTCAAAGGGTTTTCGGGCAGACCTGATTTCGTTGCCAAGAAGCAAAGCCTTTGTGGCGTTATCGAATGCAAGCAAACGCTCTCATACCCAGTTATTGAACAAGTTACCCGATGGCGGCATGATCGAGATGAGTCTTTAGATACAGGGTACAACGTCGGCATAAAGCCTATCCCTCATTTATTAATTACCTTCACTGGGGGAAACAACAAGCCTTTGGCGTCATTAAAGAAAGAAATATTAGAGTCACATCGCATAGGGTTTTACGAAGTAAACAGAAATCCTTATCCTGACGATTATTTACGGGGGAACTCGTATAAACCAAGAAACCCATATAATGCTAAAGCACCCGAATTAGGCCGGTTTTATGATAGAGGGTTTGACTCTAGTCATTGTCAATGGAAAAACTTCGAATGGACTGTTAAAGAAGTTGTTGCTCCAAAGCTGCAAGAGGGGAGCAGAAAGACTGCGGATCTCATTTTAAAACAACTAAACGATGATATGAAGTCTGCAATAGCGGGAGCTAGCGGCAGAGAAGGTTCATACATGACACCATTCAAAAGAACGATGGCGGCTGTCGATGACATACTCAAGAAGGGCGGGAAGTACCATATCGTCGATATAATGAATGCACTTCATGAGGATTACGGAGGCCACCATTACAGCAGCGACAGGACAGCAAGAAGCAGTATTCCGAAATTCATTGTAGAGTTGGGTATTGGCCATAAAGTGTGTGATGCGCCACCTTTGTTCGCAAAAAAGCCAGTTTGAGTATCACCCATGAATGACAAAGCCGCTTGTGAATCAAATTAGGCAAAATATAACGGGTATCCGGATTAACGTGTAGAAAACCACTCTTTTGACTTAGCTGCATCAATAGCGTCCTGTGTAGAATAGTTTGAAATGTACTTACTAAAAATTGCTTGAACCCTTGGTAAACAACTTGGACAAATGGCTATTGGATTCTTGGTGGTGTATTTCATTTCATCCAAGCTAAATATGCCATTACATGATGAGCATCTGTAAGGGTATTCGACACCTCTACCAATTCGGTTGTCTAGTCTGGTTAAGTTGTTCATTGATTCAGTAAAATCAGCGTCGTATTGGTCATCTTCAATACACCAACCACACTTTTCACACCTATGTTTCTTATCATCTCCTTTCATAACTCTGAACCTGCCACAGTTTAGGCAACCATTCTCAGGGTTGTCATAATCTCCATTTTTGAGTGCTGCTTTGCAGACCACTCATCTTCCTGCTCATAGTTAAACATTTTGGTTAAATCCTTTCCCGCGCAATTTAATTCCAAATATTTTAGCTATTTTTACATCTAACTTTCTGCATTCTTCTCGTAAGCGCTTCATCCTTACTCCTTGAGATTGGGAGTTGATGCAAACAACCTTAAAGGGTTTCCACTTACTTCTATCGTTCAATTGACCGTCTTCACCGTATTGTGGGTTCATAATTTAAGAATACCTGCCCAACACCCATTCTTGCCAGGTGGTAAATCCGACAGTTTTATAACTATGTCCTCAGTATGAGTATCAGAGTCCATGTCACCTTCACAGTAAGTTTCAAATGTTTTAGTGACCTGCTCGCAGGAATCACCACCATAACAATCTGCCACCACCTCTGATCTCATTATAACGTCAGTATCATAGTTCATAAGCCACCTTTCTACATAATAATCCGGACACCCAATATAACACACAAAAAAAGCTCCCACGGGAGCCTTTTTTGCAAATAATGAAAGGAGAGTTATGCAATAACTTCCTCTTTTTCTTCCGGCTTAGCTAACAGCTTCTCTCGGATCATAGCCTCAAGCTTCTCTGAGTGCTCAGGGTTGTCTTTCAAGTACTGCACCGAGTTAGACTTACCTTGACCGATACGAACGCCGTCAAAGCTGTACCAAGCGCCTGCCTTTTCAACAAATTTCTCCTTAACACCAATGTCGATAAGCTCGCCACCTTTGGATACACCTTGACCATACAAGATTTGAAACTCTGTTTGTTTGAATGGCGGTGCCACTTTATTTTTCACCACTTTTACGCGAGTTTCATTGCCCACAATTTCGTCGCCATTCTTAACCGCACCTATGCGACGAATATCCAATCTGACTGAAGCATAGAACTTGAGCGCATTACCACCGGTAGTTGTTTCGGGGCTTCCAAACATAACTCCAATCTTCATTCGGATCTGATTGATGAAAATACACATCGTATTCGAACGCTTAAGATTACCCGTCAACTTACGAAGTGCCTGTGACATCATTCGAGCTTGTAGGCCAACGTGACTTTGCCCCATTTCGCCTTCAATTTCAGCTTTCGGCGTCAATGCTGCTACTGAATCGACCACCATTAAATCAACGGCAGCAGAGCGAACTAACATGTCACAAATTTCCAGCGCTTGCTCACCAGTGTCAGGTTGAGAAACGATCAAATCATTTATATTTACGCCAAGTTTCTCAGCGTAAACAGGATCTAGAGCATGCTCTGCATCAACGAATGCGCAGGTTTTACCTTGTTTTTGTGCTTCGGCAATAACCTGTAACGTAAGCGTCGTTTTGCCCGAACTTTCAGGTCCATAAATTTCAATAACACGACCATACGGTAAACCACCCACACCTAATGCTATATCAAGACCTAAAGAACCAGTTGATACCGTGTCGATATCCAGAGTTCGGTTATCACCTAAACGCATAACTGAATTTTTACCAAACTGCTTTTCAATTTGACCCATTGCTGCTGCTAGAGCTTTTGCTTTACTTTCATCATTCATTAATTGCACACCAGTGTAGTCGCCAGAAATGGCGAAGTTAACGTAAATTTGTAAAGCTATTATATTATCATATTGAATTTAAATCAAGAGATTATACAACTATGCCAACAATATTGTATATGTAAGAGGTTGCTTGAGTGTATATTCAAAACCAAAAAACATGGCACTATTATGAGTGCTAAGGTTTGTTTTTATGGGCACTTGAGCACATGCCAAGGGCGCGAAGAAATAAGAAAGCTAAAGACGCACACACCAATCCTTAATGGTCGCCTGATAATAAAATGCCCTCTAATTAGAGGGCATTTTAGGTTGTTAATGTAGGTAAACTAGGATGCAGCCAAGTTGCTCTTCTTTCTTCTACTTAACATCAATCCCATTACACCAACGCCAAGCAGAGCTAATCCGGCAGGCTCTGGAACCTCTGTTGCGTTTGACCCTTGCGAGCTGTTCAACTCATCTATTTCAGCTTGGGTTCTTTCGCGATAATCCACAATATTCAAATTGGTAAGTTGATAATGAGCGTTGTTCGCTTTAACCTGTAGAAAAGTGTTAAACGATTCGGTTATTTCCCATACATCCTTATATCAATTTGATAAATTCTAGCACAATGTAAAAAAACATTACACTCATGAGACTAAAAGGGTTGAGCACTTACTGCACTTAATCTCAATACGGAACTACACATGGTTTCCAAACCGGAAACCGTTTTATTTTGATAATTTCTACAGGCGTGCTATATTTACCACATCGAAGCAAACGCTTCATTTTTATTTAAAAGAGAGCTGAATATGAAAACCTTACGATTACGTACATTACTGACAAACCTCACGTAGCCCCCTGAACGTCGTTCAGGGGAAACCTTGGGCGCATCCTAAACATCTTTTGTTAAAGATAGCCCAGAATGTTAACTGGGCTTTTTTATGCCCATTATTTATCAGGTGATGTATGGGTATTACAAAACAAATAGGTGACTTTAATACACAGTCAACAAAAATCGATGTCGTGGCCATGGAAATGGGGACGGGAAAATCAACCGTAAGTAAGTTTCAAAATAAGCGAGTAGGGGATGCAAATATCCGAAAGTTTAAAAAGTACATTGAAGCTATCGGTGGCGAGTTCTCAGCCCAGGTCAAGTTTCCAGATGGACGGGTGATCGATATATAGTGTTACGGGGATGTGCTGGAATTGGTAGACAAGCTGGTTTTAGATACCAGTGCTAGAAATAGCGTGAGGGTTCGACCCCCTTATCCGCCACCAAACTTTTGTCTGCATGAAGCATTCTAAGACTTAAATGCATACATTTTCTGCTTTTATGTACATGATGCACTGAACATGTATACAAATCCCATTTTTCTATACATACCACCAGCTCATTTCATTATGATAATAGAATGACAACTATTACTTTAAAGTCATTGTTGTTTTTTATTCAACACATGTTAATTTACTAAATCAACGGACGAGTTTACTAAATCATGGATGATATTATGAAAAGCAAATACCTAATCGAAACAGCACTTAAATTCAACGACATTAACCAGAAGCAACTTGCTTTAGAGCTTGGCGTGTCTCCGTCGCAAATCACAAAGTGGAAGAAAGGCGATAAAATATCTGATCACATGATTGATAAAATCAATCTTATGTTACCGGATTCAGAGTGCATGCCTCTTGTTCTGATTAATCACCCAACCGGAGCTGAAAATATCAGGCTTTGGGTTTCAATATTTGAGCGACTAGTTGAACATTACTTCGTAGACAATGAAAATGGCATCCAACTTGGTTACTACATGGAAGATAACGACGTAGCTAAAGAACTATTGCTGGCAATGTCAAAAGGGGGTGTTGAAATACCGATTCTTCAACCAAAGGAAATAGCAGCCGTCAAATACGCTGAAGACAACTGTCTGAGCGATTTGCTTAGCGCGGGTTGGGATGAAGATTATGTTATTTCAGTAGACCATTTCTGGGTATCTTTGCTGGGAGAATCGAGTGAATGCACTCAGGCTTTCAATCTTGCGTGCAGCCTAGTTGATAATACGTGCGACTTGCTTTCTTACTACAGGGCTTACCTTGAAGATTTTATCAACGAACTGAACAGCAAGAGCGGTTCATCAATGCTAGAGGATATCTTTGCTGTAGATTCGGACATAATCGTCCCTTTAGCTGCAATCAAGACAGAAGGCTGGAAGCCTGAGCATTCGTTTAAAAAGTCAGTCACGGATAAAGCTAAATCCTTTATTCGCAGTGCAAAGAAGGCAGCCTACAGCGATAGGATCCCTATGCCCGTTGATATTGATGAACTCATCAACGAACCAAACCCCGCATTAGGGCATAAAGCAGAAGGTTTCGCGCTTGGATTCAGCTGCTACGATAATAAACATCACATTGACTACTACGAAAGCAAAAAGATAGAGATGCTTCAATCGCTCTTTCAAGTTCAATACGCACAGAACAAAATGTTATTTGAGCTGCACCCTGAAGCTGAGGGGATTTTCAACAAGCACCTTGATGAAATAATGAAACAGCAAGATTCGTAAAGCTAAATCGTAATTAAAAGCGAGATCTCGGCCTCGTTTTATCATAATGAACATCAGGCACTCTTGGGCTTGTCCAAGTATTGCTAGATACATTTCTTTCAATTATACTGACCTTAGCTCAAGATGAGCTACAAATTTTACTAATAAAAGGATTTAGTGATGGATAATGGTGTAACCCAAAAAATTACAATAGCCTTGTTAATGGTATTAGCAGGCTTGCTGGTTGGCTTTTATTTTTCAATTAGTGGGGAAATGAACTCCTTGCTCGGTGAAGAACACATGAGTAGATTGTTTAATGTGAAAGTGGTACCCATCATTGACGCTACGCAGCTCTTTAAGCTTCAATTTGTTGTTGTCGGCGGCATCTTGTTTACACTCATCATAGAAGAAGTAAGCAGAACGAGATTGATCAACAACCCATTGATTGCCATAACACTACGCCCAATAACCGCAATACGTAAGCTAATCGGACATGAAAAGTCATGGGTAGTCGCTGCACCGTTGTCAGCAACACTGATACTTTTCGGCATATCCACTATTACTGCCGTTATGGCCGTTGATTTAGAAGTGGCATTCCACGACAACCATTTCAATGTATCTCCTGCACATGGCGATATTAACGACGCTTTTGAATTAGCGAGACTGGCTGTTATCACTGGTCTCTTGGTGTTTATGTTTTGCAAGCCGCTTGCTATGCGCGGGGAGCTGCTGGAAAAGCGTTCATCACTCACGACTCACGCCGTATTTATTGCGCCATATGTTACGCAGTGTATTTACTACATTTTGTTTTTAGGGAAAACTCCTCCCTTTGAACCTACAGTTTACAGTTCAATCAGCGTCGATTATATCGGTATGCTCGTCCTCACAACCACAACCCTTATTTACACTTTCCTAATAGCCCGTAAAAGCTTCGAAAGGGAAACCCAGAAGAAAAACCTCATATACTTTGGTCTGCTTCCGTTTGTCTTGCTCATGGCGCTTACTACATTGTCTGCACACCTAGCCAGCAGTGCTTTAAAACCAAGCGACACACAGGTGTTAGAAAGCTCTCATAGCAAAACTGAAAGTGACACCCATGCCGTTGATATTAACGGGCGAAGTGTTGATATTTCAACTGAACCATTCGAGGAACCCAGGGACGCTATGCTTTTAGCCTACTCGGGTGAATTTCGCACTTCCAACTTCCCTAGCTACGATCGGTTTTCAGCGGCCTACTTTGGAAATGAAGTGAAAGCTATTGAGGTTATCGCCACCTTGTCAAAGGGATTCACTGAAAAAGCGAGGCCTGTCGTTGAAGCCATATGGGAAAAACAACCCATAGCTTTACCTAGAAGTGCTATGGCAGGACTCATCTTCTTTGGTTTAGCAACAAGTGATATTGATTGGCAGATAAACGACACCCTTCTTGAGTTTGCTTTAAATAAGGACTACAAAGGGTACCTAGATTTTTACCATAAACATTACCTTAATCGTACCGCCCCTCCCAAAACGAACATCACCTATATTACGGATGCGGGAAGGGCAGGCTATAAAATGGGTGATGAGGCAGCGGCATTAATTGCAGTGCTTATCATTGAAGGGGAATTAGCCGTCTTCGATAAAGAGAGCATTACGCCAGAAGCGATTGAGCTTTTCAATAAAAAGGTGGACGTCTTTAAGTTCTTCGCAAACTATACGATTGAAGCTGGGGATAAAGCTGATGTTGTGGCGGCATTTGAATATATCGCCCGTATCTTAGATATTCAATAATTTTCATTGCACATTTAAAAGAGGCTTAACCGCCTCTTTTTTGCTAACTCTCAACTGGTTTAGAGAAAATTTGATTGACAATTCGTGCTGTTATGATGATGTAACGCTCAGAAGAAGTTAAAGGCAAGAATTTCGAAATAACGTGCAAATCGGAACAAGGGAATGAAACAATGCATCCAACACTAATGATTGATAGAGCACTACTGGTTCATGATGTTTGGGTTAATAAAATTCTTTCTGGAAAGAAAACATGGGAGATGCGCTCAACAAGAACAAAAATCAGAGGCAGAGTTGGACTCATTGAGTCCGGTTCAGGGATGATTGTTGGTGACGTTGAAATAATTGACAGCTTAGAGCCAATAGATTTAGCGCAATACCAGAAGTCAATATCAAAGCATTGGGTGCCCAAAGGGCTGAACGGTATACGTGAAAAATACAAGTACCCTTGGGTCTTAGACAATGCAAAAAGATACGACGAACCTATGCCTTACACCCACCCTCAGGGAGCTGCAATTTGGGTGAAGTTTTAAGCACATAAAAAGAAGGTTGCTGCGAAATGGCAGCGAGAGCTATTCTCGAATTCACTAAAAGCATAAGTGAGCAATAAAAAAAGAGGCCGCTAAACCTCTTTTTTCGTTAACGGCTAAACTACTTCTTAGCAGGGACTTCCGATGTCGCCCCTTCTTCAACCACCAGCTCCGCCTTCACCGCTTGCGCTTCTTCCGCAATCGGCGCTTTCCAAGAGTCACCCGAAAAGGCATTCAGCTTGATAAGCCCACTGATCGCACGATAAACAACAAATATCGTCACACCAAGTAAGATGAAATAGCCGACAAAGACTATGGCAAGGATAATACCAACTATAGACAAGCCTAAAGACCACCAAAAGGTTCGAATCAACTTGCTAAAGTCGTCATCATAACCCATCCCAGCGTAATCTTTTTTACCAATATAACCAATCACCAAACTACCAATAGCAGATAGGGGGATAATAAAACCTGAAAGGTATAAAAGCCACGCAATCATAACCAGCTTCTTTGCCGCAAATGCCTTAATAGGAGGCACAACCTGTATTTCACTTTTCATTACAACCTTCACTCTTCAATGATTCGAAACAAAATGCTAGCACAATCTTGTGAATTATCATTTTGAACATCGTAAAAAATACAGTTTTATATCACTGTGCAATATGTTATCAAAATGAAGGCGAGATGTTATTTGGAAAAAACAATCGGCAGGTTCCAACTAAATACCTCATTAATCCGCGCCCTATCGTATGATGTGGGGTAGGGGTGTTTACTCATATCTTCGTAGTTAGACTCAAGCGTGCCAAACGCCAGCCAGTCGGACTCAAAATCACACAACATCAAACTATCTTGCACATACGCCTCAAATGCCCTAGCGACCAACTCACAGGGCTTATTCCAGTATTTGGGCGCTTTGCTCTGGCCGCTTATTCGACAAGCACTTGATACATACTCGCTTGGCTGAGTGCAAGACTTCACTATTTCAATAAAAGCGGCAAGTGATTTGCTATTTTCATTCATGTATTGTGAGCCGTTTTTAATAAGGTGGTCTGATAGCAAGCCTTCTTGACCGGTGTACTTTTTCATTAGACGCGCATCCCATGAATGCATCCATTCATGGGCGATACTGCCAGCTCCATTAAAACGGGTGAGATTGATAACCCTTTGCTCTGGCTCATAATGCGCCGAGGCAAAACCGTGACCGCGTGCACCGAAAGATAAACCTAGATCACCGCCACCTATCCAGTTTTTAGGGATCCCCAATAATTCAGAAAGCATCGTTAATGCATAGTGCGTATTACTCACAAAGCTAACACGCTCTTTATTAGGT